>ENA-OREC01002106-OREC01002106.1-marine-metagenome-genome-assembly--contig:-NODE-2106-length-10726-cov-14.506620_pt1 | contig 10726 bp, 9 predicted proteins | sample MGYA00248626_ERZ508543 | MGnify/ENA primary metagenome ERZ508543 (study PRJEB26211, sample SAMN05518279) | marine metagenome | isolation source: Puget Sound, Washington, USA | host: Bankia setacea...
AATTCCAGTATCCTCCTTTATGATGAATGATGACAGTCACATTCACATCATATTTCCGATAATCCACCGCTGTTCAATGAATAAGTGTTGCTTCTAATTATCCGAAGACTTCCTCTATAATGCTTTATAGTTTCATTTTAACCGTACAAACGCTTCAAACATCGCTTAAAACTCCAAATATGCCGCCGTGTAAAGAATGTAAACACAGCCCATCAAGCTGACCCATACACGATACTGTAAATCTATAAATAGCCACGATTAGACTCTCGACTTAGTATAGACTCGATCGTCATTGCTTTATGATTGCAGTGGTCTCCCTTCAACTAATGAAACTAATTTAACATTAATATTAATACCTCTTGCTTGTCTAAATATTATTATTTTTATTTAAAGATTAATTTGAATAACTATTATTAGAACTATTTTTAAACATAACAGCTGTGAATCGTCTGATGGCCGTTCCAAACATATGATTTACAGAGCCAGTAATGAAGTTTATGGAAGGATTTGACTATCAAAAACTAAGTTAAAAACTTTATATAGATTGTGTGGGAAAATGTAAATATAAGTATTGATTGACAACCTGTTTGGGTTCATGCAATATCAACGCGATTGTTGACGCTGGCAAATTTAGTGTCCAACATTTGCCGCGTCACCAATCGCATTCATATCGCATGAACGCAAACATGTCATCATTCAATTCTTAAATTAAACTTATACATGTAGTGAAAGTAAGTCACCATTTGTCTCTAAAAACGTGTTAAACTGTTTGCACAATAACAATGCCTGAGAAAACAATATGAAAAATACTTTACCCTGTCTTTACAAATCCTACACAAGTACATGTACTTACTTGGCTGGTCTCTCTGCAATGGCTTTACTGAACCGTCTAACATATTCAGCCACGTCATCTAGAGTGTCCAACATGGCCGTGGAAACCCCTGTGTGTAGAAGTGTATCTGTGACGGCCTCCTCAATGTCCACACGAGATATGACAAGTTGACTGGTGCCAGGTTTGGTTGATGTCTTTGGATTAGTATTTGTAGACTGGACAGCTGCTTTAAATTTATCTCTTTTATTTGTCTGTAAATCCCTGTGAAGATTATATACCATTGTCATATAATTAACAATGAGCACTGAATACATTCAATAAACACTAGTTATGCAGTGTTGTTTGTCTGATTGTCTAACTTAGATTTTCTTACACAGATCTTTATGTTGTAACATTCCTAAAACAGTGATTAGAACTCCAGTTGTTTGAACTCTTTAAATATAAGCTACTAAACATGGAGAGCAAAAATCATGATATGTTATTATTTAACCCAGTTAACATTGCACATTATTGCTTGATGAACATATAAACAAAAACTGTTTATTTGCAGTGTCTGTCTGTTTTAATTTGTGTGTTTATTCATTGCAAACATATATTTTCAAATAATTAAAATTGTTATTCAATAATGTAATAACACAGTTATTTCACAGGAGTTTGTATAAAAAATAAGTATTGTTCCTTAGAGTGTGAATGAACTCACAGTAGCCCTCCACAAGGATACCTGGAACAAGGTTCAGCTTTCTTTTCTCCATGTCTGTACAACAGTTTAGACAACATACTGAATACACTGTGTATAGTCTAGCTTTTAGCAAGGTTTTTTTCTTTATAAGTAAAGTACACCTTTTAGATGTATGCTTACTTTTGCTGTTGAACAGATGTGTCAAAGATTGGGATAAATGAAAAGCAAAAGTATACTTGAAATATTGCTCCACTCCAAGAACCACAATCACTATATCTCTGTCTGTATGGTGTGACTTCATCTCTTCTATATACTCTCTCAGCGTCGCTTCATCACTTGTGGAACTTTTCTGTGACTGAAAAATAAAATAAAGTCTGTTTATATCTTCTGTACTATTATGGTGGAAGATATAAGACTTACAGCTTATTGGTCATGGAGCACAGGTTTAAATTGTGGTTGTCTGTTAAAAGTGATACATTTGTTTTAATAAAACCCTTTTGGCACAGCACCGTACATGTATTTATTTTAAAACTCAAAACCTTTCAAAGTAGACGTGTTAATTACTTTATATTTGACCTCTTGCAAAACAGTAAAACAAGAACATACCCAGGTTTGATTATGACTGAAGAAACTGACTTCTTGTTTCATATAAATGTTCATAGTTACAACTTACAAGAATACTAAATTCCTTGATAACAAACAACAATGTACACTAACTATATACCTGTTTAAAGGAATCTACCATGTTAACAAAGTGTGTGGCTGGTAGGATTGCTAATATTTCACTTTCATCTAAATCTTTGTATATTGTCTCAACCTGGTAAATAGATGACAAAGACTGAAAGGTAAATCATATTATAAATGAATAATATATATATATCTAGTCTATATTGGATTATCTTTTATTTACTCTCTTCTGAACATTTCATGTTCATATTGCCATTGGAATAAAGTAATCTTTTTACATACAAGGGCTGTTCATAAACTATTGAGACACTTCTTGTAATTCACACAATCCTTGATGAAAAGTTGTCAAAATTTGATGTAATCATACATCAACATCTGTTTATGACAAATATCAAAGAAATCTGTGAAAATATTTAGTGGTTGTAGAATTACATTGTATACATCAGGTGCAAGTAAGGGTATCTGGAGCACGTCATTTTTGTTACTAAAATAATATATTATATCCTATCAATTATTGTTATGAAAACAAAGAGATAGTGGGAGCATGTCATTGGAATGCGTGTCATCTATCAGTTATGAATCTGATGTCAATCTGTAAAAGATTTGAGACATTTGCATGAATAATAAACAATCACCATGCGTTGAAAGGAAATTGATCAGAAATAAAAAGGGGATTTCAATATGAGTTTTTTTGATAAGGCTGAGCACCACTCATACATAAATGTGTAGAGCTAGGCAAGTCACTGATGGAGATCAAACAACTACTAGAAAAGACACAGCGTGGTAACAGTGTTTCCAGAGATTTAGTCAATCGATGGCAAGGACATTTTCAGAAGATTCCTCGCCCCACTAAGCTAAAAAATGACTGGAAGACATAGTGTAATCACAGAAAGTTTGACGTTGAACGTGTTGAATTCATTACAAAATGGCTCTTGCCAGACTATGAGGGGTAATGCGAAACAGCATTAAAGCCATTGTAATCTGCTGAGGTAACGTTTGCGAGGTCAGTGTGCTCCACATACCACCAGGTTATGCTCTTCTTATGTTCTCTGCGATCAGCCAAGTGTAGTTATATCATTGATATTTTACATATCGAGAGAAGTAAGGTTGATGTGACCAATCATGTAAAATCAGGTTCGTAACTCTTCCATGTTCCCTTTAATTTACGCTGTCTCAATAGTTTATGAACAGCCCTCGTAGAAAGATTGAAATTCAGGTTATTGCAAACAAACTGTAGTTTTGTATACTATCACAGGACATTTTTGTAAAAATTGCATTTCATATATTTATCACTGAAGTATGTTATGTGTTTATGGTGAAACTACATGTTTAGTTTAGTTCATACTGATTAAATTTAGTTTGATTGTGAAAAAAGCAATTTTTGTTTATGTAAATCACGCTCCGTTCCGTTTCTGGAACCAATCAGTACTAAGCAATGAGAGTAAAGTTTCTTGCTTAAGGAAACAACGCGGGCCTTTGATGGGACTCAAACTCACGACTGACAGGTATCCACCAATCACGAGTCAGACGCGCTACCCACTGCACCACGCTGCCTCTTTGTTCTATGAAAGTTTCTACCTTTCCACTTTCCAAGACTGAGGTTTCTGAAATCCTCCTTGTCCACATCACGGTGTATGGAATTGGTAACTCTTTAGTCTCACAGCTGACACCAAGCTCTTCACAAGCCTTAATTATAACTACACCAAGCCCACTTGTATTCACCACATGAATATCCACCAATACCTTTAGATACTGAACAAGATAACAAGAACACATGATATGCTATCAAATAAACACAGCTATCGCTACTATTTTGTTATCTATTAGTAGTTTCAAGTTTACTGTACAAACAAACTACAAAACTTGGCATATTTAATAGTGTGATTATACATTAATTTGTTTCTTAGCTTTGTAAAATTAAGAATGCTGAATTTGATGAAAACAAATTATTGTGAATCTAAAATGGTCAAAACTGAAATTGATTAGAAAGGTAAGTTCCACACATATAATTATGTCTTTGCGCATTACTTGTAAAAATGATCAAACTTGTCACAATTACATACATGTGCATGTACTGACTAAATAAGGTCAATGACACATCAAAATCTTAGTCATTACTTGTAAACAGGATCCAAGAGAAAACTGTTTCTTTGTTTCTCTGTCTGCTTTCCTAATTTGTTTCTCTGCCACCTTCACTAGCTTTTGTTGCTCCCTTTCCATTTTCTTCTCCTGAAAAAGAACCCCCCGTAAACAATATACATTTAGCAGGTACTCATGTTAGCTCAAGTCCTACACACATTAAAAATCATTCCATTAACACATTTAACAAGATCTTATTTTACTTACATGTGTAGTATAGTTTTGACATACATATTTATCACCTGAGCTTTCCTTTTGTTTTCTTCAACATCCTCCTTAGATCTCTTTGTTGTTGCTTTTGTGGTTTTCTCCTTTCTTGCTGCATTATTCTCTCTATTTGAAGAGTCTGAAGCTACAGTACTAACACTGCCTGTAGAAGGAACTTGTGATTCCTGGAATGGTTCATCACAATACTTTGAATACACTGCAGACTGTGAATGATTATCATGTGTTAAAAAACCACATCTATAGTTTGACTTTACAAAACTGGCACTAGTTTCAAAACAATCTTCAGCTGTATCTAAAGTTATGACATCTTTGATTCCTTCATAGTCATTAGAAGAACAAGTATTGTCCTTCTTATACTTTGGTTTGTTACATTTAACCTTTTTAGGACTTAATGAACTCAGGTTTTCTTCATTAGTTAGTTTTGAAAATGAGGATTTTTCTTGCAACTGTCGTTTCCTTGCTAGTCTTTCTCTCAGACTGCTGAGCTGTGGTAGATCCTCGTCCTCGCTAGATGAATTGTCTGAGATAAAATCACTATGACAACTGGACTTCATGACTTTTTTATTTTTGTTATTCTCAGTCAACTGAACATGGATGCTGAAATTTACAAACAGGTGTTTATACTTTAATCAGAGACTTGGAACAAATCACAAACAGTTACATGTAGAATAGTCACCTACAATCTAACTAATTCAAATGTTGTAATGGAAACAATAACCAAATAAAATTAGCAAAAAGTGTCTATTTTCAATCTAACGTTGGTGTGAATTAAAGCATGATTGAATGACTTGTATAAATTGTAATTAGGGTATAATGACTGTATGGATTATTTGTAAATAGTAAACCATACTTTACGTCTTAGACAACGAAATGTCAGATCAATAAATTACAAGTGTAACATCAACAACAAGAGAGACTTATATGCCGTAACTATACAGTGTTATTGAAGACAATCTCAGTCTATTTCTATAGTATACATGTACTTATACATGCATTATCAATCTGGGTGTTCTAACCCGATACAGTGTTTGAGCCAGATGTTAAGTCATTAAAAAGGTCAGATCTTGATCCAGCTATAGTATCGAATTCAATAATTGTGTCAGGATAAAACACTGGCTGCAATTATAAAATTTGGATTTGTAGCAAATACAAGAATAAGCAAACTTTGTTTTTGTATAAACATTTATTTTATCCTCAAATATTTCTTTGTTGAAAACCCTCGCATTTGTGATATTTTCTGTAAGGCAAATACAAAATTAACACAAATGCCAGTTTTTTTTTGAAGAATTCAAAGTAATCATCGGCTATTTTCAGTTTATACTAGAGAATCTTATCTATATACTTATTTATTTTAATTTGATTATGAAACAAGCACTTTTTGCTTATATGAAAATCACGCTCAAATCTGTTCCTTGAACCAGGGACGTATATACTAACGTTAGTATATACGTCCCTGCTTGAACCAACCAGTACTAAGCAATGAGGGTAGTTTCTTGCTCAAGGAAACAACGGGAGCCTTTGATGGGGCTCGCACTTAATTATGACTGACAGGCATCAACCAACTACGAGTCATACGTGATAACCAATGCACCACGCCGCCCCTCTTCATGCTAATCTAAAATGATATATAAAGAATTAACCAATTGAAACGGGATACTTTCATTTTGACTTTCCACCAAAATCCGATCCCAAAATAAACAGCATCTACTCTTGATGTTTACTTTTTTAAAAGTTATAGAGTTTATTCAAGTTCTGCATACGCAACTGTCTTAAATTTTGTGTTGAGAGTATAACATGCCTTTAAATATAGTGCGGTTCTCAGTGTTGATGATATTCGGAACTCTCGGTCACGCAGGTTTCAACATGGCTGCCCCCATGACCTCGGTGATGGCAAAATGTCTAAACATTACAAATTTATTAGGAATTAAGAAAGGTAAAGAGACGTTGGTTTAACATACCATTGATGTAGATAGTGCACTTTTGTTACACCTGATTTTATTTGTTTGACGCTCTTACTGAAAACAAAGTCGGTGCAAAATTTGGTACACAGAGAGTTGTTTAGAATTCGGATAGTCAAATATATTCGGACATTGCAGTGATTTTGATTTTTTGACATATAGGTATTTGGAGATAACGCATGGTACATTAAAAAAGAATTAACATTGAATAATTTTTTAACTAGTTCGCATTTTTACTGGTATTCTGATAGATATTATCTATTAATTGGCACTTACCACCAATCTGGAAGGATGCTAATGTGGCGCCTGTCTACAAAAAAGGTGAACACTCTAACCCTACCAACTACAGGCCCATATCACTTACTTGTATTCTTGGTAAAACACTAGAACACATAGTTGCATCTTCCATAACAAAACACCTATCAAAGCTAAATATCTCCAACATGGCTTCAGAGAGAAGCGCTCTTGTGAATCCCAGCTCCTCATGCTGGTTGATGATCTTTTCAAATCCGTTTATAAGAAAAAGCAAACTGATATCATTTTGCTTGACTTCAGCAAAGTCTTTGATAAAGTCAGCCACTAGAAACTTGCTCTCAAACTACATGACTATGGTATTTATAAGAGGTCCTGCTCTTAAATGGGTCAAAAGGTTTCTTGATAATCTTCACTCGTCTGTCATTGTAAGTGGATCTTCATCCGAACCTATACCTGTCTCATCTGGAGTACTACCCCAGGGGTATTTTTTAGGACCACTTCTCTTTCTAATCTACATAAATGATCTTCCTATGAATATAAAATCCAAAGTGAGACTCTTTATCTTACCATCTCAACATCTTCCCAATCAGAGATTCTCCAGAAAGATCTTGACAACCTTTAACGCTGGAGTCATAAATGGGAATTTAACCCAAAAACCCAATTTCTACACAGTATACTCTTCACAATTGCATACTGGAATATGTATCTTCAGCAAAGTAGCTTGGTGTCGACATCTCTTCAGACCTATCATGGGATACCAACATACATCGCATTTCTAAAAAGGCAAACAACACACTTGGCTTTCTTATGGGAAACATCAAGATTCACTCTGAATCGCTTAAATCTTCTGCCTACAAAGTTCTTGTTCGTCCTCAGTTAGAGTACTGCTCCACAGTTTGGTGTCCATTCACAGATTCGAATATCTCTAAACTTGAAGCTGTCCAACGTAGAGCTGCCAGATGGGTCAAACATGACTATGGACAGACTTACAGTGTCACAGAAATGATGCAGTCCCTACATTGGCGTACAACAGACTCTCTCTTATGTATGAAATCACTAATAATCTAATTGCCATCCCCATTTCTGACTTTCTAATCCCAGTTGTAAGACCCTCTCGACATGTCACCTGTTGTCCTACATATTTCACTGGAACAACCTCCCCCTCAAAACTGTGGCCTGCTACACCTTGGAGCAGTTCAACCAAGCAGTCTGCAATATTGACCATGTCTTACCATAGAAAATCACCATACTTTTAAACCTAACCTGTATCCTCACTTATTTTATTTTTAGTCGTTGTATATTGGTATTGTAACAGGTGAAAAATTGTGGCTCGACAGGGGCTCAAACCCAGGGCCTTTCGCTGACCTTGCGAACACTCTACGACTGAGCTACTGAGCCACCCGGTCATATCACCAACAATCCTCCACCTGAAACCTACCCCGGTTACACTCACATACACAAAAGCTGTGCAGAACGCTATATGACGTCGTAAGAAATGCTCTTGACACACACTTTTTAGGATTGGCAGTTAATTTGAGCACATTGTTGCACAGTATCTTTTGCCCCATCATGTAAACACCATCGTCTTTATTTAAAGTTGCGATATTTACACTTTAACACAATCTTTCCCAAATCAACAGTGATACAATAAGTCAACATATGATTTAGCAGAAAGATTATTGTTTCCATTGTCATTTTATAGACGATATATTAAATTTAAGGAAAGGTATTCGGATGTGTCCAAACTTCGGAAGATCTTTAACTCGATCCATCTTAGCTCGATTTAAGCCATTTTATGTTTGATGTGTTTAATATTTGAACAATGTTCAACCATTTCCCCCCAAAAAATCCCGTATACACAAGGAAAGCCACAAAAACTCGATCTCCCGAGTTTGCCTCTGCAGCCATTTAAAACGTATACTCATCGGCGCGGGAATTCCGGTACATAAGAACCATAACAAGAACACTAATGCATATTTACTTAATATGTAGTGTATAAGAGTATCCTCCCTTAGACCTTAATAATGGCTTAATTTGAGCATGATAGTCACATGCAATACACTTCAATTGGTGTTTGATAAAGTACCAGTGTTTCCCTTTGCAGCACCATGATCCCTTTGCAGCACCATGATCCCTTTGCAGCACCATGATCCCTTTGCAGCACCATGATCCCTATTTATCAATCCATGTATTGAGATAATCTAAGGTGTACTTTAGTACCAAACTTATAATTGTTCTAAAGTATGGTATCCTGTTGGTCAGCTTATCCTACTCAGGTAGTGTTTGTATCGGTCCTAGAACATTCAAATGAAACCGTAACCTGGTTCTGACCAACTTCACTGTACATAAAAGGTACGGTATCAATTGCTGAGTTATCAATCTAAAAACAAAACGGTTTTCATTATGATTTAAGTGTTGAGTTTTGTTTAAAAACTTATACTTGTACTATGACATACATAGTTAATTACTTTTTTCAGGACATCCTGTAATGGTGACAATAATGTATAATCAGTGTAGAGGAAAGAAATCTCGTAGTATGGCTGGCACTAGAAGTCAAAAAGATCATACTCCTGGGAAAAACAGAGGACCTCGGAAGACAGATGAACAGTTTGTCATTAAAGGAGAAACACTTGTCAGACAATATGGACTAACTTTATATCCTGGAGAAAATGTAAGAAACCTGTTAAAAAGATAATTAGAAATGATTTTTCTGTATACATTTATTTGTTTTCCATGCAAAATTATCATTTTATCAGTCTTGACTTTTAAACTAGTGGAAACAACTAACCAAAAGAGTTTTGCTAGTGTATATTTATGACACCCCGAAAACAACTAAAACTGGGGATGGGGCATATAGGAATATCCTTGTCTGTCCGTTTGCTGTCCTAAACAGATGAACAGACACTGATGAAACTTTACACAGTTGCAGTTTACAACCTGAGGATTGCATGAAGGAAGATAATCCCTATCCAAAATATTTCAATAGAGATAATAAGTAGTGTGGGACTGGGGGTATACTATTATGAGTTGACTCAACAGTTCTAGTTAAACCTGTTGGAAGAATATAAAGGCAAGTTCTTAAACAAATTCATATTATGATATAGTGTCTCTTTGTTGATTTCAGGTTGGCATTCAAAAGAACAATACGCTGTATGCTTTGAGTGATGGGAAAGTAGTTGTGTCATGTGAAAAACTGAATCCATATCCTGACAGTCCTCTATATCAGCGCGTTCAAGATGGAATGACAATTTATAAAAAGTTTTGGAACGTTTATCCTACACCTTTACATGCTAAATTTAAACTAGTCTCAGAAAGCTGATAATCTATTGCAAGTTATACATGTATATATTTAAAGCTAGCATGAGAGGCATTGCTTAGATCAAATTTCTCTAGTATTTATGTGACATGATAATTACCTGTAGAGGCCTCCTCATTCAAAAAGATGTCAAGTATAGGAAATGAGCAGTACGTGTACTTAATTACATTAATGAGCTTGGGTTGAACATGATCAAAGTAATCTGAGATACATGTATTACGTTAATTGATACCTTAAAAAATTCATGCACTTTTACTTTGGATGAAACAACAATGTTTTCAAACCAATACATTTAGTTTATACCGGTATGTGTAAGGGATAAAACATTTATAACAATAAATGAGCTCCTTTTAAATAATGTTTTTACTTTAGTTTGTGCCCCATTTTGTGTTTGACAAGCAATCAATACATTCTTGCCCTATATATATATTCATATTCAACATTTATTGCATAAACAATAGTCATAATATCGTCATATTTATAGCAATACAGTTACAAAAAAGAATTATGAATTTTCTGGAGAGGTGAATGCAAAATAATACAAATACAACACTGATTAGTGTGGTGTTAAATACTTAATTTCTAATTTTATTGGCAAAGAATATAAATTTCGATAAATTTTGAACAGTTAT
>ENA-OREC01002107-OREC01002107.1-marine-metagenome-genome-assembly--contig:-NODE-2107-length-10726-cov-12.112499_pt1 | contig 10726 bp, 7 predicted proteins | sample MGYA00248626_ERZ508543 | MGnify/ENA primary metagenome ERZ508543 (study PRJEB26211, sample SAMN05518279) | marine metagenome | isolation source: Puget Sound, Washington, USA | host: Bankia setacea...
TATTGCTCTTATGCAGTATCATTGGATTGGCGTGCTTTTATTGGTATTTGGTTGTGAAGATATTGATCGAGTAGGCTTATTTGACATTTATAAATGGCATTCTACTATAATGACTTAATTTCTTTCTTAATTCGATTGTAAAATTTCGCTCGAATTCATTCGTTTTAAACAATAAGGGAAAAGTTTCAAGGACGCGTAGGCTGCCTTTGATGGGGTTCGAATTCACACTGACTGATTACAAATCAAACGTACAATCCAATGCGTGACGCCGCCTCTCTAAATAGATAAAATGTATATACCACTTCATATCAACTTACTCACGTAGCACAAGTAGCAACGAACGACCTTGACCTTTTTGAAGCATACATAGTAGTCTGGTGCTCAACATGTGTGATGTCATTGCCTCTGCATTCGTTTACATGTGTATGTTTCCTTGTTTATCTTATTATCAAACAAACGCTCGTGTCCATATATAACGTTCCACTCTACTTGAGTGTTCAAAGCCAGTTCGGTGGTTGCTTCTTGTTACTCCATGTCATTTCTGAAAGCTCATCGAAAAACGCTACCAAAGCAATTGAATGTAGCCAAAAATAAGCTTACTACAATGCGCCAATCAAATGTAAGTTCACGTATTTCAGGCAAACCATATGTCATGTCTCGTGAATTGTGTCCATTTTTGTATAAAACATGTGTTGTAATCTCTTTCAACTACTATTTTTTCATCGCGATCTCGTCTGTGTCGATAACTTTAAGACAAGTTTGTCTTTTATTGTCATTGATTGTGCTATGTGTGTTCTTGGCAGCCTTTTATACTAATCATTATGTGGAAAGTTCCGTTCCTGTGGAAAAGAAATACTAAACTAAGTAATTGACAGACCAAGCGCCGAAAGGCCGTGAACTCTGGAATTCAGATACAGAAAACAATGTGCTGACATTTGAGATGATCGATTTTTTCCTACAGCTACTGTCGGAAGTGTGTTGTGGGGGGTAAGAACTTCCGTTGAGGGCTATGTGGATTATCTTGTGTGGTTAAGGCAATATATGCAGCAGTTTAAATCTTCATGAAAACACACAAATATGAAGTAGAACTGGAAACCAGAGTAGCAACCAAATCGCCTCGATCACAGGTCAAGAACACTGTCCTCGTTATGCCGGTAGCAAACTGGGCATGTTATTTGAAATACTACGAAACCCTGAACCAATCAAATTCAGTTGTTAAAAGGGCATTTTAAATATATATTAATTTTGTTTTCATAAAATATCTTATGAAGAACAGGATATGTTCATGTACGATCATAAAGCTGCTATTTAGGAAGAGCGGAAGGGTGACAATTGCTTCATTAGTGTATAAATGTTATAGCTACCGACGCTTCCTTCCGTATACATATATATTGTAAACAATAATACGAGCAGTTTACCTTGCCTGTATTGGCTCAGATAGATTAGCCAATCAAAATCAACATGTATAAACATTGGCGAAAAATATTACAATATCCTTCAACATTTTATTCAACAAACAAGTAAAGTACTTTAGATTTAAACAAAACGAATAGAAGAATAGAAGTACACACGTTATACAATTGTACGGGTAATGATAGCATGTGACGTTGTATATATTTCTAACACGGCATCAAATATCACAGACATAGTTAAACATGTAATGAAGTCAAAATCAACTGTTACATTAGTTCTATGAGATCACAGGTTTACCAATACAACATACAATACCTGGTTTAAATGGACTATTGATACATTTACATAGTTAACAATCTTATCAGATACTAACCCCAACGGGAACTGATAAATCAAAGCGCTGTTGGCTCCGGCACAACAACTTGACAGTATGGCTCGGTTCGCATTTTATTGGATGTAACAAGCGCGTACGTGTCTATAATGCCCTACATGCACACCAGTTACGTTATCAATCGCTCAAGCTTTAGGTAATCCAAAATCTTTAGGGTAGAAACTTTGGTTAGTTTGTATATTGGTTATATTTGTCTCTGCAGCTACACACTCATCTATGGTATTGGTACCTAACGATCCATTACATATTTGAATTTGATTGTGACATAGAAAGATTGATTATCACAAACTATACGTAAGCACCCAAACACACCATAGATTAAAGTGTGATAAAGGGTTATAAAGGTACACAGTTTCTGCAAACATACACACAGTTTACACGTGTACTGAATTTTCCATTTACAGTTCGAGCGTTATATTGATGTGTAAATTATGTGTGTTAAACAGTCATCGTTAAAGTTCAATACATATTAATTTGACTGATTTGTTTCAAGACTTCGAATCTTTCTAAATGTAACACAAACACCAAGTTCCGGATGCTTCAATTCTCATCAGTCAAGCATGGACTGTGCGGCCTGATATGCGTCTTCAACTTGAAAGAAAACCTTTTCCTTTGACACGTTTTTGAAAAAGTTTGACTGGCTAAGACACTTCCACATAAATGGCGGACAACCCGCCATGAGCACAGTCACGCCCACCCTGTTATACTCCTCGAATACAACCGATAAGGCGTTCACTCCCTGGACATCTATATACGTCCCACAACTACAGTCAATGATAATAACTTTAATATCGATATTATTGGTTTCAGTGTTGGTCGTCTTCACACAGCTATCTTCTAACTCTATATCTTCTGGCTTCTCATTGGACGCTTTGCTGCTCGAGTGGGTGGAGCCAGTGGAAGACTCATCGGTGTCTCGACCATTTACGTGCAAAGGGTGGATTGTCGAGGCATACAAGCGCTTTTTGAACACTTCACTTGTAGCAAAGTACAGAGCTGAGCACATTTTAAATATAACGACAGCAGACTGGTTTTTAAAGCCACATTCCTTAACAAAGATTTGCTCGGGACTTTTGAACATTGAAAATGAGGCGGCCCTCTGGCTCTGTAAAATAACTATCAGAAAAGATGTGCCGATTCCAAACATTAGCCCATACGGAAGATCAAGCAGTATCCCCGTTGAGCAAGCTGCCAACCATATTATAAAGTCATAAATGTTAACACGGTAGAGTTGAGGCAGAGTTCTAACCTGCATGAGGAGTGGTTTAACGGACACAAAGATCATGGCTGCCAAAGCGGGCACTGGTAAAGCTGCAAACAACTGACCTAACACAAACAACACTAACAAAAGGATCAGCGCTGTAAATAAACCGTTCACTGTGGTCCTGGCGCCCATCGATGACAGAATCATGTTTCTTGGTGGACTTGTTGATGCCGGATAACATGGAAAGAAGGAACACACAATATTTGTCAATCCGTAAGCTACAAGTTCATTGTTGTCATTTACCTCATATTCATGCTTCTCTGTACATACTTTCACCATTGCTATACTTAGAAAGAAAATTAACAGCGACATCGTAAAGCACTCTGGAAATATTGCCATAAACAGGCTAGCTTCGGGAACTGCTGGTGGAGGTATTCCAACTGGTATATTACCCACCATTTCTACATTATATTGGTCGATCTTAGCAAACTTTGATACAATCGTCGCTAATATGATGGTTATCAAATCTGCTGGAAGGGGTACGCGAAGCTTTTCTTTGTATCTAACGTTAATGAAGTCCTTGAGAAATAAAAGAAGAACGCAGCAAATTATCACAATAACCAGAGAAGCAATATTCGTTTCAGCTATTCTCTCTGCAATCATTTTGTACATAATCACTACTTTACCAATGCCTTTAACAAGTGGTATTTCAATTCCTAGTCCTTTAGGGACCTGGCTGGAAAAGATATGGAAAGCAGCCGCTGTAGTAAAACCGCCAATGAATGACTTAGACTGGAACGTTGTCAGGCATCCTAGTTTAGCCACGCCCATTAGAAGCAAGATGAGACCACATACACACGTGATTGCCATAGAAACCACAACTTTATACGCCATAAACTGCTCCTCCGGAATTCCATGTCGATTGCCGGAGCTTCCCAAAGTCGAATTAGTAGAATTCTGGTCACCCGCAAAATGTGAGTTGGCTTGGGTATCAATAATTTCTGCAGTCAAAATGGCAACAATCGAATCCGTACCAAATGCCATATGGTGACAGGTACCAAAGATAGCATAGAACAGTACTGGGAAGAATGAAGTGTAAAGACCCTGAACCGGGGATAGCGAGGCCAAAATACCGTATGCAAGACCCTGTGGGAAATGAAGACAGGCCACCGATATTCCACTCATGACGTCACCTGAAACGAAACAAAAATTCAAAATCGAATAAACTTTGAAAAAGTGATGCAGTTTTGGCATTAATATTTATTAAGATGAAAGGAAAATGGACGTTCCGAAACGACATTCAGTGAGGAGGAACAAATGTACCAAAGATAAGAAATTACTCTAAGACAGAGACAATGTATATATTTGAGGTAAGAAGACCACCATTTATCTTCCATTGCAACATGTGTTATGACAACGTGCCTAACCTATCAGTTTCTTCATTTTGTAGAATCGGAGCTCTGTAAGTATGGGTAACCATGACGCCAACCATCTAAGAATCGATAGGACCTTTTCAACGTTACATGTAAAAGTGTTCCTGACACACACATGCACTATGTCACGAGCAGTCTTCTTTCTGACGCGTGGTTCGTCATACATGACCTCGATATCTTCCTGTGTATATAGATCACGTGAGACATGGATGGAGAGAGCCTCTGTTTGAACCTCGCGGTGAATGAGGCCAGGAGTACCAATCGAAAGATGGCTGAACCTCCGTTGGGACTCGATATGGCCGAGTTCTAGACTTGGGGTTACTGCAATTGGATAGAATATGTGTAAGACAAATGGAAAGAATGGTTGCATGAAAGTAGAGTAAACATTCTAAAATATGAACAAAGTAAGGAACCTTGAAAGCTCACATACTATATACATGTAATAGACTCGAATATCGCTGCTTAAAGGTGAAGTTTAATGTGTAAGTTTTTCTGCCAGGTCGATGCTTGCATTCTGGTCTGCTTTACATTAGTGTGTATTTTTGTTTCTCCATGTCGCATGAAGATGCCCCACTGTCAAAAACACTTAAAAATACCCCCCAGCGAACAGATAGTGTTAACAGTATCTATATCTATAACTCATACACATGGGCAAAAGTATAGATAAAATGCAACCAACCTTCACTCCAGTCCATTTTATAAATTCCTCCAAATATATCAAAACAAATCGCGACCCTTCAGTTAATTATTTCAGACACTTCTGCATAATCACATCGATTGGGACACAATGTAAAATATACATAAGTTATCAGAGTAGAACCTAGTGCCAAACTTTAGATTTTTATCACCTAAGATTTGAGTAACAGCCAAATCTCTTTTATCCAATTATTTATGTGATGTAATTGATTATAAAGTAATTGTTTCTTGTGAAAATACATTATATAAACCTAACTGGGACAACACAAACAGTTCGATGACCGACACTTAGATTAATAAATGAAACGGAATCATCTTTTTTAAACTTTATCAACTACGTGAGCGTATGCATCAGTAGCAACTCAGTTAAACGTTTTCCGCGTTCATATATGTCAAATGGGACACTATCGTGGTCGTCCATGTTTTGATTGTCGTCATCATCACAAACAACAACGACAGCAATAACAACATCAAGAAACCCACACTGTCGTGTAAAGCATTCATGGGTTGATATTGGCTTAGCTTACTTATCATAGACAGAACTGTCATTATTGTATAGGCGTATAACCAACGTAACTAAAACGGTTTTCATCTCTGCTGCCACATAATATCCCAACACAGCACTACCTGTTGTATATAATCGTGCACAATATCTACGACCAGACTCACATCAGCCCAGTTTGCCTAGCTTGACATAGTTGATCAACTCATAAGAACTAATTACAATGGCAATATACCGAAATGAATGTTGCAAATTAAACAAAAGTTAAAAAGTCACCCAAGAAATCTGTGTAATCGACGTCGCAATCCATCTCGCCGTGGCAGAATTACTCTGACAGTGTTAGAGTCCAAACAAACTTTGCTCATGTGTGCACTTGGCATCTAAACAAAACTGAAAGTTAACGGTAATGACGGTAGAATAGTCTAAACGTAAATTTTAGAGTTGAAAAATGTTCGTGCAAAGTCGGATTCACGGAGAATGTGCTGTTGAACCAAAGGCCAGTCGTCGGTACCCGGATTAACTCGGAAATGTTCGATTCTTAGCTCAGAATCTGACTGAAAAGTCGTGCATGATTAAAAGAAGGTTAACAAAGATTTGAAGACGGTCTATACAGTGTGCGGTATACAACATGTCCTTAAAGAAAACACGTAGTTGCTTAAAGTTTCGCAAATGACCTTACACGTAGTGCTAGCGATAATATGTTTGATACGTTTGTTCTTTCTGACAGATTGTAATCCGACATTACGCTTTATAACATTATAGACTCTATAGAATACAGTCAGAGCGACCTAAACAAACGGTGTTTTAAAATGGTGATAAGATAGTGTTCAATAAATCGGTAAGGCTCGATTGACTATTGAGTATCATAGATTCAAACTACATGTAAATATAGCCTCGACCTTAAAAAGAAACGGTATGTAACGATATGCGATAACACTGATCAGCTGTTCTGTATAGGCATTGAGCCAGGTACAGAAAAATAGACTTGGGTGTACCAGAAAGGGTGACAAAACGACACCTATATATAATGGAAGATGTGTACCTATACATAGCGAAAACGTGTGATAGCAGCGCAGTGCATGCAGCTTAATAAAAAAAATCTAATTTAAAAGTGTACACTTAAGCTAAAAACAAATAATTTCAAAAAAACGAGTATAGGGAAGACAAATATATGAACTGAATGATGAAAACAAAAGCCAACATTGTTTATTTGGTATCAAATGATTCATAACACCTTCATCTACAATATTTGAGAGAAGAGAATTGTCACATGGTCATAATGACGTCACTAATGCTCCTAAAACCACGTTTTTTTTGTCTCAAACTACAGTAAATATCGTATTCTTTAAGTCACAGACTTGAATTGAGTTGGCCGATATAAATGATCTGTGTATCTTTTTGGCATGTTTTAAAGGCTGCTGCATTCATGTCTTGTTATGTCTTGTCTGTTATGTAGCTATTGAGAATTCCAAGATGGCGCCGACTTATCAAGATGGCCGCCACTCTTCATATATAATTCGGTTTTGGTCCCAGCAGTGAATTCAGTTGGCCGATGTAAATGATCATTGTGTCCTTTTAAATGTTTAAATGCAGCTGGCATCATTTCTCACGGTTCTGTTGCCATTTGAATCCAAGATGGCGCCTACTGTATAAGATGGCCGCCATTATGCATGTAGAAAATGGTTTTGGTCCCTGACGAGAATTTCGTTGGCCGATTTGAATGGTATTGGTGTCCTTTTACATGTTTTAAAAGATACTGTAATGTTTGGTTAATGTTGTTTAGCCCTCCAACATGCCATTTCTTTAATAGTTTGCACGGCCCCGGTGTCCAGTCCCGGGTGTTGAGTCGCCTTCCGTCCGTCTTCCCGTTTGGTGTCGTGTGGGGCCTGGATGGAGGCCCGGTAGCAAGCAATTTCTTTATATCTACTCCGGAATTCTTTTTTTGGTGGGTTTGCCAAACTACAACCCAGTACAAACAACGTTATTTGACGATGATACCTACTCATGAGCTAGTTGTAGCAATTAGACCAGAGACAGTAAGAGAACAACTGTATTCTCAAGCATTTACTGGTTGTGACATTGTTTCTCCTTTCCGTAGAAAAGGGAAAAAAGAGCATGGAAAACGGCAACATTTGTGATAAGGTTTCTGAGATCAATCTTAGCCAGTACCAAGCATCACTCAGCGAACATGACTTCAAAACCTTCATAGACATGTCGTCCTCATGTATGATTAAACAAGTGCAGTAACCAGTGTTAACCAAGCAAGACTTGTTCTTGGGTCTTGGAATTCAAGAGTGTACCACAGCTTAGTGATGGCGACATAATAACACAATAAATAGAACACAAGTATCATACGACCATCCTGGTGTCTCTATACAATATGTAGCGTGACTATCTCAAGGTACAAGAGCAAGAAAGAGAACAAGAGTAGCTGACATATTGCCCTCTCTGAACTAGCCACATACATAAGGTTTAACGTTGAGAATGGACCCTGCCAACTTTTCAACATAATTTTCCTCATTACCTGATCAGGTCTCAACAACTTGTTATCAACGTTTAATGTTGGAATGTAGGCAGTGTCAATTCTCAACCTAGAACGAAACGATAGGAGCAAATGAGGAGTTTCATTGAATGAGTTAAGAATGCTTGATTAAGGTGACGGACGGACGGATGTCGTAAACAGTCGCACATCTTCGGACAGAATAGTTCGGATGTTTTGTATTTCATGATTTAATATGTATGTAAATCGTATGTCACGTTACTATATTAGAAGACGCCAAGTAACCTGCATCATTCTGGTCTAAATGGACACACGTTGACGTTTCAATCATAGAACACTTACCTTTGTAATAAGCCATTTTGACAATGCGTATTTATGTAAACAATGTGATGTCATATTAGTGACGTCACTTAAATTAACGGCCACCATAAACTAACTTGTCATTTAAATCATCGGGTTGTCTTCTCTTAGTAAATTGTTCTGTCTGATTTTGACATCCGTATATAAAAAAAAATTGATATACACAAATGGATAAGGTGTTACCAGATAACTCAATTCAGAAAATAATACCATAACATAAGGTATCTTAGTTTAAACATATTTTACTTCTCAATCTGTACATACACTATAACATGACAATAATTAAACAAATTACATAAACAACAGATGGAAATGGGATTTCGACCGAAGCTATAGAAAAATAAGGGATTTGCAGGTAAAGTGTTTCTGTTTAAGTATGTTTTGAATGAATTAATTGATGGGTTATGTCGTATATTAGATGGAAGGTCATTCCATAGCCTTATTGACAAGGCAAGAAATGGGAAATAGTATAAGGTGGCTCGTGAGTGAATTAATTGAATGTTATTGGCGTTTCGTAAATTGTAGGGGTTCCTGTCACCAGCGTCAGATGGTACAAGAGATGTTAGATACTCTGGACATAAGTTGTTTTTCATTTTAATTTTTTTATTAATTTATGTTTCTGTCTTCGTTCTTGTAGAAGGTCTCAACAGGTCTGCATCGTTATGTAAAAACAAATTTAAAGAGACTAGCTTGGTTGCTCCAGTTACTATTATTGCAGCTTCCGCTTGAATTTTGTCTAAATCTTGGGTATCTTGGTAAGAGGTTTTCAAGTTTACAATAATGTTCTACTCGTCCTCAACAATGTTCAACCCATACAGTTATACAGTAATCTACATTGTATATATGAACTATACATGTAGTAGGATGCTTAAGTTAAAGAGATTTCCGTTTGCCTCTCTATATAGAGTTCTGAGGGACCTTTAAATACAACAAGGTAAAAGAACAGTGTACATCTACTCATTTATACCGGGTTTAACTATCGATATACTTCCTTAAAACAAAATAACTCGCGTGCGTTAATGTTATTTAAAGCTATTCGTGAATGTAGACGTGCACGAGTAAATACCCATACTTAGAGTACACGGAAACATAACTTGTCTTAATGATGTTACAATAAAGGTTTAATTGTCTAAACAAATCTCTACTCGTGTGGGATTGAAACTAATACATAACGAAATGTAGGCCTGCATTTGTTATATGTACATTGTACTTGCGTTCGTTTGTGTTTCCTTAATTCATGTTCTAGCAATCTAAATCTAAGCTTAACGAACGAGGGGTTAGTTCAAAGAATGAGGTGAACACGTGATACCCTACTGGAGTGTGTGCAACTTTATATAATGCATATAGCATGTAAACAAATAGTGTTTCAATAATGTTAACATGATAAACTTTATTAATGTTATACACCCATAACATTGACTCCTGCAATAAAGGAAATAGACAGTACTCTCAATTCTTTTAAGTCTACTTGCCTGCAACATTTCTGTATTAAGACTTATAATGTCAGATTGACAGTGCCCATTGAATTGATGGTTACATTGAAAACATGAGTTTTTTGGTTTCAATGCAGAGGGTAACCGTTTAACGTACATATTCACACAAGTCCAATACAAGTAAAACAAAAAGATATACAGTAAACTAGTGCGTATAAGTACATTTACAAACATATGTACTCATATTCGAAAAGAGCAATAGACACACAAAAATAGACTTCTTTATATACGGCACCAAATTAGAATTAGTTACAAGATTCAAGTATGTAGTGGTTCACTTCTATAAAAATGGAAATTGTAATAGAAGCAAACAGAAACTTGCAGAACATTCATCAAGAGCAATGCACAAACTATTTTCCGTACTTAACCAATTCGAGTTTAAAACCGCAGAAAAATGCAAATTATTTGATGTACCAGTATCACTGAAATATCAGCCTTGAGTGAGGGAAAAGAAATAGAATTAATACATACAAAGTTTTTATGCAGAATGTTATGTATTAGAAAATCGACAAATCTTGCTGGTCTGTAAGGCGAATTCGGGTGAGTGCCTTTTAATAGGTAAAGTTAACATGCTTAGATACTGGCTAAAACTATTGCGTCCCGATGACCAGTGCTTATCAAAAAAAGTATACAACTATTTAAAACATGACGCTAATAATAACATAACATATCAGGGGGAAAACTGGGTCTTTCAGGTTAAAACTATTCTAAATGAACTAGGATTATCGAACCTA
>ENA-OREC01002108-OREC01002108.1-marine-metagenome-genome-assembly--contig:-NODE-2108-length-10724-cov-14.351085_pt1 | contig 10724 bp, 5 predicted proteins | sample MGYA00248626_ERZ508543 | MGnify/ENA primary metagenome ERZ508543 (study PRJEB26211, sample SAMN05518279) | marine metagenome | isolation source: Puget Sound, Washington, USA | host: Bankia setacea...
TTGTACCATTCACAACTATGCAATGCTGTTCTACCATTTGTACCATTCACAACTATGCAATGCTGCTATACCACTTGTACCATTCACAACTATACAAGGCTGCTATACCAATTGTACCATTCACAACTATGCAAGGCTGCTATACCACTTGTACCATTCACAACTATGCAAGGATGCTCTACCATTTGTACCATTCACAACTATGCAAAGCTGCTATACCACTTGTACCATTCACAACTATGCAAGGATGCTCTACCATTTGTACCATTCACAACTATGCAACTAAAATATATTAAGAGCTATGGTAGAATAACAATTCTGTCAAAATCCAAAATGATCTAGAATAGCAATTTCCAGCCTACCGTAACCCTGTCCTAAGCTCTTGTATTTGCTGTGTTTTTTTTTGTATGGTCAGCATTCAGTGTCGGGTGAACTCAATCTCATGCTCACACTCCAATAAATGAACTATAGCAAACGGAAAACAAACCAAGCCTAACAAAAACAGTAGTTCAAGTGTTTTGGTGTGTATCATATTTTACGGACTTAACTGAACAACTTTTGTTCTCTGTGTTAATTGAATCTTATTATCTGTTCAACAGTAAGGAAGGAAACTTGACACTGATTGCTTGCTACAAGAGGTTTAAGGGTTTAGTTTTTAGTTCTTAAGATAAGGTATATGTAGTATGTAGTGTAATATTTGTTCAGGTGCAGTCCTGTCTGGTTAAACTGTGCTCATCATGAAATTCAAAGCCTTCCTAGTTTTGACCAAAAATGATAAAACCCTCAGTTTTGTTTGACTGTCTATCAGATTACAACAAGATGATTTACAACCAATGTTGTCATACAATTGCCTAATGAAAATTGTCTCTTGTGAAAGTTTTGAATGCCAATTTTGTGTTTCTATTTCAGCGTTTAGACCCTCTGAATGTACCAACCTTGACTGCAGAACAGCTAACAGAAAAACAGAGACAGGCGGACGAAAAACGAGAAGCTGTAAGTCCTATTTCCCCACAATTTGCATACCTAAATAATGTTCAAATAAATCGTCTGTATTGTACACGAATATTGACCTGAAACTACAGAATAAATTACATGGACCAAAATAGGTGGGTGTTACATGTGTTTTCAATGGACAAGAGATAAACACTCTGCTGTGATAACACGATAATCAAATCCTCCTATTTCAAAATTCCACAGACCATCTGACCATGTAATGAATTCACTAGTGTCTGATCAATGTTCCCATGCAATATCGTATGTTTTATTATGGCATATTACTTTACATAGTACAGTGACTTTCTGCTATTAAGATCCCAATTGTTAATGCCAAATATGATCTAAAAGTGAGACCCAATTACAGGGAAGTGTTTGGACCTGAGCTAGGGGATCTCAATAGCTGACCAGTCTGAATATTGAGTGGTGTTAATAGTGAAACTTTAATGTAACCCATTCAACACAAACATGGCCATGACAAGGTTTACTACTAAGGAGGTCTTAACCAGCAAAGTTATGCCAATATCGGGATATTACTTTCTTAATTTATAGATGCAAAAGTGATGGCAGAGTGATTAAGTAATATAATTCTTTGTAAAACACACATTTTAAAAAAAGGTTAAAACATGACGACTGTATGTCAGTTGGTCATATTGGCGCAGCAGTATAGACTACAGGTATATTAAGATGGTACCGGGCTCACTCTCTATCAGTATTGCCTCTAAACCTAACATTTTGTCTGGTCCTGAGGGGCTCTGGTTGCACTGTATGAAATTGTCATTTAATCTTCACTTTGCCTGTTTTCCTATGATTTAAAGTTGCTGTTTTCTGTTTTTCCAGGCATTAAAAAGGAAACAAAGTGCCTCATTAAAGGCATCACGAAGACGTATGAATATTCTAGCAGCACAGAGATTTGATCAAGAAATTCAACAAAAGGAACAAGAGAAAGTAAGAATTAGTACTTTTAGCTTTGTATACAAAGTCAACACTTAGAATTGATTGTTTCACAATACATGTAGATCTTAAATAGATTAGGATAAACTAACACTTAGATAAAGTAAACCTTTCAGTAAAATATATATATTTATTAATGCAACACCTTAAGCATTTAAACAGCTCCAAACTAAATTTCTCTGTTAAGCGTGTGTTGGTGTATTATTTATTCAAGTTACTGTCCTTGTTTAAATCATATTGACATGTTTAGTTAATACTAATTTATTTTACCGAGGGTAGTTTGATTGTGAAACAAGCACTTTTGCAAATGTAATTCACACTTAAATCCGTTCCTTGAACCAACCAGTACTAGGCATCAAGGGTAAAGTTTCTTGCTCAAGGAAACAACGGGAGCCTTTGATGGGGCTCGAACTCACGACTGACAGGCATCCACCGTTTACTAGTCAGACACGCTACTCACTGCACCACGCCGCCCTTAACCTGACAATGACCTGTTTATATTCTACAACTCACACTCTGACATGTTACTATATGTGTTAAAGCATAAGCTGTCACACTTAATCTCAACAATTAATACCTCAATATTCTTGATATGTCAACAATTTCAATAAAATAACATCTTGTGTTTTTGATAGTGCCAGTGACGAGTTTATTTACTGTTTAAAACTGTCTAAATTGGGTTTTTGTTGTTTTTACCCTTGTTGATACATGTATTTTCTTTTTTCACTTTAAGATTGAAGAGTCTCTGGTCTCAGCTGGTAAATCTCGCGAGGCCAAACTCACCAAAATACAAGAAAAACAGAAAATCAGAGAAGACAGAGCAAGGCGTGCCAGAGAAAAGGTGAGTTATATCTGCTTCCATGTTTATAGTAACAAGCTAAACAAAATGAAACTGGGTTCTCAAGGATAAATTATTAATGCTTTATCAAGTAACAAAATCAAGAAAAACTTTTTAATATTTAATCCACAAAACATTAAAGAAGAGCAAAGGTGTGACATCAAAGAATAACACAGGTACCTATGCTAGTTGCATTTAATATTGATGAGGTTTGATACGAGTTCATGGAGTATTAACTTACATTCCAATGAACAAAACCGGTGTTAGAAACAAATCCATAATCTGATCGTCTTCAGTGATGCAACTGTATGTTGTTTTTAATGATTCTGTTTCGAGCTTAGATTTCAACTATGTTTGTCAGCCATGGCACAAAGAACAGTGTTAGTATATAGGTATTAACAAGATTCCCATTTAATGGTATCGCAAAATTGTTGTAAACTATTTTGTGCTGTAGGTCGTTCTTTGTAAGGAATAGTTATAAGATTTTAATGTACAATGGTTATGAGACAAGTTTGATGGCACTAGTGTTTAGAGGAAGGACAAGTCTGTGAGAGCACCAACAGATCAGCCCCAAGAAAAACTCTCTTTTACACTGAAATGTGTTATGTTTGTTCTTGTTTAGGTACAGAAGCTGAATGACCTTGACACTGAGCTAGATTTAGATATGGAGAAGGATGGGGACTACAATGCAGATGATGGTAAGAATGGACTACTTTTTTAATGGCATAGTCTCTAATACTCATTATTTACCTGATGTTAATGTTACAACGTATTTTTAGGATGGAATAGTATTTCCTTGTACAGTGCAACCCCTTCTCAACCCCTTCTTTGAAGCCAGACACAATTTCTGGTTTAGAGGATATTCTCTTTTAAAGGGGCTATTTAATTCGGAATAAGAAGATCAGATCTGTGAGTGACCTTCATGACACCTGAGGATCCATTTTGTTTGAATCTATGATATAATTACAGGTATTACCTTCATCTTGTACTAGGGCAATCCTTTCTTTATAAATGAGTAATAACATCGGTCAGACTTGTTAACATGTGTTGATATAATGAAAGAGAGTAATCTGGAATGACATACAAGCTGTACTAGTTTTATAGCTGTACTAATACATACCGTTCTATGACTGTTCTCTTGTATGCTACTGTAACACTTGCCAGATGATGTCAGGTTACTCACCCCATATCTCATTGATTTTCTACATACCTTTCACCGTATACTAGGCCAGTATAACATTTTAATACCTAATGAATGCTTTATATTTAAAAGAGGTTCGGTTTAAATAAATCTTTGCGACTTTATATATCAAACATGTACATTGTGTACTTTTGGATCAATGACTAACATAATGAACTATTTTTCTGAATCAAATTAGTAATATTAAGTGATTGTTTATTTGTTTTGTTTCCAAACAGATGGAGCTAAAGGTTATATTAACTTACACATGCCAATTGTTTCAATCAGAAAACCTTCCTTATTTCTCCAATGTTAGATGCTTTAGTCACTTCAATTTTTAAAGCATATTTCTATTGCCTTATGACATTTCTGGTATACAACACAACATTGATTGGCGAATACACCTAGTTTGCACCCATTCATACTTCAATGTTCAACGTGTCTCTGAACGGAATTCAACACCAATTCTATTCAATGTCTCCACTATTTCAGTGTACTAACTTGTGGAAATGGTATCATGTGGTAATCACATATTTATTCATGGCTTATGATTGAACATCCATGTATACCATTTTGTTTTTGATTTGTTTTTTGTTCAATTTTAACTTTCCCCCATTTAGTTCTGATGCATTTATAATCTATGCATTTGTGTGTGTACATTTGGTATTCTGTGGTTACCTACTTCAAATTACTTGTATTGGCAAACATATATTCTGCTTTTGTTGTATGTACATAACATACTTTAAGTCAGTTAAACTAAAGACAGCATATATATATACATTGAACAAATGATACTGTATCTTAAACCTGATTTCTTAGCAAAAGTGTCAAACCTATCCAAGTTGTGTCCATCACAGTACATTTTACTTTGAGAATTTCTTAGCCCAAAACAATAATATTATTTTTACAATATATTTCAATCTGCTAGAACTTTCAAATTAGATAAGTAAATAAGGTTTTTCCTTTTGCTTCATAAAGACCTACTTTGTACCTATTTGGCTGTATATATGTATACCTATTCACAAGTTTTTATTTTTGTGATTTTTCTGTCATCACATTTTCTTACCAATGTTGTACATTATACATTTTGTACATTTTGCTCAGGTACAAACGGTTGAAATTTATCATTTTTAAATCAAGATAAAGCAACCATTTATTATGGCTATAATGCACTTCAAAGATAAAGCTAGTGCAACATTTGAACATTGTCAAGTGTATCCATTATCCTAGTCTTAAGCCATTCTTGTATCGGAGATTAAATTGTAATCCATATATGACAAACTGGATGGCTTTTTAAAAATATTGATCCTGTTTTGTGCAGATCTATGTCATTTGTAATGTTAAACACGTATATATTAACGTTTGCTTTTCCTCTTTTAACAGTTGACTCTTGGCTAGATGGTGACAACAACAATGCCGCTCTAAATAACAACAACAACACTGATGCAAATTCGGCCGATTCAGGGGAGAGAATCTATAATGGACGCACAAGTCCTAAGAAACGGTTTAATCCTGAAGAGACAAAAGGAATAAGACGAGGTGCCAGCGCTAACACTATAGACAGTTTTGATAATGCATACAACAGAAAACCACCAAGTGGATCTAGATTACCAACCGTCGAGGCAAACCCAGACTCTAGTAGAGATGATTTCTTTGATTCATGACGACTTTAATTGTCCTAGAAATACGTTAATCTTGAACTAAAGTACGTCTGCTGCAGGCTAGGCAGCACTGAGAACAGCTTTCTCTCTCAATTTCTATTAATTTTAATATTGTCTTCAGATTTTGACTTTTATTCTATTATGACAGTCCATCAGCAAAATTGTTTGGGTTTAGAAAAAAAAAAAAAAAAATGTTTTGGGAAATCAGATTTTATTTCACAAATCTTGAACAAAATATTGGATTTAACTGATATGTTGTAAGAGAAAATTACATAGGAAAATTGAAGCCTTTTTTACACTTTTTATAAAATATAGATGTCATGCTAGACTTACTTTTAACTTTTATATAAATCTCTGTGTTCCAAATAGTTTTCTTGTCATGTTTGCACCATAGCAACACAGCTGTTTCTCTGTTATGAAGATGCAATTGTGCCATTGTTTTGTAGATGAACAATATGATTGTGAATTATTATGTTTTGTCTATTTTAATTCACTAGCATTTTAATACATTAGATTTCATCATTTCTAATAGTTTTCCTCTTTTTTTTGTAGATTTTTATTACAAATGTAAGCCTTTTTTAGCCGGATTTTTCGGCTTATAGATTAGTGAATCCGTCCGGCGTATTAAACAATTTGCGTGAAAGTTTCGTTTTCCTCTAATAATGTTTTCATTAGTCAACTGATTTACTTCGTACTCACACACATTGTTGCTTAAGTCAAGACCTTTTCACAAACATGCAGCATTATGTTCTTGACCTTCAGATGACCTTGACATTTAACATTGTTCTTTAACAATTTTATCATTTTGCGATAACGTCTTGGATTTCTGTAATAACAGTCAGTTATAACCTTTTCATTAGTTGACAGATTTACTTCAAACTCACACACAATGTTGCTTAGGTCGAGACCTTTACATTGATATGCAACATTGTGACCTTCAAATGGTAGGGAAACATTCATTTGTTTTGAAAAATTATGAGAAAATTTATAAAAATGCGGCTTTAATGCATTTCCGCTCTTGTATTAATTATGCATGTTTAAAGATTTTATCTGTATTCCTTATCTTGAAAAGAGAGAAAAACACGATTAACAGAGGTTCTGTTTTGGAAAACAGTAGCATCACCAAGATGTTGTTATGATAGAACAAATAAATCAGAGTTAAATGAAACCCTTTACAAGATGTATCACTAAGGTACAAACTGTACATTGTAATTAAAATTGAGAGACATGGTGTCAGTATGTTAAACATTATATCACAAGTGCTTCTCCATGAAGAGTCTTGCCATTAGATCAATGTTTTGCAGTTTGAAAATCTCTTACACAGTCGCTACATGAAATTACATGATCAGGATTGCACTTAGATAAAACACATGATTCCAGGCATTATGTCCTTCAAGTAATCTGTGTAAGAGAGACAGTGTTCATGGTATACTAATACTTGTAGTATGTGTCTTAATTAGTTCAGATAATTATGTTAATGTCATAGTTCTGATAAAAAAAAATCAATTTATATCATTACTTTTAATTGATCGTAAAGCAAATGGTTAGTTAGTGCTTTAGACACAAACATACACCTGTTAGACACAAATGTTTTTGTTATGTGTTTTGTTAAGAAATTGAGCAGTACTACAAATATCATTGCAAGGAAGAAAACTACATTTGTACAAACCTTAATTTGAAATTGTCATGGATCTAAGAATGATTTCCTTTAGGTACCCCATTGAAAACTGGTCTCATGATTTATGTATATGTCCTACATGCATATGTACTGTAGCTGAGTTAAACACAACTTCTAGACAGTGACATCTACCAGTCAGTCTTCTCATGTGCCTTATACAGTTAATCACTCATGGACTTTATAGAACAATGTATTTTTGCTGGATAGAGTCACAATGAACCATGGCATGCAAGTACAGTATTGTGTCAATCTATGCATCCATAATGTGTATATTTTGAGATTTATTTATTATTGTAAACATATTGTTAAAGTACAAGCAGTCCACGAGTTGTGGTGTTTTATCAAGCAATGAATAGAATGTCTTCTTGTTTTGTAAAATTTGTGTTGCTAAGCAACAAATCATCGTTATTGGAAGTATTGAAATTATATGAATATAGAATTTAACAGTATAGAATGCGTTCATACAGATTTATATACACTATTAAACCGTCCAATGTTTCACTGCTGAGGAAGAATCAGCACATTTTGAAATTATAAAAGATAGTGTTGTTTTATTTAACATTTTCACAGCATATTGTGCATATCTCATCTGTGATAGTGTCTCGTGTTTATATGTGGAAATATTTAAGTTTACATAAAAGTATTACAGCAAGTTGTTACATATGATGTATATACCTGTTAGATAGTTTAAATATTTATTACTACATGTAGTTGTTTGCACTTGTTATCATTTTTTTCTGCAACTTATTTCTAAGGGCATTCATTAATTCTATGTCTCATTGGTTTATTTGAACTTTTTCAAGGCAGAAATGTTCCACGGTCAGTGTACTTCCATCTTCCATTAGCAAAGATAATATGCATGTTTTCTATGGAATTCCATGAATAACAGCCTACTGCAGAATGTTAAATATAGGTACTTACCACTGATTAGGGTAATACTCACTTGGACAATTATTCAAATGATGCAAAAACATACCAGAGTTACTAACACAAATACCCATGTCAGCTAGCCTGTATGTGGCAGTAGGCTGTTGTTATGGAATTCAATAGTTTTCTGATAAGCTTTATAAAAAGTAAAAATAACAACAGTCATATTAATGATTCCCTGCATTGAACTTGTTAAATACAGTTGCTGAGCAAATTTTGGCAATTTTCATTGGCCATGAATTCAATTTTTTTACCAGACATACATTACAAACATACATTTGCATCTGACTCTTAATCAGTCAGTTTTGAGTTTGAACCCCATCAAAGGCTCTGTTATCCCCTTGAGCAAGAAATTTTACACTAATTGCTTAGTACTCGTTAGTTTCTAGAACAGAGTCAAGCATGATTTCACAATCAAACTAAAATCAATAGAGGGCCTTATGGAAGATTGACATTTATGTCAAGTAGGCTCTCTCATTAAACATCATCAAAACCAAATTCATGCTAATTCATTTCATTAGTAAAAATAAGACTTTTACCACAAAACTTGCTAGTTAATCATTTCTTATTTAACCTTTCCATTTAAAGTTTCGGAGATTTTTTGTTGTTATTTTAGAATTGTATCATTCCTATTTCGCAGTATTTTCAATTGTTTGTGTTCAGAGTTAGCACCATGTATTTCAGTATTCATATTACATGTAGTGAGTTTCATGCACCAGTGTGTATTATATAGAACAGATAGTGTTAAATGAATATGACTTGTGATAAGGTGACAGTCTTTTAAATTGTATCACTTTTTTTCAAGTATATGGAAGCTACTGTTTGAGGCATGTTTTTTAAAATAATGTGATACAAACTAATTTTGGCTACAATAGTTTGTACAGATTTAAAAAGAGCTCACAAACATAATTAGGGCCATAATTCAAATTTGTGCGATGTTTTGTAATTGTGAATGAAATTTGAGAGGCCCACAGAAAGAAAAAGGTCTATACTCTGTTAAAGCTTAGATGAATCTTGATAAATTAAAGAAGCATTTTTATTTCAAAAAACAATATTTTGATATTGAATGTTATCATTTAGTTTTGCCATCTTTGTAATGTTTGTTTTCATGTATTTTCAATTAGTTAACACTACAACTTAAACCTGTATATTAAAATCTTCATGTTGTTACAGTTGATATAAAATGGACATTTTGATTTTGTATAAAAGCAAGTAAAGGGAGACAATCCTGTGGCTGTATCTCCAATGTGGTACAGGTTTTATTAGTACAAAGTCAATCGTGTAATTGCTTTAAAGAATCATTACAATAGGACTTTTGATATTGTCTGTTTTCAAAATTTATTATTCAAATCATTTTATTTTTACAATAACAATTTAAGTACTATGTTTGAAATGATCTACAAATTGAACTGTCTTCGAACATGTACATGTAACTGGATTTGTGCGTCACTGTAGTGTTCACCAAATAATGCTCATGGAACCTTTGTCATTTGTGTATAAGCATATTGTGACATAACCATCTATGCACACATGTGTTTTATTTTTGCTGTTGTAAGATTATGAATCATTGTGATCTGTATTTAATAAAGAGAATAAAATTTCATTATTTTACCTTTTTTGTTGTAATTTATGTTGATGAAAGGTGAAATTAGCTGTTAGCCACATGTAGAAGTCATTACATTTACATATATTCAAGTGGAATTTGAACCCTAGGGTGTACTTCTAGTGTTGACTTCACAGGTAGAGATTGAAACACTATGATTCAGACTGAATGAAGATTACGCTTGAGTGCTATGTGTACTCCTGTGTGAAAGTGATCGTCTAAACATGCCCTTCCAATCACTTCTGTTTTAGTACACCAGTCATTGAATAAATATACAAGCATAACTTAAAAGCTGTTAGATAAGGAAATCGTAACAATCTCTCTTTCCAACAATAAAACTCCCAATGGTACTTTGGCACTTACTTGCATATTCACATTATAAACTAAACTTTGATTCTTCAATCATTTGTCTATATTCCAATGATACTGAAAACTGTTCTAAGCACCTCATTAATAACTTACTACAGTTCACTTTATTTGTTTTATGGTATTCTTTTCTTGATGTAGTTTTATCTCCTGCCATGAACCAAATCTAAAATTCAAGAAGTTCAGTAAACTTTCCACTTTGACATTTTTTTAAAATCAGTATTAATTTAATAAAAGAAGCAGACAATTACTATGAACATAAAAGTTATGCAGATGTTGGGTGCACTATCAAAAACAGAAGTCTATAGCAGTGCCAATATCCAAAGAACAGATGAAAACACCTACTCCTAGTGTGTTTACTTCATTGAGCCGCTCAAGTGGTTAGCTCACTAAAAGGCTGAAGCAAAAGGCATCTAAGTGGAATTGAATAAAGAGTTAGATAGAATGAGCCCTTAGTATTCATCCATTGTATCATGTATCCTTCCAGTGCTCTACAACTCTCCCTCCCCCCCCCCCCCCCCCCC
>ENA-OREC01002109-OREC01002109.1-marine-metagenome-genome-assembly--contig:-NODE-2109-length-10721-cov-12.748309_pt1 | contig 10721 bp, 5 predicted proteins | sample MGYA00248626_ERZ508543 | MGnify/ENA primary metagenome ERZ508543 (study PRJEB26211, sample SAMN05518279) | marine metagenome | isolation source: Puget Sound, Washington, USA | host: Bankia setacea...
TAGTTTATCTAATACTTTTATTATCTATGTTTGAACTATGTCATCAATCTCAGTTGACACTTCCTGGATTATCTGCTACATGGCCGTTACTAGGGCCCCAAATTTGTAGACTGGTCACTGGCCGCTGTCGACGGGTGACCTTAATTTCAAGTTAAATTATATTGGGATGGTCACGAGGCGAATTAAGATTGGCCGTAGTGGACAGGAAACAGCTAAAAAGTAAATTTGAGTAATATAGGCAATATACCCATATATGAAACAAACACACACTATATGTTTTTACATGTGTTTACTTGTATATACATATCAGTGTAAGTCTAAGATAAACTACTGACTAGATATCACCAATACAATGTCTATACATTTAACTGTTCTAAGAAATGCAATGTAAATACACCATATACCACCAATTGCAAGTCAATGCCCTATACCTTTCAGATGTTGACGAATGTTCTGGCTATCTCAATGGTGGGTGCGATGAAACGTGTATAAACATGGTTGGTTCGTTTCATTGTGAGTGTACCTCTGGTAACAGTACTCTCAACCCAGATGGCTATTCGTGTTCAGGTATGCTATCAATTATCACCCTAACATTTTGAATTTAAACTCTGTTTAAACGAGGATACACTTATCTACTACTCGAATCTAAACAGTCGTACAATATTTCACTGTCCGTATTGATTGGTTGTCGATGTATATGAACTCCGTTTGCTAAACTCGCATTGCCAGGAATATCATGTTCGGTCACATTTCTTAAAAGCTTACTATTATAAAAAATACAACACATGTTTGCCTTCTTTTAGCTCTTATCAGTGAAATGGAAACAAATATCGATAGACAGTTTGATTGAACACAGGTTACACTTAAGACCACCCAAACATACGATTAGCTCTGTGGACCAAGATACTTCAAAAAGATAGAGACTGCACTTAAAGATAAGAAAATACTTCACGTTTGTCGTTCTAGGTTCAAATGGGAACAGACAGAGTATTTTGGCTCGACTTGGCCTCCTTCGACAAGTGTTACCACGTGGCTGTTCAACTATTCTTATTTCAAGATGCAGTCATGGCAACAACCTGAAAGCGATTCTATCTTCAACCTCCCCCTGGTATGAGCTTAACACAAATATGAATATTATGTTCACTCTAGGCATTGTTTTTGTAGAGATAAATACATTAGCATTACCGTTATCAATAACGGGTATAGTGTTATCAAAGGCAGGGGATGATTATACAGTTGTAGTTGGATCGCGGTCATACACACCCTCTGACGGTTCTGCTGTTGGTGATACTAGAACCAAAGAGTGTTCATCCTTTGACACAACCCCAAGAGACTCTCACGATATGTTAGGCTTGTTCCATAAAACATTTATGGAAGGCTTAGAAAATGCCTTACCAGACTGGTTACGATTCGCTTATGAAGGAAAACATCTAGTTGACATCAACAGCATTCAAGCAGAACTTACAAAAGGTATTGACGTACAACATAGCGTGTGCAGAGGCGCTCCTTTGATTGATGATCATATGTACACGGTGCTGAAAGTAAAAAATAACTTTACCATGTCTTTGTATGGTCAAGAAGTAACACTGCCTGCACCGAGTGGAAATAAACAATTTTGCTTTATCATAGATTTATGCCAAGATTACGGGACGTCAGTATTTATTATGTTCCCAGACGGATCCAGAGACATACTGGACAACTTTAACATGTTTAAAAGTTTACGTGAACAGAATGGAATTCAGATCAGACCACGTGGTATAGGGGTGTCTATGATGAAACACATCGACGTTCTATCGAAGACTACCTCGATGCAGCTGTGGAATGGCGACCAAGTTCAGACATACCAGTAAGTATCAGTTGTGGCTTCAGTAGTGAAACTATTAGGTTAGTCATGGATATAGTATACATATTTATATTAAACATAGTTGGCTAGCAGTACTCGCAGTTTAAAATATAACGTAGTTTGCGCTAAAACTGTTGCCGTGTCGGGAACATTTATTACACATATATTTCATTCGTTAAAGTACGTTAAAGTTGTTTGGATTGTCTATAGTACATCGTGCTCCACATTCAATCGTAGTTATAATTTGCTTTGGGGATATCCAATTAAAAGTGTTTACAGTTTTAAAAATTCGCTCAAACTTTCTTATCTTTCTTTTCTTTCAGCGTTTATGCCCGTTTTATGCTCTTTAGTGTTTGGCCTAAGTGACCTTTAATGTCAATGATATTTAAATCGAGAATGCGTAAACTAAATATTTAATACTATAACTTATCTCACATCTAACAAATGCCTTAACGTGCTTGCATATAGATAGTATGTCAACTAAACATTCTTTGCAATCAGTTTGACTGTATAAGTGTTCCGCACATTTTGTTCATGGCCAGCACGATGCGAAGTTTAAGTCCACTTTGGGTGGTTGTTTTCCTTTCTCTGGTTCATCATTAACTACAGACATATTATAATACGACCTTCACGTTTTTTATTGACTTACAATTTCTGTTCATGGTGTTAATAAAGATTCACCGTTGGTGTTTGTATACGAAAAAAATATAATATAAACTATTTCAGATTATTTTCTGAGGCCAGCTTCTGGGTGAGCGGAACGTTGCTTGTAAACAAAGAGAATATCGAATTCAATACAGAGGCGCAGATGTTTATGACGGTGCCTTATCCAACTACTGTAAGCTGAGCGTTTATCATATATTTTCATGGATACGTACCTGATGCGTTTTAAAAGCGTTTTTATCGTATTTAATCATTCCATATGACACTGTATACTCGCTTCTCGGGAACGAACTAGTGCAATGTATTTAAATATGACGCATTTGATAGGCTTTAATTAAGAAACAAAACATCTAAACATCTACTCCCGTGTTTAATCTCAGAATAAAATAATGGTACGAGTACGGGTGCGTATGAATTAAATCACGAGCGCGCTAGCACGCATCCGATTGAGTACCTATATTTTGTTATGCGATAAAACACGGGTATAAATATTTTATTTCGATTATTACACGGCAAGACCTCTCTAATGGGTTGCACTCGTTTTTTGGAATACTTATGTTGACAGGATGCCGCCTGGTAAGCGTTCCTTAGGATCTCAATGCAATTTCCTCTCAAACGCTTATAAAACTAATAACGTCTGGATCAATGAACGTTGTCTGATGTTTCTAGTAAAGCTCGATTCAACTTTGACAACACGATTTTTATCAATTTTACAGGTATAGTGTTTTCTCATCACTAAAACCTTTGAAATGTGTCAAACTTTCGGTCAATATATATATATATATTGTTCTTGCAAGTTCTAATTTATAACTACAGGACCACCGTCAAAAATAAAGTGTAGCGGTTCTCGGACAGAAAAGTCCGAAATACTAACACCTAATTCACACTTTAAAACCGGAACGCATTCATATTATGATTGTTTCTGTTTCACATTGACTATACTAGTTATGTCGACCGTGCTTGTATAAGAACAACGATATTTAACACGAGACATAGAACTCATAATAAAATATAAATAATTCGGATACATTCGGTTCTTAGTGTGTATTTTCGTTCGTAAAATTTACTCGGGAGGTGAAGTAACAGCCGTATTTTTATCGTAGAATTAAACACGGCTCGTTTCCTTCTTTTTGTATAGGACTACTGTTATGAATACTGTTTCACACTCTATCTTGTGTTCACCTTTGATGCTGTGTGTTATTTTACTCCATATTTTCTGTGTAGCTTTTTAGAAACCTTTTTGTCGAGGAGTGGAATACCTATCTGCAGGCTCACTCAGACTTGACGCTCAAGTTTCAATTCAGACTGGGTGGTGCAGATAAGACACTCGTTTTAAAGAACGTCGGTAGTGCAGACCTTTTGGCATACGCATCATTTGGAGGTAACTTTACAACAACATGAAGTAGAGAGTATACGTGTTTAGGCTCAAATTTATAATAAAAAAACACATTCATACCTGTACACTATACCGGAGCAAGCTTTTAATGAGTGTAATATGGCTAGGTTTGTTCGTGTAAATGAGTATTGGTCATGTTAAACACAAGTTATCTCTGGTAAAAATGTAGTACAAACATGCGCACATTTAGTAAGACTGTCAGAGGATATGTTGTTTGCATTGTTTTTTATTTTAGTATACTTGAACATATTTCCCAGAACTGTATATTAAAAGGGCTACATTATTCCATTTGGTTAAATGATAACAATCCTTGGAACTTATTTACTCTACACGTCTGGTTATTGCGATAAAATTCCAGTTAAATCTAAATATCGTGTTTAATGAACTCTCGTCATTTAGTGAAATCCTTGAGTACATAGTTAATAGCAAAATTACAGTGCGTGTGTACTTATAATAGTAATATGGTAAATGTACAGTATCATTGTCTAATATTGGGAAACATTTATTGTGCTGTTGGTAAGAGCGTTTGATAAAATAAGTCGCACGAGTATTTTGCCAGCATTAACTGATTGATATTAGTACGTTCAAGAGTTTAAAGACTGTTGAAATACTGTGTTTTTTTTGTTTTATTATAACAGGCGTAGAGAGGCGTAATTTGTGTGATGTTAGTCATCCAGAAGGACTTTTTCTTTCCATGATCGTCGACGTGAATCCATTTCGTGACCACATGTTACTTCGAGAGCTCATTGACATACGTGGTAGAGTTGACGTCTTTTACGCAGGCCATCCATCTTCCACTACTACGCCAGATACTGGAATCATTCAGGACATTGTTAAGGAAATTGACACTGTGCTAACGACGGTGGAGAAAATGTTAAACCTGACTAGAGAAATAGCTTCCATGTACCATGTATTCAGGCCTAATCAATCAATGTCCCACTTACATGTAATGCAGCAATCCTTAAATGGAATACACAATGAGGTCGGTGCTGTAAAGCAAGAAATAAGTTTGAATGGCATGAGCAATGAGCGGTTATTTGGTCTATCAAACATGGTTTCAAATACACATGGAGGCAAGATCCAAACGCTTGCAACGGACACGCGTAATTTTGTTGACTCAGTTAGTCTAGACAGCACGTTTGCTATTGGTGACAACCCGCTCTCAGAATTAACCAAAACGAATAAACGAATTCAATCTAGCATATCAGCAGTTTTGCAGTCGTTTCTAGAGGCTATTATGTCATCACGGACCACAACGGCAGGGTTTGGATTAAGAGGGATGGGTAGCGTCACTGTACTTAGTGTTAAACTGTTAGAATTAAAAGTAGAAGTAGTTTTCTCGTCTGAGCGAATAGGTGCCTGCGGAGAATATGCAGAAGCTTATAAAGACATGAAAGGTGAATCAGCAATCCGAGTGTATGGTTCAGTCACTACAGGGCTTGTTTTTCTTGGTCCATTCCTTCGTCTGGACGTTGGTTTTGGCATTGGTCTAACAATCAGCTTAGAAATACCAGGCAAACACGTAACACAGATACATGCAGAAGTAAGGTTATTATGTCTGAAGTTCCAGACTAACGTATTTGTTACAAACACGGGTTTGTATATCTATATCGAGGCTAAACTGGGTGATGTTTACAAGACAACTCTAAATATATTCGCCGATGTCGGTCACTCATGGGATAGTATGCTGTTTAATGTGAATGGACAGTTTGTGGCAGATGCAGATGGTGATGGAAACTTTAACGATGGGTACTGGGCCGCTTTAAGAAGAGTTATACAAGACATGTCTGACGAAGCAGAAAAAAGGATCAGTCAGGTACAGAGTGCTTTGGAAATAGCTCAAGAGGGGTTGACAAAAGCACAGAATTGGTTAGAAGATAAAAAGTCTTCAGTACTCTCGGCAAATTCCGCGTTTGATTCCGCTATAGCAAGAATGGAAACCGCAAAAGATGCACTTGAAAGAGCTAAACGTCCTTTTCAAAACGCTATTGATGTATTAAGTGACGCACAGCGAAAGTTGGATAATTTATGTAGGATCAAAAATTGTCGAAGAATATGTGTTCCGGGATTGAGTTGCAAAATATGCTGGAAAAAGATTTGGTTTGTAAAGTTTCCATATCCGTGTTGTCACTGGACAAACTGCATGTTTTCCTTCCCGGATCCAATTTGTGAGCTTTTAAACTTTGGTTGTAGAGCGTTGCGTGCTATTGCTTATGTTGCTTTAGAAGTCGCAAAGTTTGCACTAAGAATACCAATGCTAGTTCTTGATGGCTGCAAGGTAGTTGTCTCTGCAGCACAGATATTTGTAGACAAGTCAAGAGTTATTCTCGACATCGCGGTTGTTGCTATCGATTTAGCTAAACTAGGCCTTGAAGGAGCCAAGTTTTTGCTGGAAGGCGCAAAATACGCACTTGAGGCAATAAAGCAAGTTGTTAAATGGGGCCTGAGAATAATAAATTTTGTGATACAGTACGGTCTAGAGAGTATTATGGACATCCGAAACTGTGGTTTTGAAATCCAGTTGTCAGGCAGAGATGGCAATGTATTTGATATACACTGTGAAGTTAATGCATTTCGTCTGGGCTTCTTCAAAATTGGGTTTCGGATCAATTTCTCCCATATTTTCCAAACATTGTGGCATGCTGCAAAGGCCACTATAGAAACTATACTAGATGGGATAAAGCACCTGTTTAATGGCCGCAAGCGACGTGAGATAACGTATACTGCTATATCAAATTTACATAGAGTCATTCGCGAAACCGGAGAATTCGACATGAATGAAGAAGACTTTGAATTCTTGGCCAATGAAACATTAAATGTTGTGTTAAACACAACGGGGTTCAAAAACAACGCAAATGGGTCAGATTATGACAATAGAAAGAACATATTTGAGGAAAAATGTAAACTGTTCACGGATGTGATCGATTTCTTGAACACCGCAACACAGCTTCTAGTTGAAATGACCAATGAAACAGCTTCTGTCCTTGGTAATGTAACTAATCTTATGGAAGGGTTATATGACATTAATTTCATGTCTGATAATCTTACAGTTGAAACTGTTGGTATTGACTTGGACGTAGCGCTCAATGAATTCAATCTCACCCATGACGATGTGATGGCAACTTTAAACAGCGCGAAAGAAAATATATCATCCGATCCATTGCTGTCTGAACTAGGATCAATGGCGAAGGACGCAGGATCGATTTTGCAAAACCAAACAGAAAATGCAAATAAGGTTATGATAGTAAACCATTGGCTTGCAGCGATGGAGAATGTAACAACTGACTATTTCGACAACGATACGTGTGTATCATTTCTTGACTGTGCGCACTACTCCGTACTTCGACTGTATGAACTGTTTGTCGAGACGAACATCACAAATACTGATATAAGTTTAACCAGCATATCTGAGTTTGAGAATGCTTTCCTGGAATTAGTTGGGAACGTTTCACACACGTTTCAAGACACATACTTGCTGTCAACTGAACTCAGCGAACAACTTGATATTCTTCAATCCGCTAACATGTTCTGTTCCACGCCACCCGTTGCATTGGCACCATTACACAATCAAACACTCATGAGCGGAGAGACGTTAACATTGACATGTAACGCAACTGGAGATCCTAAACCTAGCTTCTGGTGGTTTAAAGATGAGGAACATCTTCCTGGCCAACTAAGTGAAGTACTTACATTAGAGGACGTTTCAAGCAACGCATCAGGACTTTACTACTGTATAGCTGGGAATGTAGTTGCCAACATCACATTCAATGAAACAGAGATTGTGGTACTTGGTAAGTAAGTAATAGGGCCCTGTTTTTATAATCTACCCGTATGTGTACAACTCATAGTAATGATTTAGGTGGATGATAGAAAGTTTTGGAGTTGACAAATTCTTCTTATTTTATGAAAATGTAAAGATGTTTCCAGATTTATTATTCAGCACGTACTCGAATGAACTGTTACTAACTGTGGCATCATCCATACATATTTAACTGTGTATATTGTTTGTATTGTATTTTAACTTTCGTCAGAAATTAGGGAACGTACTCCTTGTATTTCTACTACTTGTACCAATCAATATTCGTTATAATTTCCTGTTTGCAATATATGAAATATACTATATTTGATTTACTATACAACTGTCATAGTCAAGTTCAGATTGCTACGTATAATGGTTAGAATGTATATATGTAATAGTTAGAGGACATTTTTCAATCGCTTAATGATATAAAGATGCCGAAGGGTGCGAGCACAGCGAGAACACTTCGGCATCTTAATAGTGAAGAAAATTTAAAAAATGTACTTAAAGCATCTTAGTGTCTATTGTTTGGACTTAAACGCACTTACTTCCATACACCGGTATCTTGATAATTAAGAACCCAGACTAGCTGTCTCATAAAATAGACGTGTACATTTTTAAAAAACGTTATCTGATTAGACGAAACAATACGTTAGACACTGTTCAAGACTGCACGATGATTTTAATTTATGTGTCACTTGGGTCTTTGACTTTATGGATTTTTATGAATAAAAGGCTCATGTTTATAACTGACATGTACTGAAACCTTAATCACGCTATACATTTACTCTCGAAACACTAACATAAATGATGTGTATTGCAGAAAAGCAAGTCGAGCGAGAGGACTTTGTACTAGCGACGGAGAACATTCAGAATTCTAATTGTAAGTTCTATCCTTTCTTCCACAATTAGAAAATTCTAGAGCTAAGACAGCATTCATAAATTGAGATAACTCACTAAAGCAAAGTAGTTATATAACACAGTCAATCAATTATATTGTTAAACTCTAAAAGAAAGGTGGCATAACCGCTTATATCGCCATCAACCGGATATGTATTTATATCACGTGATCAGCTTACCTTCAGAATATGGACTCAATTACAGTACGTCATGTAATAGTTGGTAAAAATGTAGATAATGCAAAAACTGTTTTGTTTCTCGTAATTGGTCTATGTTCACGGGTTTGGTTGTATACGTTTACAGATTCGACTCCTGCTGTTGAGACACATGTAGAGCATTCTTGTAAGTATATGTATAAGCTACACGAGCCAAGTTTATTATTATCTCTCTATAGAAAGAGTGCATTTACAGTTTTACAAACGACTTTTAGGGGTTAAGAGAACTACTCAAAATTAGTTTGTATATGGAGTTAGGTAGGTGCAATTGTTAAATTCTTAGCTACATGCATATAGTTAAATACTGGGTAACGATTGTATATACGCATGATAATAACTATATGGGAAATATTTATGATATTATATTAAGAAATGGTATGGAAGTATATTCAGATAAACCAAACTGGTGTACGCTGATAATAGAGTAGAGTTGTTATTTACGTTGGGTATGAATAATGCATGGCATTTCCAAGAAATTGGCAATACAAAATACTTTTTATATAATTGTTAAACAGAGACTATGCGATTAAGTTGTACAAAACTGGCATACTTCTACACATTAAAGGTTTCAAAGTACCGTTATGCCATGTCTAAACTAAAAATGTCTTCACATATATTGCATATAGAAACTGGTATATGGAGTATGCCCAGGACAATTAATTTATTATTTATATGTATTAATTTTAATGTTATGGAAGACGATTTTCCTTTTGTTTTAGAATGTAAGTGGTGTTCATAAATCTGAAATAGATATTTTCAAATATTTTATTGAACTCATTCTAGTTTGTATAAATTTATAATATTGATTAATAGTGAGAATGAGAACATCATTAGAAACTTAGGAGTATTTATTCAGAAGTCTTTTGAGTTAAGAAACAGTATGCGTTATGCTTGGGTAAGAACTAATTTTGAATGAAAAACCCTATTATTGGTAGTATACTACTAGTAAAGTAAATTATAAATCAGCAGATCTATATAATACAAACAAAGAAATAGCATATTTCCTGTTTTTGTTTCCATGTTTTGAATATGTATGTACAGGTGTTTGTAATAATGATGATGGCGTTGATGACGACGACGATGATGATGGTGGTGCTGGTCTATGTTTTGAACATTCACAAATAAGTCAACCAGAATCATGTATTCAAATAGTATTTCCTTTTCTCAAGTTGGTAGAGTGCATGTCTCGAACCACAAATATTTTATTTTTTTAATTGTTTAATTTCATCAATGGTTCCATTGTTAACATGTATACCCAATGTGTGGATATAGTACAGTTTATGAAAGCTTTAAATAAACACAGCTTAGAGACTAGCACTTCCACATAAATGTCATACTCTTCTTGTCTTTACAGTTTGATTAGTCATTAGGTATAATATGAGTCTTGTGTGTACGTACACGTTAACATTGACCTAATGCTTAACGTCATTCTTTTGTAGCATCCGACGAGTTTCCACTTGTTCAAGTTCTAGTTCCTACATTGTGTGTCGCTATTGCAGCTGTTGTCATAGGCATACTTGTCTTCAGGATGTGGCAAAGGTATAAGCATGTGTTGTATAATTATGTCATTGAGTAAAAAAGGTTAACAGTTGTGTCTTCGATATAACATAAGCTTCATGGAGTAACCTTTATTTTGTTGATTTTTTTGTTTTGTTATTTTGCACGTGATGTTTGTGCGGATATGTCTCTGTAGGACGATGTGTGTATCTAAACATTTCGTCGAGTAATGTCCCTTTGTAAATACTAGTGATAGATGATCATTTGGAAGAAAGCCATGACAGTGACTGTAGTTTGCTTTTGATGATCTTGTTTTCCTGGACTAAACTTTTTTTCGGGCATGACGTTGTTACAAATAATGGTCTAAAGAGTGATCGAAACTACTAAAGACCCCCCCCCCCCCCCCCC
>ENA-OREC01002110-OREC01002110.1-marine-metagenome-genome-assembly--contig:-NODE-2110-length-10720-cov-13.435967_pt1 | contig 10720 bp, 3 predicted proteins | sample MGYA00248626_ERZ508543 | MGnify/ENA primary metagenome ERZ508543 (study PRJEB26211, sample SAMN05518279) | marine metagenome | isolation source: Puget Sound, Washington, USA | host: Bankia setacea...
ATCATTTATTATAGCTGACAAAATCATAAACAAACCAAATATTTACCATGGCCACTATAAAATCTCTTACAGCGGCTGTCATAGAAATCGCCTGTTATTGTTATGGTCAATAAGGGTTAACAATAAGTTTGTCTAGTTGAGAGGCCATTACTGATAATATTAGATGTAAAGCTCAGATAGAAGCAATGACAGAAGGTTTATTGGGGGAGCCTATGTCAATAAAAAGTCTGAAAACTGGCCCTGAGGTCTCCACCCCTCCTCCTCCTTTGTTTATTGCCCTTGCCCCCACTATTAACTTTTGCATACTTAATCCAAAACTTGTAGTAAAATTTATGAGCAAGATTACAATAAACATGTAGTTTGTTAATCATGAAAGGTCACTTAAAAGGTCAAGGTTAAATGTCAAGTTTTAATTTTAGGTACTTTTGTACAGGTATAATGGAACTTTTGTTTGCTTTACTTTGTTCATGACAATTTGTTTAATCAAAGTCGCAGACAGTAGTTAAGGTAACATTCTGCTTGTGACATTTTATATTTTTAAATTTCAGAAAGAGTAGCTACAGCCCTATTTATAATGTAATAATAAAAACAAATAACCAAACAAATTGCTCCATCTTATTTGCAAATTAGATTATTTCTAAGGAAACCTTCACTTATATAATAACAACAACCAAAGATCAAAGACACATGAAACTCAATGTCACAACACAAAGGTCAGTTTGTTGCTATGGTTACCTGCTGGTGGGGGTCATAGGTCGTCCACAGAACCAGCAACTCTCCAGGTTAAAGCTAAGGGCAATGCGATGTTTCTTTTCCAGGTCAAGGTTAAGGTGCTGGGGAGGTCTATGGTATCCGTTCTTGCCAGTATAATCCATCAGTTTATTATAACACACATGTTTGCACTTAATAGGATAATATCACTCACATGCAGTCACATATGAGCACTTTCTTCATCTCCTCACCACTAATATTTACCATCTTTATTTTGTTTAATAGCCGAGTTTGTGAGTAAGTTATCCTTGGTTCTTCCACACTGAAACTTTCTCAATTCCTAATTTCTCACACATTAAAGTCATAAACAATAATTAGAGCCGTTATCCTTTAACTCTTTTAATGTGCTTTGTCTATTTTTTCCCAGCACTTTTCAAAGACAGTTTTTGCTTGTTATTTTTTCTCTAATGTTTTTTTTTACTCTCTGAAAAACCCTATTAAAATACAGCATCACAATAATGAGCACACAAATTGGTGAAAAAAACAACATCCCACATTGTATGACATATTTGAAAATGCACAATGATTACCCCATTTGCACTATAAACTTGAGATTACTATTAGCTTTGACCCCCTGAGCTTTAGCATTTCAAACAAAGGCTGTTCCCATTATTTCTTACAAGTAATTATTATAGACAAATGCCATGAGGCTCCAAGCATCTATTAATTGATTTTCCAGCTCTCGCCTTTCCTCTGTTTTCTTAGCTTAGAGAATAACACAACATCTACCATCCAACTGTCATATCTGGCAACCAATAACTCCATCATATATACAAGGACAACAGAATCCCTCTTCAATATCTCCCATCATAGCAAAAGTCATCTATAAAACTCCACTCCACTATTTACCACTCATCTTTAAGTATACACCCTAGCTACCATTTATAATAAGACTTACATCTACAGACACGAGACTGAGAGAAATTTTTTATCACAACAGCATAACAGCACTAACTCAAGAACTTCCCATCATAATATTCGCCCATCATAGAAAATGTCATTTATAAAACCACACCCTACCATTTACATTAGTCTTAAATCTGCAGATAAGAAAATGAGTGACAAAAGAAAATCTTCATAACAACAAAAGATTCTGGTGCAGTTCATTAATAACAACAAACGAGGCTAACTAATTTCAATCTTCATACACAGCAAAATGTCTCCAATAAGATGTCTCGTTAATTCTTTCAGAGACCATAAGTCCAAAGGCAAAACACACAAAAACATAAAATATCAATATCAATAGTTTAATGATACTACAAATGACCGAAGCATAAATATCTCCTATTAAAGCACTAACAAATATGTCACCATATTATCTTCAATCGGTTTTACAAGAAAATGTCTATGACCTGCAGCAAAAGTTCTTGAATTATAACACATCTATTTAGAAGATTTATTGCCAAAAAGCTAACAATCCACCCTCGAAATATTTGAAGTCAAAATATTGGTTCACAAATATTAACGAGTCAGCTTTAAGGCTCCAAAGTAATTTACCAAACTTAAAAGCAAGAACACAAACCTCTCACCATTTGACAACATCAGCACTGTTCATAATATAACCATAGCTAGGTCCCCAGATACTTGTTACACTAACAATTTAAAATTCTCATTTCACGTCAAGCTATTAAAATGATTCCAAAGTGCGGATGGAAATTTGACTTGAATGTTTACAGCCATGTCAGAACAACACCAAGTAATTTAATGTCCACTCCACTTTCTGATATCTATAAGTTGTGTATATAGACAAGATATATGACTTTCTTTTACAACACCACGATATAAACATACAGAATATATATAGCCAGAATTATATAGACTGTTATTAATCTAACACGTTTTACCATTCACACTTAATACAACTTTGCTTTGATCACTAACTTATGTTTTACTTGATTATCTTATCATTCTAATGTAAAACTGTTCTATCTCCTTTCTTTAATGAGTATCAATTAGTGCACTTTTGCTTTTCACTCCTTTGAGTATAATTGTAGAATCTTAAATCAGATGTACTCAGCTTTCACTTCCAATCATGCATTATCAAAACTATCCAAAAATTATATCTCATGTGATTAAAATTATCTTAAACATTTGAGTGCAAAAAAGCGCGAAGACTTACAAGAGTCCAAATATAAGTATATACCATCATATGTTAAACTGTTCATCATCAATGTGAATGGTTGTGAGTAAGCTGTTACATTACTGTTTACAGAGGCAATAACCAGTCTAATCAATATATTGAAAGGTTACAGAGAGACACGGGAATAAACAAGAGGTCGGGTGGGAAAGATGGGGAGGGTGTAGTGTGAAGCTTTGGTCAGAGAGGTGATCGTGGAATCCGAATTAACAGTTGATCCCTGCCAATAAGCCTTGTTACCAACATCGGTCTCATTTTAGTGTAAGACTCAAAGCAAGAGAGAAAAACGAAAAACATAGAATCTACTGATGGATGTCCCGGCACATCAATTAACCAATGAAGCGTGCACTAGACCATCAATGCTCCTCAGTCATCTATTCCTTCCATGTGTTATAGCTCTACAGTCATAAATAATACAGTTTTATGTTTCTTTTAAGTCCGTGCGCGATCCGGTAACTTTCAATCTTATAGTTTTCTTGTTTTGCACCATTAGTTTTAATTAAAAAAATCCCACCATCAAAAACAACTAAACTGCTGCCATAAAACAGAACTATACAAGCCTGAATAAGTTCCTGGTACACATATGTCTGTTGTTTGTAGAAATTGCTTTCACTTTCCACCAATGAGTGACTCAATCAATAAGAGTAAAAGATGTATGTTTCTAATGTTAACACATGTAATCAAAGTTCGCACAACATTTGTTTTATACTCATACTACTATAGATGTAAACAGGATTGTATTGGTTTTGAAACACATGGGTAACTTTGTTCATCATACTAATATCTATACCTTATTTCACACCTTTATAACCACTGCTGTGTGTTCACTTTCAGTTTGAACAATCAACTTCAAGAGATAAAACATTTTAATATCTTTATATGGGACTGCATCCTGAGTTCTGATGCCTGTAATATATGCAATTAACACAGTATTTCAGCAAGATTGTCATAGAACCAAACCCTTTCAAATATTTCCAATACAATCTAGTGTCAGACTTAGTGAAAAGTTGAAAATACAGAAAAAAACAGCGTACTTATAAGGAGACAAAAAGGAGACAAATTAACTACTTTCTGAAAGATCAGATGTCTGAATTTGAATAAAAATAATCACATACAGTTAATTTAGAACACAAATACATATTAAAACCAAAATCTTACTTATATTTCCAACTTGCAAAATGAAAAACATAACCCACAATAACAGAATGAAACACCCTCAAAACCACCTAAAACATCATCAAAAGCACCTAAAACATCACTAAAAGCACCTAAAACATCACCAAAAGCACAGCGTCCAGGAGTATGATGGCACTATTAACCCAAGTAGAAAACCTTTACAAATATTTCCTCAAAGATACAAATTCTGACACCGTAACATTTTCAGAAAAGTTCACAAAAATCTAACTACCTATTCACACACGAGCACTCACTTAAAAGCACCATTGTCCAGGTATATGATGGTACTGACTTTCATAAACTTACACACAGGAAACACTTTACAAATATTTCCTCAAAGATCCAAATTCTGACACCACAACTATTTTCAGCATTTTTCAGAAAAGTCTGTAAAAATCCCAACTACCTGTACACATACAAAGACTGATCACTTAAGCTGCAACCATTGTCCAGGTATATGACAGCACTACTTGTAAGACAACCTTAGACACTGGTAACCCTTACACCCATCTGTCAGGATAGCTAGAATTCCACACCAGATTACTACCATACTCTCTTAGATGTGATAGCAGAGAACACTATAGCACAACCATACAGACAAAACTAACTACCTACAGAACCTACAGCATGATGAGTAACTGTAATGTCTAACGGGGGAAATCAGTCATTTACGTGAAACAATAATTTTCGTAGATTAAGTAAAACAGCTGTATCACGACTTCAAATGTCAATGGACTACATTTATATATATATTAATTTCTTTTGGAAAACCACGAAATATTGTGCCCACGAAAGTATATGATCTGATGTTATAAACAATGAAAACCTGTGATACGTAATATTTTTTATCATGGATTTTCTACTGTTTTGTTTGAACAAAAAGTAGCTTTCTATATATCCAGTAGCCCAGGATCTGTTCTTCAACTCAAGGAAGCTATATAGCTATAGTGCTGACAAATAACTAGTCTGCCTGTTTTTAAGAGAATGTAGTATTTTGCCTGTTTGCAAGGGAATACCTCTTCATGTTTGGCTGTTATTTAAGTGAAACGTTCCAGAAATCTTGTAGCTAACTCTTACCACTCTTGAATATACAGGCAATAAAATACAGTTGATTTATACAAACATTTGATGGAGAGTGAAAAACAGGAACACACTTTCTCTTCTATGCTACTCAATATCTCGTTTAAAAGCATCTCATTCTCTTCACATACATGCAACATTCAGCTTATTTTGCACTCGGTTTTATAAACCTAACAAAAACAGCTAATCGTGAATCATGGACAAAATTGGATTGAATCGTGCACAAGGTCAAGATGTAGATTATAACAGAGACCTTCGGTTAGAGTCATGACAAAGAAAGAACACAGCTGAACAAAAACTCACGAAAATAGAAACACACAATTCTCGGCCTGCAATGGTACATATTCTGATGATATGCTACACTATCTGCATTCCTAAATACTGATTTCAAGATTTCCTCTAACTTACATCCATACTTATTTCAGTACAATATAAAAAACATGATCTTGGCATAGCATATAGAGACAACAGCCTTGTGAAAGATAAACAAACAAAGCCAGCCTAAAAACTGCAAGAAATATTATTTTATGCATCACATGTCAAACCTAGACAAGTCTACCTGCATACCTAAACAAGCTTGCATACTCAAAGCATATGTTGAAACAAAAACATACTGCTCATATGTTGATTTTGGAAAAGTTGCGCATTTAAAAGTCATAAAAATGTGGGCTGAAAGGCTTCATAAAAAAACATGTCAGAGAAATGCATAAAAGATCAAGCATGTTTATTTTGGGAAAACTCCAAAAACTACAGAAAAGTAAAAACCTGGTTAATTGATTCCATCACGAGCTAGCTCCCTTCAAGCTGCAACCACAACCAAAAACAACTGCAATGCTAAATTACATTTCAAAAGCTCTTGAAAACTGTTTTGATAGAAATAATGAAAAATGATTTAACAAACAATCACGAGAGAAAGAAATACCATCCTGGCCAGCTAAGAGGACAGACGAGTCAGTTTTTGTCAACACAGTTTTGCATGGATGATAAAAACATTGGTGCCAGAAATCTTCCACAATTAGCCGACTGCAAATTAATGTTTGTAATTTTTGTGAAATATCAATTAAATGTTTTGTATAAGGTTAGATATACCTGTAAATACATGAATTTGATGTGAATCTGTGTAAATGGATGCAGAACTTGGAGTGTTGCATTTACAAGCCCTGTAGTCACAGGAGTATCAATACCCACATGTGCAGTAAATTCGGTCTTCTGAAATTTCTTCCATGAGCTTGTAAAGTGCCACAGCTTTCATTTGGAGACCAGAACTTTAAAATGATGCAACACTTCCTAATGTATAACAAGAAACCATAAACTATCAGGTATGGTCAGATTGATGGACAAGTTTCTCTTTAATCCATCTCATTTTAAAAGTTAAGCAATGTAAGCACAACTTCAAACTTTCTTGCCAGTTTGAAATTCACTTCATAGCACATTTAAAACCAATTACTGGTAACTGGGAGTAAACAACAAGCACATGTTCTTTATTTTAAACCAATTAAACAAACTGACCATGAACACTAAATAGACCTGAAACATAATTTAGAACTTCTGTTTCAGCATAAATATGTTTTGAATTAACAGACCCTAATTGGCATCAGAGGTCAAATAATGAATTAAAGACTTAATCCCAACTTAATATTAAGCTGGATACACAAGTTGGCAGTTTTGGTGACCTCTTAAACACAAACTTTACCAAAGGCTTGTGGGAGAAGACTTATTAAGAAAACGTTTGGCTTATTAAATGAACAAAGCCATATTTTGGTAAACTTAAATGTTCAAAAGGTCTCTGAATACTATGTACAGAGAAAGATGGAAAGAAGGAAAACAAAGGTGGAATGTTAATATAGGCAGCTTTCAAATGATCTACATCAGAGTTATTCCAAAGACGTGCTTTCAGTAACTTTATGAACAACCCACATCCATTAAAACCTTGTTACGAATGCAAGTCAGTGATTGAGAGGGTTAACGATATAATAACTTTCACATCTCTTCCAGAAGCCAAAAACACAGATGCACAGTCAGCGGGGCTATCTGAGGTGGTAGGATACCCACGTAACTGCCAAACTATTCATTCCTTCACTCAACATCGAAACATGGATTAAAATAATTTCCTATCCAACCATGTTTCAAGATGTTTTATCCAGTTTTATTCCTGCTTTCATTCTGTCTTGCTTGGAAATTGGATAAAACCTTCCATGTGTATCCAATTTTAATTAATTACCGTAGGATAACTCAAGCTAAGCCTTACGTCTGCTGAGAATATTTTTCGGAGGGAAACAAATTAATAGGTGTTAAAGATGGTTAACCCAATTTACTGGCTTGTCTGTTGTTACCGTCCATGTATATACAGCCTTCTTAAATACAGCTTCAACATAGATGTTAGAACCCTAGTCCTAAACAACTAAACAAGTTTGCTGAAAAAAAAACACATAACCAAGTATTCTGATAATATTTTGTTCTTGATTCTGAACGAGCAAATCATCCATAAAATATTATACGGTATCAATAGCTGGCATGGGTACAACTCAGCCACATACTGGTAAATAGAAGAGGGCGGGGGATATATCTGCCTACATCTAAATCATTGCCAATTTCATTCCACCAATTATGACTGTCAGCGAACAATATTACAAATATTACAGAACGCTTGAACTCATAATAAACATAAACAAAACTAAGGATGAGGGAAGCAAAAGCTGAGTGTCTGCTCTTTCAATGCTGCTGCCAAAGTTTTATAGTGCTGAGTTATCCCCCCTTAAGACATCTTCAATGGAAAAAAAACTGCTTCACAGAGCTTATTTACTTTCAATTATAAATCACTTGAGGAAAACAAACCATTACATCACCAGTCAATGCTTGAGGGCCCACAGATGGCATGTACCTTATAACAGTTTATTTAGAATCTTTCATCCTCTTCCTTAAATTCCCTGACTAAAACCATCTGTGCAGTCAAAAACACCTTCCGAAAACAGAACTTAATCCATTGCATAAGCAGGTATGAATGAACTCAATATCTTGGCAAGAGAAGACAACTCCCGATGGCAATTTTAGACAAGATCACAGATAATAAAAGTGTGGCTTAATTAAAACAAGCAATAATGAGGTCGGTCCATCCATTTACAACTTGTATGCAAATTCTTTTTTTTCCTACAAGTTTCGGTGTGTTCAAGATATCATTTAATTTTTTTAATTTTAAGTGTGCAAATGGCTTATTCCTTCCTTCATTGACAACAATCCATGTTCTAAGCCTGTACTCAATCTCTGCATTTACTACATTGTCAGTCTGTATAACACACAAGACAAGAGCAGAAAGACAGTTCATTATCTTGTCCAGAACAGCACACTCTCTAACAGACCTGTAGGCATATAACAGCCAGCTAATGAGTTTAAAGCTTGTTGCATCAGTGGCCTCCAGTCATAATATTTCACACAAAAACTCAATCATTGGCTCTGGAATATAAACATATTAAAAGACATTGCAGTGATCCTTCTGAAGGACAGTGGATAGCTTTGTAATCAATTATCAGAACTGCTTCACAATATGGACAAGTTCACAATTAAGACCACCAATTTTCAATTCCCAACAAGTGTTTTAAATGTTTTGGGGTGTTGATATCTAAATTCCTGCCCAATGCTATAATCTAAAAACAGAAGAATTAAAAAACAAACAACTCAGGTAAACAAATATGGCCACAAACTTTGGACACTTAAAGAGGACTTGTAAAACAATAAACTAACTTTAGATTCTCATATATATTAATTTAAGTACTGTATACAAAAATATTTCAGACTATTACATAATTTATGACTAAACCATGCTTTACTAACTGTTTTACTGGTCCTTTATAAAGATACAGACACATACTAATATATGATGCTTTGAATATACCTTATGTCCTAAATAGATTAAAAACATTTTGTTCTACCTGGGAAATGTTATGAATCCTTTGGCAGCAAGTATGTAAAACCTAAATCTAGCCATGATTATAAGTGAGAAGATGTTCCAGTATGTTTTATAGATCTGACATTGAAGCTGATAAAAGAGTTATGAAAGATTAACTCAGACTGATAATATACCCTCAAATCAGTACTATGATTTACGATGAATGTCAACTAGTGAAAGTCTCTACATATACAAACAATGCTGTCAGGGCGAAACAACCTTAAGTGGTATTTATATACAGAAACAGATAACACAGTCTAAATTATTCCTTCTACCCACAACTACCCCTTCTCTGGGTTTGATAGCTTTGCAGAATTGGAGGTGTGAATGCTAAAGGGTTCTAAGTGCTGTTGAATAAAGAGGCAGATAAAATAGTTTGCATTCACAACTTGATCATCTTAGAAAAAGCAAAATCTGATATTTAAATCTGCACTAATCTAATTTCAAGGCATGATACAGTTTACATGCTATATCAGTGCTAAGAAGTTTGTCAATATAATACCGGTACTACGCTTATAAGTCCATCTTTAATTTTGAGAAGAGGTGATTGTATCTGCAAGGCTATATCAACATTGAACCAAAATAAAGAAGAAAATCAATCAAATTTCGGTCAAAGTTTTCTTGTAGTAATTAAAGTGACATCACATTAGACTTTGTATAATAAATTTAACATTGCTTCGAAATCAGTGATTAACAAACTGTTTATTAATCTGTCATTAGATGATTGTAACATATGAAACCTCTAGCATTATTTATATATTCAGACATTCTTGATTACTGCATTGAAAACACAGTTCCTTTTCCATGTATTTCAATGCAACGTTATCAATTCATTGACTGTGTAAGTAATCAGAACCGTCAATATCATTTAAAGGAAAAGAAAATTTATTAAAAATACTCTGAGTAATTGACAACATCAAAAACCAAGGACAAACCTAATTTCCATAAATATAAATCAAACAAAAACTCATGACAGCCTTCCCATGAGATGTAAGCCCACAAAGCAATGACCGGGGTTACACGTATTCACCCGTAAATATCTACGGCACTTTGATAATTGTCTCTCAATGTCCTATAGGATTTATTACACCTTTGACATTTACCCATCTAATCTATGTCCACGCACTCAACATCATCCAGTAAATACGAAACCCCTTCCTCGCCAACATATTTCACCAATCTACCCCAGAAACATTTCTAACAGATTTCCCAGTTCTGCGTCCAGCGTGGTTAGTGGATTTATCTGTTACAGACCACTAACAGCCATCATAAAAACAAAGTTACATACTAGTAATCAATAACGGACTGTCAGGGTAAATAGGCATCCCTGTGAGATCTATGTATGATACAGGGGTGATGTACCCTTTTACTAACCAGGGATTATAGAGAGACAAACACTTGAAATACAGAGACAAACACTTGAACTACAGAGTACAGAGACAAACACTTCGAAAACACTGTAAATTTAAATTACTTGTTAAATAAAAAACACTTCATAAACTTCTACAGGTTTAACTGTATACATTTGTTATACCAAACATTGTATGTCAAACATTGAATGTCAAACATTGTATGTCAAACATTGAATGTCAAACATTGAATGTCAAACATTG
>ENA-OREC01002111-OREC01002111.1-marine-metagenome-genome-assembly--contig:-NODE-2111-length-10719-cov-14.822684_pt1 | contig 10719 bp, 11 predicted proteins | sample MGYA00248626_ERZ508543 | MGnify/ENA primary metagenome ERZ508543 (study PRJEB26211, sample SAMN05518279) | marine metagenome | isolation source: Puget Sound, Washington, USA | host: Bankia setacea...
GCAAAAATATAGACCTCACAAATAATACCAACTTTACAGTATATAAAACACTTTAACAAACTTCTACTGTCTTATAAATTATACCAATGGTATCATGATACTTTACATATGTTATTTCTGGTATAGCATTACTCACATTTCTCTGGCTGTATGCAGTCTATGAGAGAGTTTGAATGGATTCTGGAAGGACAAACTTGTCAGTAGTGGCCTAGGTAACCATGAACAGTCAAACGCAATCTGTAAACACAAACATACGCATTCATTCAGTTTACTTGAATACAACAAATGAATATGAGAGATGGTAATATGGTCACCAAGTGGGTATCCTGTAAGTACACAAGGAATCACAAAAGCGCAAACATCGGTGCCAATGAGAATGATTTGCATAGGTTTTAATAAATTGTTTCAGTGTAAAAAAAAATAATTAAACCACAAAGAAACAAATGTAATCATACAATTCATTTGAAATTTCTAGCAAAGATTTCGCATTTAGATCAAATAAGTAAAATACCATTAAGTGAAATCAGTTTTAAGATAAATTCATTAAAATCCACCTTCCTCTTTTCGTGCTATTGTAATAAAAGAAAGTAATTACATTCAAATATAGGCATTTATTAAGCAATGGAGACAACTAACCTTTTTGTCAATACATGTACCATCTGTCAGCGAAGGTTCCTGTAACAAGGTCATCTCCCAGTCACATGACCCACCCCTAGCAACCTCCTGTATTATCAATGTGTTGTCATGGCAACCTGTTGTTACAGAGAGGTCAAAAGATGGCACAACATTCACCTTGCTGTCTTTCTCTACAGCTGTATTACCAGAATGTAAACGCACTGTCACTTCTTGTTTAATCCCTGCAATCAGCTTATCTGTGAAAAGAGAGAAAAATGTTTAATATGAATCAGAAATATCAGTATTAAATATGGTGTAAACTAATTAGAAACTCAACAAACTCAATTGAATTGTAGCAATAAAGCAAGGTACTTGTTTTTCTTTATATTTTGTTTTATACAAAGACCATGCAGAAACATGTAGATCTTTATGACTATTTCTTTCAATCTTACACAATATATGTACTGTAGATCAAGTAAATAACAGATCAATCTGCAGATGAAATCACTATCAATTCTTTCATTGTTATAGGTTACATTACAACAAATGCATTGATAACAAGCATATTAGACCATCAATATAAACAGAAAACAGGTGAATTCACGTAAGGAAATATATTGTAACAAAAGCATTATTTGGATACATTATTCAAACAGGATAAAACAAAATCATGCAGTGTATTTTATGGTGGAAACAAATCTTAAAAGAACTAAATAGTCTACATAGTTTATTATAGACTTTAAAAGGTGCTAGCAAGAAAAGGGGCACTCTTAAATCCGCATCAGTACAATAAAGGGGCTACGTCGAAGAGCTAAAGGCTAAAAATCCTAATACACTACTTACCAGGTAAAATTTCACAGTAGGTTTCATCACAGACAACAGCTATAGTATGGTCAGAGATCACATCCTTCAGGAACTCAATGTGACCTACTTTCACCCCTAATTGACCGGGCTCATAGTATCCTGTCTTTATACCCTGAAATTAAAAACTTTTATAGTAAATGGATATAAGATACGGTAAAGTTGCCCTAATGAGACCACCCTCGGTACTGACAAAAACAGTAAGTTAAAGCGAGACCAAATAAAATAAAATGGGTCTGCGAGTTAGTAGAGAGTTGCTATTCATTCTAAGGCTGATAACATGATATATGTATCTTTAACCAAATAAGGAGTACAACAAACTAAAAAAACGTTGAGTTACAGAGCAACTCATTTCATTTTATGGAACTGGGTATTTACCCTTTGGTACTCCTATTCCTAGAAGAGCAAACTAATTCAATTGAGTATTTGCAGATCCTTATTGAGTAACAGTTGATGTCATACTTCTATTGAGTTACATGCCTTTATTCTTTGACATGCTATACAACAGCACATATTCTGATTGAGACCTCAAAACTTCTTTTTAATGTTGTTTTTTTAATAATTGAGGTAATAAATATATAACTACCTTATCTTGGACTTTGGAAATGGTTCTTGAAGAGGTTTACATGTATCTAATAAGTATGAATCGTCTTCTTTTGTGTAAATGATTCAGGTCCTAATGAAATTGTTGCATTCTGAAGCATAATCGTTGTTATAGAACTTTTATCACAGGTTTCGATTCTATGACATTGTAAAATACCAGCACATACCTCAAACTTCAGTATAAATGTGTTACTTCCAGGCTTCAATACAATATCAGATATGGAGGTTCTCTGACTGTGGACATCTTTTATTATCTTATCCTCCATTGGATTGGTCATTCCACTGTAACTATCCTTCCTTGACAACAACTCATGGGAATTTATACATGCTATTCCTGTGGATACTGGGTCGTTTGGAGTGCCTTCAAAATGGGACCGCAGATTTATAGTTTGTGGCAGTTGTTTCTTCACATGGGGCAGATTCATCACATGTCTATTGTCTAAGCTAGAGGAGCTGATCTGTCGTTCTACTTTTGGTTTTAAGTTTTCTATTCTACTATCTGCTACTGCATCTCCGAGCGCCAGCCATATTGAGTCACATGATAGGTCACATGGGGCTTGGTTGTCAATGGTGATGGTGATTTGGAATGGTTCATCTACAGACACTTGTGGTGCACTGACTTCTGTCACCTCTATGCTAAATAATGGAGCCGATCTCAGTAAAATTGGACCAGCTGAAGCAAACAAGACTTTTTTTATTCACTTTCAAGGCTTTAAACTGATGTTTGAATGAGAACAGGTTCTAAGCCCTTTAGAAAAAAGAAACTAAAAGGACCTTTTTTGCATTAATCCCCCAATAACAGATGTAAGAAAAGAATGTGCTTTAAATCTGATGCGTTTATTTAAGAGCTATGTATACAAATATCAATACACAGAACAAAGGTCTCATATAACAAATAATAACACTAATTTTATGCCAGGAAACGTATAATGAAAACAACTTTTGGTTTGAATATATATTGAGTCAACAAAACAAATTGAATAGAACATAATGCTATATTGAAATATTGATATAAAATAGGCATTAATTACTATTGATTAAATTTGCTATTTGTTAACTATTTTGATTAAATCTGCTATTTGTTTAACTTTTATTGATATAAATTTGTAAATTTTTAGATCCAAAATAAGATTTTTTTACTCAATGCGTTTTGCATATATGGGCTTTATCAATCTGTACCAAAGAAGTGTGGCAACATGATTACCTGTGCTTGACTTTGCAATGTCCAGTACTTGGTTTATATGAAGCTCACGTTGACTCAAATCTAACTCGTTACTACTGGCAACCTGACAACCTGTCTTTGCATATCTATGTTTTATGGGTTAAGGATATTTGAGAGATTAAACATATCTTTATAGTTTCTTTCAGCCTAAAATATAGTTTGATGTCCAAAAAAGTAATTTTATTTTAATGCGTAAATATGTTATATGCATTTAAATATCATGAATAAAACTGCAAATCATAATATATCAACTTCAACATATGGGGTTTTAGATAGTACCTATGTGAGTACAAATCCCTCGTAGTTAGTTAAGAATAAAATATGAAATAACTTAATAGATCAGCTGATTAACAACAGTTTGGAGTCCGGATATGAATGAATTAACCAAGCATTTTAATATTGTTAACGAAATGCACATCAAAATATATCAACTTTAACAGGAGGGGTATTCAATTAATATCTATGTGACTACAAATCATCCTAGTTAAAGATATCACATAGTGGCACAATAAGCCCTCAGTCACCTAACTCCTGTAATTTGTAGTAAAGGATACTTTTGATGATCTGCAACTTGATACTGACACTGTGCTAGTTCTAGTCTCGTTACATCTCTCAACTTCTTCCAACCTTCCTGATGATAACTCGTCATAACATCCAACAGAAAATTCTCAGCTTTCTGAGGCATACCGAGCTTCCTACAGTAAACAAATCTATAGTTCAGGGGCTGTACCATCGATATTCCTTAGTGTACTTTTTGTTTCTAAGAGAGGTATCCGGAATAGCTTAATTAATTAGCTTACATTTGGAAAGAATTAACCTCTATTCTTTGTTCTCAAAGTAAAACAACCTGTGATATATACGTTGACTGTTTAATTGTCAAATTCTTTGTACACAAACTAATATGAATCACTAACAAACAATGTATTTGAAAAACTTAAAAAATAGCCTTGCAAGATTTATTTTCTGTAGTTGAACACACATCAACATTATTTTTTTGTTATCGTTTTTCTCATTTTGAAATAAGAGTACACAAGACTAAATATTTCCATCCTTTAACTTACATGTAGAAATCTGCCAGGTTTTTGCCTATCATACGGGCAGATCTGAATCTTCCTATGTATTTAAATGTTCCCATGGCTAACTCTGACTGCTCCTGTAGCAAGATATATTTCAAGTTTTTATTATCATTATTCAATGCATCTACATCTTTTTGTTTATGAGTATTGTATGGGAACATTAACCAAACACTCGTGAATGGACTGCTGAATTTTGAAATAGGTGGATTAGATTGTCGTGTTAGTACAACAGAGTATAAATCACATGTCAATTGTATACACATGTAACACCTATTTTGCAATGCATTGGTCTCTGTGATTTATTCTGTAGCTTCAGGTCAATATTCGTATACAATAACATATGAGGAAATTTCCTAATGTACTGCATGTACCTGTAAAACAAACACAAACATTGAAACGATAATGTTCTATTAATTACTATAGGCTACTATCTTACCAGTTCTAATCTCCACACAACAGACAATAGTATAAACATATCTATGAACCTTTATAGAACACAGTACAAGGAACCAGTTTGTAAAATGTAAGTTAAGCATATAACAATAAACATTCGTTTGAAGAGAAATAATCTAGAAAAAGTGTTAAATGTTACCATGTAAATCTTCTGGAATGCTTCTTTAGATGAGAGTGCTTCTCTAAGTTTGTCTCTGGGAGAAACTGGCTTGTCTACATCTAAAGAAAAATAGAATAAACTTTTTTATTTTTCATTTTTAGTCACTGATTTCACACATACCATTACAGGTATTTATATAAGGTTATACAAACAGAGGTTAAAGTGGCTGTTATTAAGAGATAATTTCAAATCACATGTGATAGCATCGACTTGGCTGAACTCCATATTACCTTATGCATGTAGAGTTAACTTGATTTAAAGTTACTTTTTGAACAGTTGATTTCAATTTCTAGATGACAGTCCATATTTGAGTGTACAGTGAAACTGCCCTAAACCAAACACTCAAAGATTTAAGTAAAATACCATGTTTTGATGGAGTTTGGCAGCCTGTTTTCAGAGGTAACTTTTATAGAGGTATATTTACAGCCAGAAAAAAGGCTCAACTGGTAGAATTTCACTTTACAAGGGAGTCAGTTTAAAGGTTCGCTGTTATTATTTGTTTTACCTTCATCATCACTGTCACTGGCCTCCAGACCCATACCAGATGTGAGATCCACTACACGTGATAATTGCAATGAACTGCGAGATTCATCTGACCCAGGCATCAAACCACATAACTCACCCAGCTTGTGTAACTAAAAGTACAAAAGTACAGAGAACCAATTCATTCCATGGACCAATGTCATTTTCTTTTCGCATAATAACACAAATTCTTTAAACCCTTACTAGGAAACAATCATAAGAGTTCATATTTGACTGAAATAGACCTGTCCATTTGTGTAGGAATGACAACAAAATTTGAAAGGGAATAAAAATAACGGTCAAATTAGTTCCATTACACAACTATAACATAGACAATGCTGATTACAATGCTGCTACTCAGGTTTCATCATAACTCAATATATTTTCAAAAGGTGCTCTCGAAACTTAAATATTTACATTCATATTCAATGGTAAGTAAAGATAAAGTGTACACAAAACTTTTAAGTTACACACTTATCTTGAGTCTTATTAAGTCTGAAACGGCTTGATTTCTTTTTATAAATCTGCAAAATATGTTCTGTTGAATTAAATTAAGATTAGAATTTAGTCAAACCCTTTATATGTGTGAGTGAAAGTTTTGTATAAGTGCTTGTTTAATGTTTACTATTAACAATTTATCTGTAACATGTTAACATACTCTCTGCTTACCTTCCTACACACATAGTCTCCTAGATAAGCTTGGTTGAGTGCCTTAGCCCTGGCATTAACCGAGTCCTTTTCTTGTTCACACTTCAGCAGCACCTCTAGCCCACTCAAATACACCCAGCAATCTAACCCTCCCTCACATACCTCAATCTGCAAACATGGCAGATGAAACATAGTCACACACTTAAATAATTGAAATGAAATGAAGCTCTTTTTAAAAAGGTTCTCATTAAAACTTAAATACTTTCCTGCTTCATTGTCACAAGAGTTACTTTGTTGTCATAATCATCATCAGGATCATTATAAGCATCAGGATCATCACCATCATTAATGTCATCATTAATATCACCATCATCATCATCATCGGTGCCATTATCATCATCACCAACAACAACAATGTATAATTTAAAAAGTAGAGACAATATATTCCTTCACTAAAATTGTGGATAAGAATGAAAAATGAAAAATGTAGGAAGAAATATTTTACTTCTCATACCTCCAGCATCTTCACTTCTTGTACAGTGGCATGTAGATATGAGATAGCCCTCTGGATTATCTCCCCTGGACGCTTCTTCAGCAACAATAGGGCACACTGACGAGTAAACAGGTAGTTCCGGAACTCTAGCAGTGACGCCTCATTGTCCTTGATCATGTTCCGTTTCTCCCAGGAGATCGACTTCCTCAGACTAAGCCCTGCCCAGCTCTTACATGGCTCTACAAGGCTTTTCAACCATGGAACAATTTCTGAAAAAAACCCATAACATCCAATTAAAAGACTAAAGTGTATACGGCATAACCCTTGATATAAGTTTTAGTAAACAAGACAGCTGGATACTATATTAAGTTAGAAATTGCTTTTAAATATACGACAACCAAGTTTCATGCAAACAATGCAAGAAGATTTAAAGTGCATTTTTAAAAAGGATACATATTGTATACTCGTAGCATACTTAAGAACATCTTAATTACATGTAGTTTGGTCAAGGGGCTATTAAACACAAATATTGAATTTGAACAAACATATATGCAAACTGATTACATACAGAAAAAGCTAACAGATTAAAGAAGTGTTACCTTTTCTTATAATACACAAAAGTTCATTCAGAGAATAGCCTTGAGAGGGTATATACAATCATGGTCATCATGCAGAAACAAGTGAGTATATATTGATTTGGAGGAATAGCTAACATGATTACATTGTGGACGCACATTCTTATAGTTTAGGTCTAGAGGAGAAAGAGGCATCATTGATATTTTATATAGCTTACTGGGATATCTCTACTTTCAGAGGTGGAATCGTAGAAACATGCAGCTCAAGATAATTGAATAATGAAAAAACATCGAATGACAAAATTATGGTTGCCTATAACTTGGAGTCTATATAAAACATAATCTGTAATTTGTTGTAGAAATTGTGTTTTGTGTAAGACAATATATACTATCAGCAACACAATTGTAATAGTTAGAACATATATGAGCTTAGAGTCAGAAGAATCAAAGTAACTGCATGACAAGTTGTTACTGTGAAGGGTTTATCTTCTTGTGCACATCTTCATTAAATGTTGGTTGGGGCATATATACATAAGGATGGTGGTAACAGGTTTGATGCAAAATGTGTATTTGGGTTCTGTAGGTAATGATTGAGGCAGAAATCTAGGAGAATGTTAGAGGTTCAAACCCAAGTTTATTTTTTTGTCAGTCTTCAGTTGATCAGCAAGCACACGTAGTAAACCATCAGGTAAAAACTTGTTGGTCTTAAATTCTGTCACAAGTAATTTCAAACCTAGAAAATTGTATAAAAACCTATTCTAGTTACTAAATGCACTGGGTTATTATCAAACAAGAACACATGTCTCAGGGCATGGTTTAACACTTTTGTTACACTACAAAGAGCCATTTTAGAGGATTTTCATTCACTGAATATGATCATACAAAACAACCTATAGGTAGATGTAATGCAAGTTAAGCTAGTTGTTATGAAGACAAGTAACTCTATGGTACAATGAAACATGATCACAAAGATGTTCAGCATAGCAAAGACATTGCACATGCAAATATTGTAGACGCTATGTTGTATTGGTGTAATCTAGAGCATGTAAAACGTAAAACATGCCATAGGAATCATACTCTGGTATTTGCACCTGTTTCTAAATTACAGGATATCATTGATATAATTAAATCATTGAGTGTAAGCAACTGCAGATTTGTAGAACATTTCTGTACATCAAAGCATTAGCCTTTTACGTCACACGAAAGACAGCAAGCTTAATCAATTTAAAGGCTGCCTGAACACAAAATGGTAAAGGAGACAGAGAACTGTTAGTCTTCAGATAATTGAGCTTACATCATTGTGATGAGACTTACCTTTAAGATGTTGCATGTTAATATCTGAACCAGATTTATACATAACTTTAGGTAATACATTAAAACGTAACTGGAATGAGTTAACATCAAAGATCCAAAATGCATTTAAAGTCAAATAACGTCATTTCCTAATAAAAATGGTTTGTGAAATGCATTTGGTTAATGATATTCTAGTAATACTTCTTTGTGTACAAAATAAACATCACAAAAACAATACCACCTGCACTTTTAAACTAAGTAAGTTCAATTGTCTGTCTTGAAATAGTTCAGACTGGGATTATCCTCCTTCATGTCCATTTTCAGGTTTCATCAGTTTCGATTCATCCATTAAGGAGGAGTTGCACTTTACAAGACATATTGACAGACGGACAGGGCGATTCCTATACACACCAAAAAGAATTGTTAATGAGGTGCGTATAAAATTCCCGATCCCACCAACTTCAACAATACAGGTACAAGAATATTTCAATCTCTAGATAACAACAAATCTTACGTCCAGAAGCATGGTTGGCCACAAACTGTGAGAAGAGAGCATCCAGCTCATCGTACTGTATCAAGGCATCATCAAACAATCCCAGCATCTCAAACATGAACGCTAGCTCCTCCTGCAAACAAAACACCGAGTTAAATACTATAGCTCATATAGGATGATCTCGCATGACTTTATTGGGTGCATGTGATATTAAATAATAAATAAATGAGTTTTTTTATCTTCTGATAATAAAAGAAAATACCAAAACAAACATCTAAAGAAGAGTATCATGATTATAAATACTATTGTACATATAGGATCTTACATCAGTCTTCTTTGATGAGTTTGATATAAACTGTTTACTTTAAAAACAATTACAAATGTAAGACTTTTTTTATCATATGATAATAATTAATAATAGAAGACAAGGAATTCGCTGGAAGTTAGAATTGCTCCCCAAATGCTTATTGTTTATAAAAGGCAGAACTTGTAATCAAACACTACATGTACACCAAGACATGACAAAGAAAACCACCTTCTATGAAAATAATTAAAGAGAGATAACTCAAGTAAAATGTAAGATAGGAGTATGGTTCTTGTCTTCTGCACTTCCTCTAATTTACATCTATGTATGTACCAAGTTTAATTTCAATCCGTTTTGTACTTTCCAAGATATGGGTAGGACAAGTAACTATTATGAAAAATAAATGGTTAGGGGGAGATAGCTCTGTCAATATACAGGGTAAGATTATGATTATTGTGCACTGCACTTCCTCTAACTGCCATCTATCTATAAACCAAGTTTCATTTCAATCCCTTTTGTACTTTCAAGGATATGGCCCAGACAGGTATCCATTATAAAACTAAATGGTTAAGTGGAGATAACTCTGTAAATATATAGGGTAAGATTATGGTTATTGTGCACTGCCTTTCCTCTTACTCTTATCTATTTAAACCAAGTTCCATTTCAATCCCTTTTGTACTTTCAAAGAGGCATCCATTATGAAAAATAAATGGTTAAGGGGAGATAACTCTGTAAATATACCAGGTAGGATTACGGTAACTGTGCACTGCCCTTTCTCATACTGCCATCTATCTATAAACCAAGTTCCATTGCAATCCCTTTTGTAATTTTCGAAGATATGGCCCAGACAGGCAACAACTATAAAAATGGTTAAGGGGAGATAACTCAATAAATGTACAGGGTAGATTATGGTTCATGGGCACTGCCCTTCCACGCATTGCCATCTAGTATCTATATACCAAGTTTTATTTCAATGCCAACAGTAGTTTTTAAGTTATTTGCCGGACAAGGTACCAGATGGACAGTCAAAGCGGCGACTTTATGCTTCCCCCTTCCCCTCTTACATAAAGATAAGAAGCATGGAAAAACTATAGGTAGTGTAGAAGTTATGTCACCTGGACAATGAAGTAGTTTTGAAAGTTCCATCCAATGTCATTGCGACTGTCTCTCAGTGTTCTCATGTTATCTTCATACTTCTGTAGATGTCGGGTGAAGGCTTGAAGAAGTAACTGTCGCAGTCGAGACAAGAAATTGTTAAACAGTTCTTTACTCTTGGGACCCCCAGGTAATGGTTCTAGGGCAATTATCCTTAAAAAGAGACAAACAGGGTTCTTGTGCTTGTAATATAGTAATCTCAACTTCACCATTCCACTCAAATGCAGGGAATAGAGAAGCCTAACA
>ENA-OREC01002112-OREC01002112.1-marine-metagenome-genome-assembly--contig:-NODE-2112-length-10717-cov-14.115789_pt1 | contig 10717 bp, 4 predicted proteins | sample MGYA00248626_ERZ508543 | MGnify/ENA primary metagenome ERZ508543 (study PRJEB26211, sample SAMN05518279) | marine metagenome | isolation source: Puget Sound, Washington, USA | host: Bankia setacea...
TGTTACTGGTATACATTTACAAACATGATGTTACTGGTATACATTTACAAACATGATGTTACTGGTATACATTTACAAACATGATGTTACTGGTATACATTTACAAACATGATGTTACTGGTATACATTTACATACATGATGTTACTGGTATACATTTACAAACATGATGTTACTGGTATACATTTACATATCTTCATTTCCAATAGTGTCACTGTCAACATAAAAAAACTGAAAGATATTTACTCAAAATTAGCATAAACACGGATTTTGGTTTGGATTTATTCAAGGTCGAGTATGTTTTCATTTCATTTCATTTTGAATAGTTCAGGGGTTAAAATGGTTCTTCAAACAAAAACAAACTAAAAGGTCTAGTTACTCAAACAGTGCCTTTGTAATTAGATAATAAATATAAGCTTAATTAAGGCATTTCTTGTAATGGAAATTCTTTGTGTTGTTTCTATCACTATCAGGTATCTGAGGAGGATTAAACAATTGAAACAGTTAGACTCCCTAGCAATACTTCTATGACATAATAATTAATGTTTTCTGCTGTCAAATATTGTCACAGAAGCAAACAAAAAGTGACACAATGATGGTTAATGACAAAATAGGAGTGAAGCTCAATTTTTTAAATAAACAAATTAAGATTACAGTTTTACAGCGAGAAAGGTCTTAAAGGCCAAACCCAACTAAGTGTCTCTTTATTTGAAATACAGTTAAAACATTCCTGCATTTTTGCCTTCAAAGAAAGTATCCAATGGTTGGGTGCATCCTTTTATCCTCATACCATTGGCTCCAGGTACAAAACCTTGCACCCGACTATATTTACAATAGGCTTATCTTAATGCAATAAACCTTCAAATCGGATTAGAACTCAGACGCCTGTCCCATGACCCTTATCTGCTGTGTCAATATTAATTTGTCCATACTGCAGGTCTCGGCAAACCATACAAAGTCATTCTAACAGCTCTTCATGTGTTTGTGTATCAAATTTCGACGCATGAATGGGGGAAATGTAATAATTCACACTTCAAACTAAATCCAATCAAATAGTATAAATGAGTCACAAAGTATTAAACAAAATCAATCAACAATAAGCAGAGAAGTCAAGAATACGTGTCTTCACATGGACATGCCAAATTAACGTTGGATGAAATAATCGTAAGGACAGGTGATTTGTTGACATAAAATAACAATCACCATATGTCATTGTTTAGTTTATGGGGTTAATTCAAATAATACTGGAGGAGCTGTTTTAACTTTTTGTAGTTTTTACGTGCAACAAGGTAGTTTTTTAGCCATCCGTTGAATCATCAGTTTAAACAAAGGCCTCACAAAATTCTTTTTCAGTTTTACAGTGATCAAACCACTATATATTCCCTGCCAAAAATAATGTCTTGCATTTGCAAATAATACTGTCTCTACTTCTTCAATTGAACCTCTAAAGTCGATTAAAATAAATGTGATTTGGTTGGACTTGCCCACCAATTATGTGTTCTGTCCAGGCTATTTCTACAGGTCTTAAATCCACTTCCTTACCATAACAATCAAGCTCAATCTCAACTTGATTGGCTCAAATTGACCACAGATTATTTTGTCATAAATGGAAGCTACCAGGTGGTTACAACTAATGATTCTTTTGTGGTTGATTTTAATTGTATTCCTAGGCTCTGCAGCAGCCGACAGTGGTCAAGGACAGTAACTCTTGCCTGTCAAAATGTCAAACACAGGCTTCATACAGAGTCGATGATAGTGTTTGCTTTAAAGATTCTTGTATTTATTCAAATCAAGGGGGCATAAAATCGTGACTTTTTTTGTTCTTATTCAAATGAAGTTGAAATCAAGTCTTTCATACTGCCAGAAGATGATGGTATTAAATAGTTACAATGTAGTTTAACAGCCTATAATGACAACAGCTTTCAAAGAGAAGCAGAAAGGAATACTGGTGTGATACCTAGACATTTGAATATTTAAATGAAAACCAAGGATAATTTGCCACCTACATTGTACAGTGCATATTTGACAATTAGTCTATTGTCAAACGTAACATTGTTTAAAATTCAAGGAACACTGCAGCATCTAATCAACATAATACACAAGCTAAAAGCAGAAGCATTGCATTTTATCCAAAATACTCCCAAGAGTTTTGAAATGAAAAATTAAAATGATAGGGGACATCGCCATGGAGACATCTTTAGAACACTTCTCACTGATTGAGCCATGATTTTTCAGATTTTTTCATCTTTATTGCCAATCAGTCATGCTTTTTTCTGCCATTTCTACAATTAAACTGATCATTTGGTCTTTTTGTCTGTCCTTTTTTAGCACTGTGCGTTGAATCAAGCCAATTTATGGATCCCACACAAGTTTCATTTTTGATGTCATTGAACAGATTTGTTGTCACTATGATGAGCCTCTTGTGAGCAGAACATTGTTAAGCGGCCATTTTTCGTTTCCAAGCCATCTGTTCGGTTTTTGTGTAAAGAGAGCTTAAAAAGACGGCAAAGACATAAATCCTAATTGGACACCATTCATAAATATTGATCTCCTAATACACAAGGGGTTATGTGAAGTTTTTGCCTGAGAGCCCCTGATTATTTGATGGGGGCCAGTTCTTGATCGTCCATCTTTCATAGATAAGCATCTCATATGAATACCAATGGTCATTCAATGCTTGGTTTCTATTGCTTTTCTCACCATCTGTTGACCATAGTTACATCTTTAATCAGGATCTTTGGTCAGTTTTTCAGCGGAAGCCCCCGTTATGGTTGTTCTAGCCTGATTTATCCAACCCTCAGTCCTTTAATTTACTGTTTTCTTCGATCAATTGCATTAATTCTTCAATTGATGGAAATAATGAAATCAAGATAAACCAATGGCCATTAATCCCAGAGCCGGCCCCTTTGAAGTTACATAACTCTTCTGATATAATTACATGATTTACATGGCCCTTAAACCCATAGAATCCCCCCCCCCCCTGATGTATGATAACCATCAGATAGTTCTTAGGGAAAGAACCGCAATGTTTTAAACCCTTAGAAACAATAGAGATAGTAGCCCATTTAAGCCTCATGCAATCCCATCTCATCAGGCTTCTAAATAAACTAGATTAAAAACTGATCAAAAGCATTTAGGGTTTTGTGTGTGACACCATGTCAAATTTTGCATACATGTAGCTCAGATTATAGGAACAAGTTCTTTTCTATGGAAACAATTAACACTTAAAAACATCTACTTCCTTCCACTCTCAAACTCTGTACACAACTTTCAAAGATTCAAAATCACATCCCCTTTTGCTATCCCAAATTAATCAGCTGTATTGAAACTCATTAATGTTATAAAACGGCATAGTTGTAAAACAGAAATAAAACATGCTGATTTTCATTTGCTTTGTCAGTACGCCTTAGGGACATAAAACAAGGAGTTACGGCCATTTTATAATCCCTACAAAACCGTTTCATAATTTATATAGGCGCTAAAATATTATGAGATTAGGTAACAACTATGATTAGAATCTTGTTCTTTTTCTTTCCACCATAACTCTGGACTGGATTGGTGTAGATCTTTATCTTATAATAACTCACTTTTTTGCAGAGTATCTATAAATAAAGACTATATTCTGCTTCTATAAATTTCCATAAACAAGCACTTGATTTAGTATAGAGAAAGTATTTTTATTGTCCATAATAACAAAAGTTTGAAGTCTTGACAAAAATATTTCATATTGTCTATCAAAATTATGGCATTGGTGCTTTAATAGAAAGTGGATATCAATATAAATCATGGCCCATTATATAAATACTGCCTGCTCTGCACTAGGAACTAGCAGGTGAGCTAACATAGTGCATGTTTAAAAAGACAAAAAATAACAGCTGTCTTGGATTGGCGATATCTAAATTAAGAACTTTACTAAACCGACTTTTCAAATGTTTCTGTATGGTGAAACAATATTATCCTGCAACCTTTAAATTTAAAAACAAAGCACAATTTCACAATTCTTTTAAGAGCTTCCTCGATCAAGCATGATCAATCAATTAATTTAAAGCCATAGCACATAAAACTTCTAACAAATCCATTAATGTATCCAATGTATTAAACACTTTGCCAAAAGAGTGAAAACTGCATAACATTGGCCTACCAAAATGACCATTAAATGAATAAAGGTATTTGAGTAACCACTTTCACCAATTGTCAAGCCTTTGCCACTGAGTGAAGTTGGATATTCAAAGCTTAACAAGAACACCATAAAATGTACCTAATGCTTTAGCAGGCTTCTTGTTTTCTAGTGAAATATATAGCAATGAGGTAACACAGGTTCTTTTAGTAGCTCCGTTTATGAAGAAATTCAGGAGAAATCATAAAAGCATTAATTTTATCTTAGCATCAATTTCCAGGGGTATTAGATAGATATCAAGGGAGACTAGTTTATTATCAGGCTAAGATGAATGTTCTGAGACAATCTGAGGTAACAAATTAGCTCCCTATATCTACCATGTTTAGCTAGGTTAGGCTTGTGTAAGAGTCTAAGGAAGAAAAAACATCGAGGACAATATGGCTAGATGACACTGGGCAGCTTGTACATGTTTAAAGGACATACAAATGGACAGACAAACAAACATACAGATAGACAGACAACATTAATACTTAATTCAGAAGTGATTATGCATCCTGCTAAAAAGATGATGTGTCGATCAGTGCTATAGCTTAACCCAACAAATCATGAACAAACGCTACTAAAGTTGGTGTGAGAGAATGTGCAGATCTTGATCATCTTGATTTTAGAAACTGACGCTGAAAATTCACAAACATGTGTTAAATGCAGAAGCTGATACCCTTTACTAGCTCACAAATTAGTTTCCAACTTTAGCAGACAAATGTTTAGCATTCACTCTCTATAGGTACCTGGAATAATTTGTAATACCATACTCCCTAGCACTCCAGCTGAGAGGGGGAGAGTGTGTATAAAAATAATCAATTAAAGGGGCACCTATGCTATAAGAGAGGAGAAACACTCTACCTGTACATTTTTGTCCATGCACACAGGTAAACCGCTAGCAATAAGATGCAAATTACTTTGGTGACAGCTATAAAATACGGAGGAAATTGTGAGTAAATCATTTAACATTCCAAAACTAATGACTGATGATAATTATATATATAGTGAAATGTGTTCTGAAAATTACCAGTACTTTGTAAAACCGTTGTGTAATTGTTTTAAATGTGTTCAATAACAACTCAAATGATTATTAATGATTTCAGGCAATATAACGTATGGGTAACGCTTAGATCTATACCTAGACATGTATACACAAAGTAAACCACAAAGAAAATACACAACAGCAAAAGATTTCTATCTATACATCAAGTAAACGTGTTGAACATATTAAAGAAAGCCTTTGTTTAAACTGACATCGTAATATAAATAATGATTTAAATAGTAAACATGCTAGTTTATACGAACAGTGTGAAACAACGATAGAAATCTTTGATCCCTTGATAGGTGTTACAAGAGATGTTTAGCATTGCATCAATACATTAGAATTAGAGTTTAAGTTGGAAAAGGAAATGAAAGTCACACAATTGGACAGAAACAGAGGCAACGTATACTTGCAAAATATAGCTAACCAAAATAAAGTATTTACCGCAATTGAAACATGTACATTTTTTCCAACAAGATATTCCATATTCCCTTGTCAGACTCAATTATTCGATTTTATTTTTGTAGCTATATCTTCACATAAAATAGATAAAACAAACACTAATGTGGACATAAAAAACAACATTAAAATAAACAAACAAAAAATACCAAAAGTGAAATATCTGTTTTGGCCTAGGATAAACAATTTTAGCTTACTTTTTTGGGACAAATTTGTTGAATCATTCTTTCATCTGCCCAATTATCCAGCCTAATGCTAAACATGAATCCCATTTGTGTGAATAAACTAGGAAAACAAATAAAGATTCCCCATAAATGTTCAAGAAATCTCCAATCATGTTAATGCGTGCATATTTCTCTTTTCCTTTCCGAACATGAAAAAATGGTTCTTAATGCAATAAGAAAATACATTGTTTAGGGTCCTTTATCTCTTAATCTGACAATGCCCTGAACATTTGAAATCGACTTATCGGCAAGCACCATCTTCCAGGGGTTTATTTTTTATCAGTTCCCACTATAAAATACTAGATCAGGGAGTTAATTACTAGTTTTGAAGTCGAGCCATTATCAATAATGAGGTACCGTTATCTCGAATCATCTCTGACAGACGTGTCTCACCTGTACAGAGGTAATTCGAAATGCAAAGCCCACCTATCCCCGGGCAAGATCCCTAGGGGCCACAAAACATGCAAGATCGAATCTGGAGAGTAGATCAGTTTGTGGTTGTGACAAGCCATACAAATTGATATACAGTGTACAGTCACGATATAGTATACAGGTTTTTTACATGACAGCTGTTTTGTTTACTTATTTTCTTCAAAGACAATGCACAGACATATGTTTGAGAAAAAACTCATTTATGTGGACAGAACAAAAGTGCATCACAACTTGTAACATTATGTATTACTTAAAACGTATTGTGTTTGTTTACACAGCATTCAAAGAATAACAAAAGGATATTTCAATGTTTGAGGAAATTCTAAAATACATTTCAAAAAAGTTAAATATCACTATATATATGTATGCTTGACTGAAAACATTATGATACTATGTAGAGTTAAAGATCTTCCAACATACAAAATCAGGATCGTCCTATTAGAAAAAGGTTTAGTTCCAGGAGACAACTCAGCCCACCCCCTACTTCTTACCGTCTGATCATAATACTTCTATGTCTGATCAAAAACCTATCAGCACTGTGGGATACCAGATGTACTTTATCAAATCTTTAATAACATAACACTTCCAGCTCACAGTCAATAGACACTTGAAAAAGAACATCAATTTCGGTCCTATTATTTCACATTTTTTGCCCAATCTCGATAGTCTAGCGCTTTCAAAGCTGCCGCCAATATCATTTTTTACTACCGTTATTTTACGTAATAGCATAAAAATAAAATGATACATTGACTCACAATAAAAGGGTATATATAATACTTAATGTCAAACAGTAGTATGGGATCATTTAAATGCTATAAAAAGTGCATATTTTATATCTGAAGTCGGCATAGAGAAATTCTATCCAGCCACAAAATTTAACTGCTTCATTAAATATAGCTATATAGCAAGTTTGACTAAAAGGACGGCCAGACAGCAGAGTTATGGTATTTAAAAAATATAGACCAAGTTCTAGTATTTCAAGACCTCCAGTCAATACTTGTAATCAACTTTATGACACTTTCTGGTTTCCTAATTAAAAAATACCCAACTCTTTCAACACAATATCAACAAATTTTTCGTGAAAAAAAATGGAAAGATAATAAGAGAGGGGGAGATAAAAATTTGATTGGAAATTGAAAACCTCTGTGGAAAGATTTCAACTGATTTCTGAGTTAATGCCATCGGGAAAGCAAATGCTCGAAAACTTCAACGATAAGAACAAGTGAATTGCAGCAGACTTTCTGGCGTCAGTTTTAATAACAGTACGTGATAGAGAACCAGAATGGTAAAAATCTCTTGATGGCGGGCAAATGAGGGTGTCAATATTTGCACAGAGCAGTTGTAAAACTCTCAGCCTGGAAGTGTTATATATATGCAAGTATGAGGTGCCATTATGCAAGCTGATTCAAGTAGCTGGCCATTGTAATGCAGGCGGTATATTGATGCAACAATGATAATCACTGATTCATCATACTGTCACTGAATAGGGGAGACAGTAGATAGCAGTGCACTCAAAATGGAAGAAAATATTGAAAACACACAAAACCTCCTCAAAATCCTAAACACAAATAGGCAAATTATCACCCTCCAATTGTCTGATTACTCAATAAGATGTGTTTACAATTCAAATATAGAAGCAAACTGTGAATAGACTGCATATTTGGAAGGGAATCAAATGAAGCTTTATTCAAGAATTGAGTTTAAACTATAAGCTGAAATGAAAAACTTTAATCAATGACATGAAATTTGTTTGTCCACTCAGCAGTTTCATTTAATAATCATAAATCATTCAACATCAGCATGGAGTCTGAGAGAATAATTAAGCTTGAAATGTTTTTATTTTCATTAACAATTAAATTACCACACTGTCAACTATGAGATGTATCAACTTGTACATGTATAAGCAATTTAGTTAAAAGATTGTTAACTTTCAACACTTCTTTATTATACGTGTTTCATGGAATCAAGTTTTTATTACCTCTCTGATAACATGAGTAGTTTTCTGCAAACAAATGTTGAATAACCATTAAGTTCAATGCAAATAAATCCAATAGCAATTGTGTATAGCTATTAGACTCAATACAAGTAGCTGTCTATTGTCTATTCAAAACTACTTGAATACGAAACTTGTCTGTCAACAACAACAACAACAACAACAACAACAACCTAAATAGCTTAAATACTGGGACTGCAATGAACAAACTGTGGGTAATAACCTGCCATATTCTAATATAGGAATAGTCTGGCTGAAAATATGTAACAAGTCTATCAACTGCTGAGCAAACATACCCCACAATGCCCAACAATAGCCATAACGGGACAAATAGACTCTCTCAAGTGACGCCTTCTATTATTACGACCATTCAACGACTTCGCAATGGCTCCAATAGGCTCTGAATGATCTACGTTTTAAATCCAGTTAACCTTCCCAAATTACAGGGGACTCTGCATAGATTTTCTAAACAGTCGGTGATCCAGTAGATATTTTTAAGTGTTGCTGATCCATTGGTTTACTTAATAGTAAGCGTTGCACAGAGAGTTTTAACAGTAATCAAACAGTTTCTAAAGTGATCTTTTTAAAACAAACAGTATCTCTTGACAGTATTTATGTGTAATCAAATAGATTGTATCATATATTAAAGTGGTTATCATGGTAATACTTCTCCAACAAGTGTATACTCTGGTATAATAGTTTTGTGTAAAAGTAACTTGTAGTAAATTATTGGTTATTCAACTGCAATATTATACCTTTTTCTATTAATTTCTTTTTGGGCTTAATGATTTGACAAACAATCGTTACTGAAGAAACAAGTAGAGAATTCTCCCCCCCCCCCCCCCCCCCCGATATATCTCACAAATGAATGAAAAGATAAGACCTCAAAACTTCATTTTTTAAACTAACCTTGTTCTTTTATTCTTTTTCTTTAACTTGCAAAAAGGTGATTGTTATCTGGTGAAGTTTTGTTCAAAACAGGTAAGGGTAACATGGCCATTTATTTACCCTATTCATTTTTCGATAAAAGATTTGAAAGAAATGAAGACAAAGTTCTTTTAACCACTCTGAAATTACATCTGGAATAGAAACTGTGCTTTGCAACTAAATTTGAAAATGTCAAAGTTTTTTAAACCAACGATCATTAATTTTACTTGAACACTGAGATTATAGGTATCTTAAAAGCCTCAGAGATAATGAAGGAACTTTCTGATTTTTTACTAACTGAGTGTATATTTACATAATACTTTAGCCAATGAATTAAAGTATTTATGAAATGTACAAATCCAAAACGGGCAAGTTTTACATCTGCATGATTGCTTTTGTCTATTTCTTCTAATTTGAATAACATGATCACAGGAGTCCGCTGTGAGTGTGAACATGAACAAGAAACACTTACAAGGTTACACATTATGTGCACTGAACTAATTAATACTGGTTTTTCCCCTGATGATTCATGAAAAGTGGCAAACATATACAGTACATAATCAGAGAGGCAATAGTGGACCCCAAGATCTATGTCAACCACAAAAATGCCAAGCTTTGCTGGTCAACGCATACACACGACTCTTAATCAATGTTAGGCCGGAAAAACATTGTCACTTTTATCAAAATTAATGCGTCAGCCATGAATTTCCTTGCTTAACTACCTAAATATTTGTCAGAATGATTATTAGCTTCAGACTTCATAAGACCTTGTTGGGTGAGAGAACGGAAAAGGTAAATTAGTGCAGCTTGATAAATTACCCTACCCTGCAAATGAAAAATTGGAATCTTGTTTGGTAATCAATCTTGAGCTCTAATTAAATTTCTTCTAACTAATTTTTCGGTGAATCAGCAAATTAAATATACAGTCTTATTGTTGGCATAGTTTTCTTTCAAATTAAGGCTTATATACTTGAACAATCACCATCCAATAGCATCAATTTTCGTCAGGCTTTCAGGTCTAAACAGGTGAAACAAATTGTCCATGTCAACTGATGTTTTACCAGTATTATTTATTTGTTAGAATTGCCAAATTGTGTGTCATCCTGTTCGTTGTATTACGCATTAAAGCTTACATATTGGGACAAGTAAGCAAGTTACGTCCTACTGTAACATCCTAGTAACCGTGTTTGTTTGATTTATATAATATTTCTTGTACGGTAACTGATTTAGTATTGTCTATTTATCAATTCATAAACCTTGCCATTTGTTGTCTATATTTCACACCTCTGTAGATTACCTCATCTTGCTTTTGGTTACCAACAAGTGATGACATGTAGAACAATAAAACAAATTAATCAACAACCTAAGAAAATGGAAATCTATACCTCTAGCTCAGAAGCACTCTTTAGCCTTGTATTACTTACTACCTCTAGTTCAGAAGCACTCTTTAGCCTTGTATTACTTACTACCTCTAGTTCAGAAG
>ENA-OREC01002113-OREC01002113.1-marine-metagenome-genome-assembly--contig:-NODE-2113-length-10715-cov-15.328257_pt1 | contig 10715 bp, 4 predicted proteins | sample MGYA00248626_ERZ508543 | MGnify/ENA primary metagenome ERZ508543 (study PRJEB26211, sample SAMN05518279) | marine metagenome | isolation source: Puget Sound, Washington, USA | host: Bankia setacea...
AGCTATATACACACATACTTTGCTTTGGCATCAATCTTTATTGTAGGTCCTAAAGCTATATACACACATACTTTGCTTTGGCATCAATCTATATTGTAGGGCTTTAATTTTGGATGGATTCAATAACAAATAACAATGTCTGAGCTGCAAGATTTTTTATTTCATTGAAAAGTCATCACTTGCAATATGGCAATATCTACATTAGTGAGTCGTGTGAGATGTGTACAGTAGTTTCAAGGTAGGCTATTTAACTCACAGTTTTTCTATGAATAGTATGTCAGTTTTGGCAAAATACTACATTATATGTACATGTATATACATCGTAAACTAAAGTGTTATAATGTTTTATGTACAAATTCAACATCCAAAAAAGTAAAGAAAAATCAAAACCAAATCAGTACAAGAGAAAGAGGCAACACACATATATGATGTTCAATAAACAAGCATTTTACCGTAATGCCAAAGCAACACAAAATAGTATCTCTCAAAATTGTTAATTAAATAAATTACCAATTAAATCAGAACTTTGTTAGTGGGAACTCAAATAATTCAGGGAAACACACTTCTCCAGTTTAAGCTGCAATTCTAGAGAAATACAAACAACACTTAACTTGAAAAGTGCATGTGTCTATTTGTCTATAGCTAGAAAGGGCAGTTTTATTGATTTGTTGTGCATACATGTTCTTGCATGTTTTATACAGTAAAGAATGGAGTCACTAGAAGGTAAATTGAGAAACAAAGGGCAAAGAAAAACTACATTCTCCTTCTGCTTTCACATACAAGGGACAAGCAAGATCAAATAAGGATGTAAATAAATCTGCAGAGGCAATATACATTAGAGGCAATTCTAGTAGTTGTTTAATGGCATAACATGAGCACATTGACCTGGCACTCTTGAATAAATTAAATGGACTACTGAATTATAAAATAGGTGATACATGTGTTCACAATGGACGTGAGTAACGCACTTTATTGTCATAACATATTCAGTGGTCTGTGAAATGTATTCAAGAGTGTCAGGTCAATGTATCCACACTATAGATGTTGTACATATGATAAAGCTACAGTTTGGACATAGAATATTGCAACTAGAAAATTATTATGAGCTATGAATTTTGCACATTGATAATTGAAATTTCAATGAAAAAAGTATGGACTATAGAAGAGATGTAAATACACGAAGTTGCACATAAATGAATGAAATGTTGAAAAGAGACATGGCTTAATCACTATACAACAAGAGATACAACAAGGGGTCTAGTTGCTCCACTGGCTATGAGAAAATTGATAACTGCAGATTTATCATGAACAATTTAGCAAGTAGTTTGGTTTGAGTTGATATAAAGTTAAATCCTGTACTCAAAGCTTTGTAGTGGTTTCAGAAACATTGTCTTTCATAGTGTAATAAAAGGTGTGAAAGTCGGGCCTCCATTGATTTCTAAATCTATTAACAAGCACTAATGACTTTCTCGCTTTCAATCGCTTAAATTTGATACTATAGCAAAAGTATCTGTTGCCAGTGGAGCTAAAAGCATTTAACAAAGTTGTAGGCAATACATCACAACCATTCTTTGATATTATAGTGGGTAAAGCTATGAAAATGAGAACTGTAAAATAACACCTAAACATCGAGCTAATTGGGTTGGATCTCGCTCAAAAACTGTGCTGTTCAGGTGTACACAGTGTCAAAACCTATTAATGGTATTATGTTCTCACTCAAGTGTATCATTCTTTATTCAATGTCAAAGATATAAATTTCTCAATTGTTAAATATTTAATTTCTTATGTTTTAGTTTGAATCATTTTCCCTCTTAAAATAATACCAAACAATTCTCTAAAAATCTTGCTTTTAAAGAAAGTCATTATTTTATTTTCAAATGTGTACACAGTTGGTACTATCGAGTCAATTGACAGAGTAGACAGTTTGCACATATAATAATGAAATAATAAGCAAAATGAAGACATTTAAAAAACTATCTAAACAAAATCAATTCATATAGGTTTCTAATAAAATTGACAAAAAAACAACTTGTAAAAGTATCTAATGAAAAGCTGAAAATAATCTAGAACTCATAATTATAGTAAATAGTAAGTAAATACAGCGCAACAACACATTCATTGTATCAGTGATCATAGTAATATATCAGTGAGGCACTATCTTGAGTCTGTCAAGTACAAAAATAGATTTCTATGAGTTTCTATAACATGTTTAATTATACTTGTTAATTACAAACTATCAAAAACTATCTGTGAGATATAGAGTTAGCTAAATATACATGTACAGTGAGAAACACTTTAGCCAATTCATCACCTAGGCAACCAAGCATCACCTAGGTAACCATTCATAAAGAAAGCTTAGTTACATCTGGTCTACCATCAAAGTCTATTGAAGTAGTATGTTCAGCATTTTATACACTAAAGATCTAAACTTTTGTTTTTAGAATGATCAATCAAATACTCAATTTTCACGTGCTTGTAAAAACCCACCTAACGTCATGACAACATACACCTTTAATGGCACAGTCAAATTAAGTCCTCCACCAGTCTTCAACATGTTGAGGAGTGAAAGCAAAAAATGGTTACAAGTGCATTTGATTAAAGAAGCAGATATAATGCTTTTGCTTTTACCCTTCGCCATCTAGTACTGTTATTGATCATTAAGACTGTTAGAAAGTAGAAAGGGGTCTCCATACACAAGTGGGTCTCTAGTGTGACATAGTTGTTTTAAACATGTGTACAAAAGTACTTATATAATATCACTTACATTTCAAATGGAAACAAAACTGTACAAATAGTTCCACCTTTCTCACTTTGATTTTGTTCTTACATTTCCTTTAATATGTTGTTCAGAGACAGATCTTTGCTTTCAGTTGTTTATTATGCATGATTCTAAAGCACTGGTGTAGTTTTCTTTAATTAAATTTCATACATTAGTAGATAAAAAGTCATTACAAAAATCCATATCTATCAATGATATTTGTTAAATCTATATGAATCTAGACCTCATTCATTCAGCACCTTTGGTGCAAATTAAGAGAATATGTGTCTATATAGAAGGACTAATCTTATTTTAACTTTAATATTTGTGTTTTTTATTGGTTGTAAATCTTTTGAAATCATTAAAACACACTTGGGTCGTTAGCTTAACCCTTTTCGGTAAATCATAAGCCGTGATTCAGTCATTAGTTTATACATGATGTGACGTCTTTGACATTTGTTATCATATTACATTATTTCTTCCTTGTAACAAATGTTCAAAGTTCAACATAGTCAAATCTAAACATATCATTTAAAATAGCAATCATGTTTTCTTTTTTTCATTTACACATTTATTTTTTAGTTTTTCATTTTCTGATGCAAAACACTATCACCTTTCCCATGGAAGCACTCAAACCAATATACAAACCTGTTCTATACTTTGTTCTAAATCTTAGTGTACACTAGTAGTTAAGTGTGTTCAAATGTATGTCAAGCAATCATCTATATTTTACAGTACATACACTTTGAATCTGACATAAGAACTTATGTAAAACTTTTTCCCACACCACAAATTGAGAAGTGAAAGCAAGAGGGTTCTATCTGCTTCAATAGTTCAATAGCACTTAGAACTCTCACTTTCAACTCCGCAAATGACAAACACACTATTACACACTAAATCAAACTCCAATTCTAGTCCATATACACACTTATACCAACTCAACTGTCTACAGAGCTCACTGAAAGGCTTACGACAGACTTCTCCAGGACCTTCAAGAGCTACCATTTTTGATTTTTTAAACCTAGGAACACGGAAATCATTCTAGTAAAGAAATCCATTGAAACCTCTCAACATCTGAATGATCATGATTGTCTTTCGTTTCTATGGTAACCCCTGAATACCTATATTTGCTCTGACAGCCTCACTCTGGCATTTATCTGTTGCTTTGCCTATACCTGTTTTCTGAACCTCTAGTTTTGTAACCCAACTCCACATATAGCTATTGTTATGATTAGTACCTTTTACACAAATTCAAAACACGTCATTCATCTCCATGGCAAAACTCAATATTTACCATTCCCTTTTTTTGTTTAGACTTAACGTCGTTAGTAGTGGTATGTTTTATCTCGACCGTCTAGTATTCTCCTTCTGTCGATACTATTTTTTCTCAATTCATCAGCAACCGCTCCGATGTTTTATTTCTGTTTATCATCTTCACTTCTCTCTTACCATTGATTAATTTGTTACTCCATGATTCTTCTTCTCCATTATTATTGTTTTCTATACAATGCATTTATTTTATTTTTTCAAAGCTCACAATATCAAAGTTTCCATTTTCTTAATCTTGCTTAGTAACCACTTTTCATAATTATCTTGCTTTTCTTTTCATCAAATTGAACTCTTTCCCGCCATCTTTAAGTCATACTCCATTCTGTCAACTCCAGTGTTGTCATGGTAACCACAAAATGAAAAATTCACACATTTGAAGACGGGACGCTATCGAAGAAACTCTCCTTTCCCAGCTGAGACTGAAAAGAAGGAAAAACAAACAATGAGTACATATAAATCTACAACAAGTGGAGGGGTGAAAGTGAAATGGATCTGTCTGCTTCTTTATTCAATAACACTTGGAACCATTCCACCCCTCTATTTAATTGTATTAGGTCATAAGAATAGTTAAAATACACATTGAAACTGTTTATTATTGTTTTCTTTAATATCTTTCTGAAAACATAAACATTCCAAGCATTATACATGTAATTGTACCACAAGTCTTAAATAAAACATCTTAATGCTAATTTGACTTTGTGTATAAACATGTGTTTATTAATGTGTAATCTCTTGTTTAACTGTAGTATGATTAGGGAAAAAGAATGGAAATAGTTTGGGAAAAACAAAACTATTTACTGACATTACAGACAGTACTTTTGTTTGAATTTTAAATGTTTTGGATAAGACTTATACAGTGTGAAGTGAGTACAATTCATCACGGTGAACACACATTTTCTGTAAAGTGGGGTTGACAATGAACTTCAAAATATCAATCATTGTTAATACAACGTCTTTTCATGGGTGTGCATCAAACTGGATAAAACAATGTTCTTGTAAAGATGTTTCAAATTCATGCAATGGTCACAGCACACTTTCAGCAAGCATCACAATCCAGCCCATGGTTTAAAGCTCATAAATCCATAAACATCTGTATAGTATATAGTAGGTAGTTGTATAGTTTATAGCTGGTACTAAGAGTTTTACACACTGACTTGATGTGCAATGACCTTCACAAACTACATACAAATACAAGTATACCTATTTGACCAATTCCTTTTATGAACAAAATGTACAAAGACTGCCATTGGCTTGAAACTCTTTGATTGTTAAACATATGAAGCATACGTGGTTTCTATCAATGAAAAAGCTTAAAATGTAAACATGTATTTTTCAATCATGTACAGTCACACTCGTAACACAGCAGCACTTAGCAAAGCAATATGTACAACGTTATATTTGTTGTTCCTGAACCATAGCATGTATTTAAATATATAAATAAAAAATGACATCACCTTTTCTATAGCATGACGCCAAAACTAACAGAAATTGTTTACTTTGACTACAGTTTCATAAATAACGTAAAGTCAACCATTTGTATTGAGGAATTATGATTATTTAGGAGGTTGTTTTGGATAAATGATATAAATAAATCACACTGACATTTAGGAAAGGTTTATCACGTCAGAGTTATACATTATTGTTAGTTTGGGGGCAACAGCATGTAGTTTTAGCTTCACAAGGTGTTTACAGTGATAGTAGAGTAAAGGTAAAAACTAAGCTTCACAGACACTGTCATCACTATCACTGTCATCCTCTAGTAAAGTCTGTGAAACAAAAGTACAATACAAATAATACAAGCACTCTACTGGGAGGCTTATACACATCTACAGTGCTACACTTTGATATTTGTTTTACTATATCGCATAGTGTTAAGTACAGGTAAATAATTAAATCAATTGAGGGGTGAATCTGGAAGGGTCATAAGTGTTCTTTTACTCTATAGCACTTAGAACCCCATGCACATTCACCCCTGTAAATAATGAACAACAAAAAAGATGTGATAAACAAATACAAAAAGGTAAGCTATCTAGTTTGTATAAAACAGGAAATATAAGTAGTGACAAGTAAAAACAGACAATACAGACTGTTCATACAAGTAATAAACAGATACATGTAGTACTAGACTTCTGATTAGTTGAAACAGACCAGTGCTAACTTCTGATTGGTTGAAACAGACCAGTGCTAACTTCTGATTGGTTGAAGACTACTGATTTGTTGAAACATACATTACAAGACTACTGATTAATTAAAACAGACAGTGCTAGACTTCTGATTGGTTGAAGCATATAGTTCAAGAGTATTGATAGGTTGAAAAAGACAGTACTAGACTTCTGATTGGTCAAAAAGGACATATTAGACTCATGATTGGTTGAAACGGCATAAAGAGCATATCTATTGATTATGTGGACATAGTTCAGTACAAGACAACTAATTGGCTAAAACAGACACTACAGGACTAGTTGAAACAGACAAAAAGTCAATATCAATAGGTTGAAAACAGAACACAACTTCTAATTGGTTGGTACAGACAGTATGAGACTACTGATTGGATGGTACAGACAGTACACGACTAGTGATTGGTTGGAACAGACAGTACACAACTACTGATTGGTTGGAACAGACAGTACAGGACTACTGATTGGTTGATACATATATAGGATATATCTTACTGTTAGAGATGTGATTTCCTTAGAGTAAACTCCTATTTCCTTTGCAGCTTTCTGGTCCTTCTGTTTACAGCAACAGAGAGAAAAAAGAAAACAAAGCAACGATAAAAGCAACAACAAACATAACAGCTGTAATAGAAAACAACTTCAAAAAACATTCGTTAACAAGCCATGGTTTTTACAATTTTACTCCTACAAAAACAAGTTAAATCATATCTTGAGACGTTAGAAATGTATTCAGTAATGTAACTGTTGAATCTGGATACAATCATGTTTAACTTATTGGACAGAAAATATAACACTTATTTACTAAAAGGATATGAAAATAGCAACCTGTTCTATAGCAATATATAACGTGCTTTTCATAATTCTGCACAATTTAAAAAAGCTCTTACAATCTATAAAGCAAATTTAATCTACAACAATGAATAACTACAACAGTATGTGCATATAACAAAATTGTGCGAAAATATTTAATATTTTATTCGTATTTGTGTATCATTAATTGGGACACTTTCTGTTGTCTTAATTTCAATTTTAAGGACAACTTTGTAGATATGCAAGGAATATCAAAAGTTATCTCCCTTTGGCATAGGTATTTTCCTCAAATTCATAATAAAAACATGCTATAACTATTTTAATACATATTAGCATTAAGGCTTTCCAAAAACCATTGATTTAGTTACATTTGTTTGATATTACTTTCCCACATGAGAGAGAACTCCAGCAAATTCTGAGTAGTTTAAATACTAATAATCTCCCTTGAACACTAATATTATCAAAGTTACCTGTAAGTAATATATTTAAGTAGCATAAGAAACAAAACGCTTGTGATTTGGAACAGGCAGGTATCACAGATTTGTTCCTTATCGACAATTAGTATAATGTAGTTTAGATGTGATCATATACATGTGGATGCTGGGTAGGCCAATAACTGTAAAGGCTTAACTCTCCAACCCTGCCAAAAAGTCGGCACATTCTTACACAATATACAAAAAATCCAAAGTAACTCCATGCATAAAACAACATGCCGCATCATTTTAAACCAAGTATAAACAAGTATTATGGTGGACTAACTTGAAAGTTAAAGTATGGTAGAAAAACTTGTTGAAAATAAAAGGGTAAAATTGCAAGATTTGACGTAAATCTAAGTTTATTGACTGTTCCTTTCATGATAACATTGATGAATGCCTAGTTTTGATTTTCAGTATTATGTGTGAGAAACATTGAATTAAAGTTGCTGAAAGACAATTAAAAGTATAATGCTGATCTTTCAAATTCTCACTCTCTTATAAAGAACTGTTAAATTTTGAAATTAACATTTTACATTTTTAAGTTTTTTTGGTAGTCTTTATTCCTCAGATCTTGCATGTGGGTATTTTAAGGTGTTTTATATAAAAAAAAGATCAGCCCATAATCTGTGAATGAACTTACCTCTTTGTCTTGGTATAGTGAGGCACTGCTTTTTAGTTTGTCTAAAGGTAGGGCTAGGTCCAAAGGGCAGATAAATCCCTCAGTCTCTGTCTCAGATTTACTTCTCTTGTGACCAAACAGACCAAACTTTCCTTTCTGTAAAATCAAATGCAATTGGTTGATTTCCATCTTGTATTTGCATTAAAACAATTTGTGTATAGATGTTAAAATGAAACTCTGGCGAAATAAAAAATTATTTGAAGACAGAAAACGTTGTAACATAAATATCAATATAATAGTGTACACAATGATTATCTGGAAAGAACACATTTATTAAATATAAATACAGGATATTCTGATAACTGGTTAAACTTGACTCAAACAAATTACTTCCACCTATATGTCTTACATACACTTCAACAAAATCAAAACTATCAACAAATCATGACTTATTTCCCATTACAAACTTTACAAAGAGTTACCTACCTTGATTTTAGCATTTGGTACAAGCGGTACATAGTGTGCTGAGGATTCTTCTTCTCTCTTCTGGATCTGTATTTCGTTGCCGACCAGTGAAACAAAGTGTGTGCTAAGATGGCGCCGCAATAACGTCTTGTTGTTTGGTATGGACAACAATAAGGCAAATAACTCGGCATTAAATCGACTTTCACAAACCTGTAATGCAAGTAACACAACATTATTCACAATTCTACAGTACACTTATCGCACAGTTCCACAATCAAGATTACTTGTATACTGTTGTAAAAGTAAGACCTACACACACACTTATTGGCCTAGAGTTATCATATGTACTGATCTAAGCTCTAGCTGAATCAAGTTATCTATCAAACAGAAAGAAAAAAGTATGCTACATTGCAACATAGGTTGTGCAAGAGATAGCAACCCCATGTTTTCTTTCACTGCAAAATAGTTCTAAATATTTCTGTTTTATCAAATTTGACTTTTTTAAATTTCTCATTTCCCGCCTCCCCTCTTTTTCTTGTTTTAACATCCCTACAAACATCATAACAAAACATATTTTATATAATTAACATACTATACTCATGTCAGTTAATACCAATTTTGATCACTTTAGCATTTTTATATCTTTTAAAGGTACTGAGTAATAGTTGACCTTTCATATATTAGTCTTGTCCCTCCAATGTTCTCCAAAGGAACAAAGAAATAAATCCAGTTTTCAAAATAACTTATTTAGCATATTAAATTGTACCAAAGACCTTAGAAAATTACCTTGAAATAACTAAAGTATAGTGAAAACTGAAAGAAAACAAAAACATGTGGGATAAAAGTGAAACAGTTCTAAGTGCATTACAAAAAAGAAACAGATAGAATGCTTTCAAAGTCACAAATCCAATTGAGAACTTACCATAAGAGCACCATGTACGCCACTACCTCGTAGATTAGGAGCATATTCTGACAGATCTATAGTTCTAAGCCATTCCATAACTCGATGGTTTGTCCATAATGCAACATCACCTGGTACATTGTGTAAGGCACCCTGCAAAAATAAAGTCAGTATATATTACGAAAAGCAAATCATATACTAAATTTTCTCTAAATAGTCAGACACCCTAAACTATTGACAAACAAATTCTGTATCTAGTTTTGGACACCAGTTTACAAGCAACACTCATTACTCTCAATAAAATAATTTCTAGCAACTTTTAGCTGTTTTTTATCAGTTAGTATAACTATTAAGATCATTAGACTTTCGATGGAGAAAATCTTTGTTGTAGTTGGATTTCAACTGACTTTTTACTAAGACCACATTTGGTGGGTTTCAATGGGGGGTTCTCGTACAAGAGGAACTTCACTGTATAACTTGCAACTCTTACCTCATCTGTTGATGGCCGACGTTTCAGACAACCAGCATTAAAGTTGTGTAACCGTAAAACTTGTATTCCACGCTTGATACTGAGGTGATGTAACTCATTGCTTACTTTCAATGACAGAAGATCTTCCTGTAAATAAGAGCAAAAACTTTTTCAAATACATGAACATATGTAAATTGGTAACAAAACAACACATGCTCCATAAATCTTATATGCACATGGCAGTTGTACCATTTTTGTTCAGTTTCATATAAATTTGTTCATTTTAAAATCAATTGTGTTCAGATTTATATTTTTTTGTTCAATTTACAACCAATTGTGTTCAGTTTAATACCAATTGTGTTCAGTTTAACACCAATTGCATTCAGTTTAATACCAATTGTGTTCAGTTCAATACCAATTGTGTTCAGTTCAATACCAATTGTGTTCAGTTTAATACCAATTGTGTTCAGTTTAATACCAATTGTGTTCAGTTCAATACCATTTGTGTTCAGTTCAATACCATTTGTGTTCAGTTTAATACCAATTGTGTTCAGTTCAATACCAATTGTGTTCAGTTTAATACCAATTGTGTTCAGTTCAATACCATTTGTGTTCAGTTCAATACCAATTGTGTTCAGTTCAATACCAATTGTGTTCAGTTTAATACCAATTGTGTTCAGTTTAATACCAATTGTGTTCAGTTCAATACCA
>ENA-OREC01002114-OREC01002114.1-marine-metagenome-genome-assembly--contig:-NODE-2114-length-10713-cov-14.804344_pt1 | contig 10713 bp, 4 predicted proteins | sample MGYA00248626_ERZ508543 | MGnify/ENA primary metagenome ERZ508543 (study PRJEB26211, sample SAMN05518279) | marine metagenome | isolation source: Puget Sound, Washington, USA | host: Bankia setacea...
GAAAGTGGGGTAGATAGTTTGGGTGCGGATGTTACTTGGTGAAGTGTTGTGAAAGTGGGGTAGATAGTTTGGGTGCGAAGGTTACTTGGTGAAGTATTGTGAAAGTGGGATAGATAGTTTGGGTGCGTATGTTACTTGGTGAAGTGTTGTGAAAGTGGGGTAGATAGATTGGGTGCAGATGTTACTAGGTTATGTGTTAGATATAGATATATGTTAGTGCTTGTTTGTAAAGTAAAGCAATGTGACTGTAGATAGATTTTGCTTCATATACCAACCAGCATTTACAGCCTATTGTTTGGTGGTTGATCAATGTAACTTTTGAGTTTGCACCAATAAAAGGAGCCCTAAATTCCAAGCTTTTTTTTCAGCTAAATAGTCAAAAGTGCACCAATAGCAATGGTTAAGGGCTACATGGAAGAACAGAACCTTTAAAGCATAGGAGTAAATCATCAGAGGTAGCATGTATCATTTGATATACATGCTATGCTTGTTTTTAACTTTGGATTGTAAACGTTGAATTTTCTTTTTACAGAACAATTCCACATATCAAAACCAGCAATGACTTGAACAGCAACTTAGGAAATGTTCACATGAAGATTAACCATTGTATTTGTTCTCAGTATGTAAACTTACCAGCCATTAATATCTGGAGTATGTTTGATTAACAAATGTACATAGCTTTTGAACCAACAAAATCAGGTCCCTCAAACGACAGAATCAAATTAAAATTAAGGCATTATGAAAATAACTCAGCTTGATAGAGTACAAGTTTGTGAAACGTTGAGAAAACAAATCACTATTTATAAAAACAGATTTAAACATGTTTTTCTTCTTACATACGCTTTGCCATTTTAATGAGCACCTAGGCCATGTAGAGCACATTTATTTGTTTTAAAGATTACAACGATCTTGTAATGGGTCGTGTCAGATTTGTGCGGAAAAGATTTAAAATTGATGGTGAAGAAAAGGAAATTTTAGAACTTTTAGACGCTAAACTGAATCTCGTACTAGTGTTTAAATATTTGCCTAACTAGCAATGGATTATAAGAGCCGCTATTGAACATGGAGGGTCTTCTTACCAACACTTTCACCCTTGTCTCAAATGTAAACAAACACACATTAACAGAATAGAGTCGTGCATTAATTACTGTACACGGACTACAAGACTTTAAATGGATTGTTGTAGCCGTGATAGATGGTCCTGTGATTATCTGCCAACGAAGAGAAGTTTGCGTCAGTGTTTTCAACGTTATTTGTAGACTTATCAGGGGTTTAATTCGAGTGTTTTGATCCTTATTTCGCCATCAGTCTTGACTAAGTAAATTTGTTTAATGTTCAAGTTGTGAAACACATCTTTAAATCAAACATAGTATGTCAACATCAAATTATGGCAGGGCTAAATTCCTCTATGTGAACTTACGAGACAACTTGTAATACATTTTAATTGAGTCCCAAATTATGCGATCTTTTCATGTTTGAGTGGGTGGAGGGGTAAGTTATATGAGATTTGTCAGAAAGTTATAGGAAACCGTTATGCAGCTCATATTTCATACAATCCAAAACCACGTTCCTTCACCTCTCAATCTTCGTTGTTTTTGCCTCATCCAGTTACCCCTTGAATGATGACAAATAAATAAATACGCAAACAACGGGTTATCTTGAATCTATATGAACAAAATCTTGGGTAAATTTATACAATACTTTATTTCAACCATCTATGAACACTTGTATCTCTAAGTGTTATTATACAGTAGAGATAGTACTGTTGAATTTGTATCGTTTATCAAGCAGTTAAAACACACACTTAGGATACATTACACAAACTTTTAACCAAACACAAGGAGAGATTTAACTGTAATTTAGAAGAAGGCAAAGATTTGATAACAGTTTCCTCTTTTGTTTTATGTAGCCTTTCTTCCTTCATTTATAATAATTTGGCTTCGATTTAACTTTCCTTTTTTGGCTATGGATTGAATGATAATGTTTTAGTGGATATGTGGACAGTACAACATGTATAATCAATGACTGCACCTCTGATTTAGGAAGAATCTTGGTTTTGAAACTGAAAATGAGTTACCTGAGGGTATAAACGTGCATGAACAACTGTGCGTGGCGTCACTACCAGTATGAACAGGAGAATACCAGTCATATCCAATATAACATACCGAAGACATTGATCCATGTTTCCTATCATAAGGGACTTTATTGCGACTGGCCACTTGAACTTACCCTGGGAAGTGATAAAGACCCTTTTGATTTTGAGAGATGAAAGTGAGAACAGAGCTAAATGCTGTAATATGAAGTGATAGATGCAGCATTTCTGCTTGTACTTGCTTGAGTCAGCCATGATATAATGTGTAAAGGAGTGAAAGCAAAACTGATGTAAGTAATGTTAACCAGAGCAGCTGATAGGATGTTATAGCACATAACAGCACAGTTAGGCCATATTATATCTGCCTGTAAGTCAGCTTGTTTACGACAGGGAAATTCATTAGATGCTTCCATAGCCCATCTGTGCCTCCGCTATATTGGATGAACATTTTAATCTACTGGACTCCACTGCTGCAATCTCATTGGCCAAAACCAAGCAGCCATTTTGGTTACCTGGGAAATATGGACCCGCGTGTACACCTGTATTTGTTTTAGGCTTTTACGAATGTCACACTGATTACCAGCTCCGATAAACGAGATAGTAGCACCGTTGCTCTGGCGGACTTTAGTTTAACCTTGATAACAGTGGTCATATTTAAAAACCTCCATCTCTCTCTCTTGCATACTTTGAACATTGGCTGTGGTATAGTGGGCCGTCATAAAAACGGGCTGAGATTATATTGAATATTTGTAACTTTATCAGCAGGGTCTTGATATATTACATCACTGCGTCCCAACTTCACCACTGATTGATGAAGTGTTTATGAGCAGATTTACATGAGAGCTAATACATCTGGGTGTTGTCTGAAATGTAACGTATCTCTCTCGGCCGTTAGTAGATAGATCCTAACATATTTCCCATTCCATGCATTGAAGTTGAATAAGCTTGTAAAATACACGAGAATCTTGATGTTTTTACCCATACAGCTACATATAGAACCATTGCTTAAAATATACCATAATATCCACGCTCAATATACAAGCTATATCAGTTAGAGGCACCAGAAAAGTGATCAGTTTATACACTGTGTTTGTCAAGCTAGTTTGTTTTTAGAAAGACAATTACTGGTACAGTTAAACATTTATACAGTAGAATAATGAGAGTAGACTATTAAAGATGGGCAAGTGAGAATAGAGTTGTAGAAATCTGAATGCAAAGAAGTGGCATTTATAGCGCAGCCATCTTGAAAGGAACAATTGTCACTTGTGTTTCAACTGCTTTGCAACCTTGTGATTGAAGAATGTCACCTATTTGTCATCTAGCATTTATATAACTCTGGCAGATAGCTGTCATATATTAACCTGGATCTAACCGTGTGACTAACACCCAAAATATGAAACACAGACTTTGAAAAATTGATCTCTTCACGATAAAAACAAAGGCCCCATTGATCCCTCAAGTTTAGAGTAATGATATTCAACATTGTTTATAGAAGTCAGGCCAAGTATTTATTCACTAATTTGAATATATATACATGTATATGGCTTGCATTTTTATGAAACTTTAGGAATTTTCAGTATTTCGTTTATAGCTTTAACAAGTTGAAGTAGAGGATTTCAAAAGAAAATTTTGTTTCTCCCACAATTTGCTTAAATGTGAGACTTTTATGAGACTGTGTTCACTCAATTAGACCCCTTTGTATAGTTGTAAAATTAATTAAATGTACTTTTATGAGACTGTGTTTTCATATTTAACACAAAAAAACAATTTGAAATCAACATAGAAAAAAATATGTTATTAGTCAAGAAGTATTAAAAGGCATGAAATGTATGAATAACTTGTCAGTTAAACCTATCAAGAGGATTATGCATTGGTAATTCAAGGTTCTTAACTACAAACTACATGTACATGCATTTTTTGTTGTATTTTTTATAATGAAAACCAGCAATATATTTATATTCCCATTTGTATGTTGAAGAATTTGCAATGTGTGAATGATTTGTCAATGTTGTCCCTTTCAGCCTTACCAGCTCATCTTTATCTGGCTTTATCAGAGGCCTATCTCACGATTTTGTTTGTTAGTCAAATTAAATCACGATATATTTGTGTATCTAAGTCTATCATAATATTTACAACCTTTCAGTACTCAAGGGACCGGTCAGCGTACGCTTGTAGTGGTCACCTCATCCATTCAGTCAGGTTTAAATACACACAAACAATTCAATGATAATTCACAGATTTAAATCCAGGCTTGCATAGATGGTAAAGTCTTCTTATTAAAATTGAAAAGTCTCAGTTGAATAGTACCAGCAAATCACAATTTGTATAACAGTTGTTAAGACAGATAGATAAATGTTGTAATGGTTGTATGAAATATGAAGAAAGTAACTTGTTAGTAAAGTAAATGTGTATACAAGTTTTATTTAATATACAGTCAATAGATATGTTTGATTTTTTATACCATATTTGTTGGTATTACGGTATGTCTTTACAATGGTAAATGCACATAAAAATGGTCTGACATATTAGTTTAGAGTCTTAGCTAGGGTTGCACTTTTATACACATTAATAGGCAAGGCTTTGTTTGATGTTGCAGATTATATAGTGCAGCAACAACAACAGAAACAAATTAAATTCAGCAGAAAATATTGGTAATGTTGAAAAAACATAAGTATATAGACAAAACACATAGTGTTATTTTGGAGTTTAATCAGTTTTCTATTTGATTAAGGTTTATATTTTAAAAAGGATATATCAGTGGATTTCTATAATACACTGGGCTGATAAATGTCTGTGCTATTCACATCAGTCCACATAGCGTTCTCCATAAGTGAGCGTAGGATGCATTTATTTAGTCTCTATAATAGTCTGTGGGACAGCATAATATTGCAGTTTTTATCTCGCAGCATATCATAAACTTTCCAAAATTGCTCTTTCATGAGATTTATATCTGTATTAATAAAGTTGAAATTAAACTCTGGCTTTCACAAGTTTTTAAATTTACTGGTTGCAATATCATTACAACATTACAAGGTAGTCAGTAAAATACAGAGCTCATAGAGTGTAAAGAAGGTTGAGAGACAGAGTTACCGTAAATATAGGTCTTGTGAAGATTGCACATAAGAAATATAATGACGAAATTGACAAGATTCCTTATACCTTAAATTCCACAGAATATAAAAAAGTTTCCACAAACGCCCTACATATATTAAAGATTGAGAAATATTGATATTTTTTAAAGGATGAAAATTGATACCTTACACATGAATTAACAGTATTAAATGTGATGATAAGAATACAAAATTAAAAATAACTGGGAAGTACTAGTATACATAAATATAAAAATAAATATTGTTTTAAAGAAGGCCATTGATAACAAATAACAAATATGACATGCAATCAAACACAAACAATGATGACAGGTAATAATTATTAAGATAACAAATAGGTATTAAATTGTAACAATGTTAATCAGTGATGATGATGGTTTATCGTTTGTTTATATAGTGACTATTTGTCAGCCATTTTACAAAGAATTGTTTGTTAATTGGTTCGAATTATTTCTGCAGGCAAAGTTGGCCAAGTTGCAACAAGAAAGGGACATGGCAGTTACCAAATCCAAACAACTTGACAAACAAATTCAGGCGCTATGTCTTCACTACGGGTAGGTTCAAAACTATGCTTCTCTTTGTTTGATTTCTTCAATTGATTAGGCTGTTGCAGTTACTTTTGTTAACTAGAATGACCTTTCATCAAAGTCAGAAAGGTCTTAGTCATCGTCTGTTGACTTGGTTATTTGTTCTCTTACTTGAATAATTAACTATAATATAATTGAGTTTATCAACATGATTATTCATACCTGTTTCACTATTTCCTTGCCAGGTTGCACAAGTCCTTTGCCATCAAAGACTCCATCAAGCAGCAGGCCGACGACACCATCAACTCCTACCACTCAGAGTTGAAGGCCATGGAGGTGAAAATGGAAGCTACGCAGAAAGAAAATGGCCGCCTTGTGTCCCAGCTCCGATCTACAACAATAGATAAAAAACAACTTCAGCAAGCTCTGGAGTCCACTATGCAAGACAAGGAGCGGTGAGTTAGAGACTTACGTTTACACTGTACTATAATGAAAGATGAGTGGTCAGCTGTGAATATATCCTAATTTCACTTTTTGAACGCGAAATGGGCTGAAAACGACTGAGGGTGCCACCAATCACCAAATTATGAAATATTTAACCATTTGGTTACATTTCAACACACATTGCTACTCTAAGAAACCTTTCAACTCACTTTAACTATTCTGAATTGCCACATCAATTTTATAACCCACTGCCAATATAATCTTTTGTTTCATTTTTCAAATCTTTAATCATAATTATATACGTAAATTTATCTCATGCAATCATTGGCTTAATACTATTTGTGCATACATCATTTTTGCCTCAGAGCTCGTTTACGGTAATAACGAATTAACAGAACCAATATGTCAGGAAGTGTTATTTGATTGATCGATCTCCACGACGATTGGAGCACCTGTACTTTGCATAATTGATAGAAATACTGTATGCTCAGAACAATATGCAAGCAGTAATGTTTTCGGATCCTATTTATAAGTTACTGATTTTTACCTGGTATTTAAGTATTGAATAATGAACTATGATACTGTTATGATTAACATTTTTGACATTTCCTAGGGGTCCCTTCTCATTCACCCCAAGCACACATACACGCAGAATCTCCATTCCCATTTAAAAAGCTATGTGAGGTATTTCGTTTGAATGTAGGGTTTTCAACTCATTTTCAATATGAAGGAATCAAATTCTGTTATAAATTCACTGCCAAAGCTTCTCCAACAACCATCCAATAAGAATTAAACAATTGTGAAATTCTGTCCAAACTTCACCACCTTTACAGTTCCTGACATTGAGTGATTGGACAGGCAGATATGCTGGAATCTATTTGTCACAGACTGTTGATGAGGAAATCACTAACAGTTTATTTCCGTGTATTAGCAACCAGTGAGATTAGCTTAGGCGGTGGTAAAGGTCTCTGTCAGTTTTACGTGCAATTCTTAATAGACATGGTATATTGAGGTGTGAAAGCAAAAGGGTTGTATCTGCTGCTTTATTCAATAGCACATAGGACACTTTTGCTTTCAACTTTAGATTTGCTGCATACTAGTTCTTGAGTTTGGTTTACTTTAATTCTGCAGTTTAATGAATTTAAAAATATAAGCTTTCATCAAACTGTAGTGGTAGCTGTCATTCTATTGGCTAGAGTTTAGTGAAATCATGTTAGTTACGCTACATTCTGAAATCTGTATACAGTCAGTTAAATCCTGTTCCAAAGTTTTATACCACAACTTATAGAGAGAACACTAAATGTTTGATAACATGCTATCAGTTTTTGAAAACAACTGTTAAATGTTTACCAACTTTGGCATTAAATCATGAAAAACACTCACGTTTATGCATTGGTGGGGGTCATTTTATAAAACAAACTACAATATACAAAACCAAGACAGAGGCTATCAATGCAAGACTGGTTTAACTGAAGTAATTATTTCTGATGAGTACTGAAAAACAGTTTTATCTAAATCTTTAGTTATGATATAGATAGAATAGTTATAAAGATGCTTTGGTGGACAAGTTACCGTAAATTTGATAGTTTGTAGATGCAAATTTACAAGAAAATGCTACCATTTCTCTAGAGTTGCATGTACGACTATCATTGCTGTTCCAAAACATGGAGGACAGTTTTCCTTTCAATACTCCATTGGGGTGTATTTGCATGTCTGAGGTGGTTTCAAATCTTGAATATTTCTTACCGCAAAAAAAGTATTCACAGAGAAGTTAAACCAAAATATACACGCTTTTACAGTTTTTACTTACATTTGACAATTTTTAAATAGCTAACAGAGTTTATTTCTCATCTACTAGATACATGCTGTCAAATTTTTCATGTCAAGGAAAGAAAAACGCTGGAATAGATTACTTCAGACAGCATGAATAGACAATCGCAAAGTCTGAACATATATTCCTGTTTTGAGGTTTTATAAATAATGTAACTATGTGAATATGCACTGTCATGATTGTTGAAGGAAGAAATGTGTATGGGCAACTTGTTATGTGGGTGGAAAATTAGTTTACTTGCAGTGTTTGTCTTGCAGGTTGTTTAAGAACTAAAATCCCTAAGTCACAGTTTGGTTAAATTTGCATTAATGTCACATATGATAAAGACTTCCTTTTGGAGAAACTCTCATACTTATGTTTGTGTAACCATTTTGTGTTGTCCATTACATAACTTGGAGTAAAAGATCTCTTCAAGTGTTCTGGGCGACAGTGTTGGTTATATGAGTGACGTGTTGTTGTTGTTTTCTTGTAGACTCCAAAGGCTTGTTGGTGTTTTAAAAAAAAAACTGGACAAGAAGAGTGAGCAGCCATCGGAACAACAAGAACCCTCTTAACCAATAAGAGCAATAACTGGCAACAATCTACATCCCAGACTTGTGCAGAGAGCTTATTATAAACAGTTCATTGTATATAACTAATTTACCATTGTCAATTATTTGGAAGTTGTTACATGTATATCACAATGGTTAAAGAAGGTTACTGCAAATATTTTGAACTTTTAATCAATTTCTGGTGTTATTCAAAGAACTCTTGAAACAGTACAATGACTGTTTAATATTTCATTGTTCCTATCACACACATTGCATCAATTTCCTGGTATTTATTATGATACATGTAGTAGACAAATGAGTTTATGTTTTATAATACAATGAATTTTGATAGTTTAAAAAATACCAGTTTAAATTTCACTAATGATTCCATTGATTTCTTACAGTATGCATACTTGATTCTGGTATTCATAGGTAGTAAATTAAAAAGGTGACTTTACTGTCAAAACACATGGGTTGTTCACATTTTTAGGTGATGTTGATTATTTTATACCGTCCTCAGTTTATTATACATATTTCCTACCTGCCATTATAATGCTTAGAAAGATGCCTTAGTATTATTCTTTGATAGAACTAGTTTATAGTTATTGCAGTTTCTTATGTTTTGCTTTTTCATATATGTTTATACATTAGTTGCCTTGTAGGGAAACCCTTTTAATGTCATGTAAATCTGTTTTCAAAAGGTTGGCAGTTGATTGTATTGGTTTGAAAGTGTTTGTAAGTATATAGCTGTTGTTTTTTTAGTTGGTTGAGCAAATCATAGACTATAGAAAGATAATTTTTAAGAGTTATTTTGGAATTGTTTTTGTCTATCTTACAGTATATATACCTTAGTGATAGCATACGGTAGCAAAATGTTTGTATAAAAACTTCATCTTATGGACTTAGACATGTGACTTGGGAGAGCTATATTGTACAATATTCCATCAGCTACTTGGGAGAGCCATAGGTTTTACTTCAGCGGCTAAATGTGTTTTAATAGAGAGAACAGCATTTATCAATTGTAAACAAAGCTATCCATACAGTATCGTAGGTTGCATCATTTAACAAAAACTTTAAAAATAGAATCAGAAAATTTAAACTATTTGTTCAGTAATACTTGTGAATTATATTACCTCAATTTAGTTTGATGCAATTATTGTAAATTCCATGTAAACACAACTGTTAGTTTACACTTTGCTCACGGTGTGTCAGCTTTATTTATTTTAGTTGTCACCTGTCGGCAAGTTATTGCAATTTTCTATATTGTTTAAATGACTTTTTAGACTTTCAATGTTGCTAAATATGCAAAAAAAGTTCTTGTTTTACATTTTTGCCTTTGGCTTCATTTAATTACTTTCAATTTTCATTCATTCACTTTGTGTTTACTTGTAATCTTTGTACCCCGCAAAAAAGGAATTAACTTGACTGAAAGAATATGACAGGACCAAATTTGTTTGTACTTAAAGTAACAATTGTGAATGTGCTATTAATTATATTTGCTAAGCATCATTTTTCACAAAGTTGTAATTATACTTTATACTGCATTAATTACATGGGTAGTATTGTAAATTGATTTCCTGATGGTGTGCAATATTGTAACCTGCTGTGAATACTATACCTTCAATACGTCCACTTTCACCTGTCCTTATTGAACATCTCTGTATTCTGATCTCTTTTGGCTCAGTGTTGTATGGTTGTCCTTCCAACACTTTTTCTTCTTGATTTGTGAATTTTCTCTTTTTGTTCATGTTGCCTTTGTGTCAACATTCCAGTAATATTTTGATGGATTTCAGTGTCTATTTTGGTGAACTTCATAAGATCTCAATATCAAAATGATCTGATGTTTATTGTTTCATTAAACAATCTACCATTCTATAGCATGTAAAGCTTAATAATAAAAAAAAAATATATACATTAATGTGAGTTTTACTCAGTTTTGTTAGTCTCTAAAGTTGGCCTTTTTATTCACCTGTTTTTTCTCAAGTAGAGTATACGTGATTATTTACCTAGATAGTAATGATAATCAACTGTGTTACATTTGCTTTGATGTCATTATGTAATGCTTCACTATATTGTGCAGGTGTGAGCCAATTTCACTTTTCCATTTAATCAGGTGAATTTCATTGCATGGTGAAACATATAGATATCAGCATGGCCTTGGTGAGATCTCCATTACATA
>ENA-OREC01002115-OREC01002115.1-marine-metagenome-genome-assembly--contig:-NODE-2115-length-10713-cov-13.168766_pt1 | contig 10713 bp, 6 predicted proteins | sample MGYA00248626_ERZ508543 | MGnify/ENA primary metagenome ERZ508543 (study PRJEB26211, sample SAMN05518279) | marine metagenome | isolation source: Puget Sound, Washington, USA | host: Bankia setacea...
TAGAATAAATGATTTTATAAGATATGATGAATACACGACTTCACTGATCAATGATACACCAGTATTCTCTTGATTTCTGCCTTCTATTTGTTAGTTCTTCTGTTGCTGATAAAATACATAGGTCAATACTTAAATGGTACAAACACCAGTTATCAACATATATAACAAACACTACATGTATTAGCAAGTTTGAATAGTCCACTAATAGAGGAATATGGAGTTTATAGTCGGGTTTAGCCGGATCGCAAGCTTCAGGTGCCAGGTGTACTGTCTGTATGTGGATCCGGTACAACACAATCTATTCCTGGGAACATATATCAACACGTATTTTAGAACGGACGAAAATGTTGTAATCGTTTTATATTAATGCCACATTAGGGTATTGATCACTAGATATAATATTAAGGTATGTATTAGACAATCCGTTTGTACTCCACTACCAGCAGGGGCCCGTAGATTAGGCCTCATTTACCAATACCCGGAAGTTGCAATGTCCTCTTACAAGGGAACATTGTAATATGACACCTTTCTGTTATTGATTCACTCATTGAATCAGTTGAACTAGTCGATTTCACCTGTACTTTTAGTCCTACCTAGCTTAAATCATGTCTCCGACACTAGGTATAGATCTATATATTTTTACAAAATGTTCACGTACACAACTGTTCGATGACATGGTGTGTTTTGCTACTGTTTTATCTACACCACGTGATAGAACTTCTCAATACCTAATACGAGCGCATGTGCAGAGTTGGGCTTGTTGCGCGTCAATATTGCGATTCGTGGATCATATCTAGACAAATTAAATGATAAAGGCAATATCATTCAAACCCACCTCATATATTGTTTTCTTCCTTGCACTGAATATACTGTGTTGTGTTTCTCCTATCTCAAGCTTACTTTAGAATACTTACACCCACTATAGGCACCATTTATCACTGTGTAATATACACACAACTCGATATGTATGATGTCAAACCACGGGAGTCATTTCGTTTATTTAACAACCACAAGTTTCACATACCATAATACACAGCTGATGCAGGTAAACGTGTAAATGTTTTCCGACCACGACGTTTACATGTACTGGTCTGACTTTTAAAAATACTCTTTTTGTTTATTCTTGTTGATTTTTACATTGAGTAATCAGGGTACATTTTTACATGCATGCTAAAAGAATGATACAAAATGTCAAGTTCTCTGTGAAAATGGCACACATATACGATAACATCATATGTATACACCTGATAGGAGTTCCAACCTGGATGTGTTTCCTTATTTTCTGATGACCAGGCGATATACTTTGTAGAAAATCTGGTGTGAGTGTGTTAATTACAAATCGGCAGAAGGCGTTTAAATTGTGTTGTTAAAAATATGAACTTGAGACATGTCTATCTTATTTGACTGACTTTTCTTTTTATTAATCTTGCAAATTATGATAACATAACAAAAGAGTGCATCATTTCACGCTTTCAGCAAATGGTTACATGTTATTGATAACTTACTTCATGTAATAGCTCTCTTAAACAAGTGTCTGTTTGCGTGACGTAATGTTGTCTTAATTGGCTAAAGTTACTAACCCATCTGGAGAATGGCATTGTTTGAATTCCAAAACAACTGTACGTAAACTGCTATACATACCTTCTTGGTTCATAAGTAGATGCAATACTTTGGCACTAAACATGTCACGATATTTGAGTTCATTTATGGCGTGTACTTCGTCACCTGATTTCTCGATTTTTAGGGTGAAATTCGGGTGAATATAATAAATTATCACACCAGAGGGGCTACAACTGAAAACCGATCTAAGTAACGCCGTGGTATATGGAAGACTGCGGGTAGTATGGACAGGTGGCACATTTTGGTCCTAAGTGAGTTAGTGAAATAAGTTTTAAAATAGCGCCTTTAAACTCTGACCTGGGTTATATTAAGTGACAGAGGTTTACAAGTACGTGATGCCAACAATAGACGGCGTTCTAGTCAGGTGGAAGCGGAGTTAATAAAAAGATTAGGCACCCAGGACAAACTTACCCGCGACACAAAACACATACTTACGCTGGTAGATAAAATATGATAAACGTTTCCCTTGACTTTAAGCCTGTTGTCAACAAGCCGATCACTCTCTATTGTCCAGTTAAATCGCGCCTATCTTACTTCCACACAGTCATGTAGGGCACTCAACACACTGTCTGATGGTAGCAACATTTAGAAACATGTACTCCAGTTATTTAAAGCATTTTAAGAGCATGGAACATAAGGACTTATTTATTATTAACCGTTGATTTCTCTGCAATCACTCACTGCGCATGCGTACCTAGCATGATATGGATTTTGAAATCATAGTTAAATAGCATGATCGGAACATTTTTTTATTGATAAGATAAACATACAAAGACTTAAACAATAAAGAAGTTAACTGATATATTGTTTAGATTGGCTACCAGTTTTGTCATTAAACGAAACCCGTGTGGAAGAACAGTCAAGAAGTACTAACATAAATACATGGAGAATAAACGGTTGCTTGTGGTTTGCATGGTGTTCATGTGTTCGTCCGTCTGTGCGGGATTGTATCTGATAATGGATTGTAAGACTTGTTACTTGATTTTTGTATATTTGTCATTTATCAGGGTAATATATATATCATATGTTTGCTGTTCGCTGATATTGTTTTATTTCCATTTTCCTGATAATTAGATAATAATTGCCATACACAATCAACATTATATAACTTTATATACAACACTTTTTTAAAATGCCGTTTGTATTAATATGACTAAGAAAGACTATATATTAATTTAGTTATGTGTTATCATTTCCATTTTCTCTGAGCAGAATTTAATATTCATAACATTAGCATTCCTTTTTTTCAGTAATTGTCTTTATGTGTTCAAATATATTTCCGGATATTTTAGAATTCACGAACATACCAATCTCAAATCAGACATTCCTTATTTCAGTTAACGCTAACGTTATACTCGCATTTATTGTCATATTTCAATGCAAAACAAACGCTTTTGAAATATACTAAAAACAATAACAGTTATAAAACAGACTTTAGTTATAGACGGAACGATCATATATTTATCCAGTTTAATGCATGTGATAGTGTTGTCTCTCGTAGATTACCTGGACGACGGCTGGCCTTCTGCGTTCGGACAGGTGTGTGGAGAAACATTACAAGATGATAGTCTCTACCTGAACTCACATCTGAACAGCCTGGGTATCCTCAAATATGGCAATGATATAGAGTGTACGGTACAACTTGACGCTGGGAAACGACACGATGCCAGGTAGTCTTGAAGTTGCTATTAAAATTCGCCCTTTTGTTCCCAATTAGAATATTTAAAGAAATCAGTTCACATTTAATATAATAAATAAATATGTGTTGAATTTTAAAAAGGAGCAAAAACCAGAACAACACAAGATGGTTTTCCTACTTTAAATTGATCACAAGTACTTAATATATTTTATGACTGACACATTAATGATATTTTTTGACGATTCGGTTTATGGTTACTAGGCTATAGGATCCAGTTAAGTTGTCTAGTTGTTTATATATTACACAAGGGTATTATGCTCGACTTTATGGTATAGATAAATCTGTATTTGTTTTAATTTCGAGCGAAAGTCCACCTGAATGATGGCATCGTTAGGAACTGTTATTTAGACCAAATGCGAAACCGATAAAGTTTGAACGGCAATAGTTAAATAGATGGACCCAAATACATGTACGTTGAACTTTTTTAGAATGCCCATATTATTTTAGAAGTATATATTGAAAACATTTACTGTATTTGAATGTACACAATTTCACAAAAAATGCGAATCTGCATCCCGTCCATATCTGATGGAAAGGGTTACACTAGGTTCTATAATTTATCAAGATCAATTCACTTGAGAAAACATAACTAATCCTGTTTTTGCTGCAATGGGTTACCTATCTACTCAAACTGTCTACTTCACAATGACAAAAAGCTTACAAGAGTATGATATACCTGTAGAATACCCGAACAACCTGCGATACTTACCTGTATAAACTTGGATGGGGTTCATATATGACATGCCTGTTGCTTGTAAGTGTTGATAGCAGGCCAGGGCCAAACCCTCCGTGCTGTAGATTGAGCTAGATTCGTGCTGTTACTGTTGAGATTTATACCAATAACCTGACAGTTACTACCCATTGTTGTCTGGTGATATTAATTCTTACACACTATTTGGTAACGCACAAGCTTCTGTTTCAGGGTATACTTCGCTTAACTGGTATAGTGCGGATTTGTTGACCTGACCCTAGATAATACATCTTATGACCAGGTTCATTAAGTATTGGGTAACATTGGTATATACTAGCTACGAGTTATGTACATGTCTGTAATAGAAGTGTTGTCAAATCCACATTTATTTTAAGTTCAGTAGTTCAGGTAATATTTTAAGGGCGTAAGGTTAATGTTGCCGTGCTATACTCGAGACTTTCCTGTATGTGTTATTAAGACACTGACTCACAAGTTGATTATAAGACACATTTCCCTGTAAGTAAGGTAGGGTTTGGTGTCTGACAATGCAGGTGGAGTCAGCAGCAAGCCAGAAACATTCAACATAATTACAAAGAGAAAATCATGATAATTCGCAGTATATATAAACTAGGCCGATGCGACGGGTTTGATGATTTTCCCCGTTGTAGAACTATCAATGTAATAATGCACTGTCTGGGGTATATTTTTGTATTTTGCATATTCATTCATTGTAAGAAGTCCCATTTGCCATTTTTTCATCTCACATATGGAAGCTAAAGTACAAATATAAACGATCTATTACTAACTATTCAGTTAACATGCGACAAGGGCCAGTACTGTGGTGGTATAATAAAGAAAGAAAGCCACGATTGTCTCTCTTTACTAGGATATATTCAGTCATTCTTCTTTAAAGCCCTACTATAATCTTGTAATTTAAATGGATACCCATTACTTGTCCACTAGTAAACCTAATTATAAAACAACAAACATGCGAAAGCGGACTATTAGGTAGAGTAGAACCACTAGTAAAGTGTACCACCAAGATCACCCCAATAATAAGACCATACAAATAACAAGAACTTCTCGAAATAAACGACCACTGATTTAGAGTCCGTTTTATACAGTGTAATCCTTCATTAACGCCCAATACTCAGAGATCGCATAACACACGATTTACTGCCAAAAGTGTGCTTGGTGTTAGCATCGATTATACATCTTGTCCATCTGTACTGTCCTGTTCTGTTCTATTGTGTTGCATGAAACAAAGATTATATTTCATGTTGTTCTTCTTTATTCGACAGGTACAAGTTGGAGTTCAAGAGGTTCGATTTAGAGGTGACCACAAACTGTACCGGGGACTTTGCCGAGTTTTACGATACCGAGTATGGCAACATGAGCCTTGCAACTCGTATAGGCCGGTATTGTGGGGACCAGAACCCGGACATCACCTGTTACCCGACACAGAGATACCTCGTGATGAAGTTCAAGACGGACTATAACGTTGGTGGGAAAGGGTTTCGTATCCTAGCAACCAGAACGCTACCCGGTATGTCAATGACAACGTGATAAATCAGTCATTGACAAAAGCGAACCTGGTTTAACTCTTACAACACATAGTGACAGGTCGATTTGTTAATGTGTTCACTTTTCTTGTGCACTTTAATCGAGTTTACTAAACACTCAAAACATGCAAATGTTCATTAGTATATCTAGTATTGAAAGTCAGATCGTACTAAGCGCTGAAAAGAAAAGAAACAGATACAGTTAGTTCGTATTCACTCTTCAACATACACTTAAAATAAAGAAGGATTGCATATGACAGGTCAATTAGTTACCATGTAAAATAGAAGTAAATTATGTTGGTTGAATGTCCGAATGATATTAGTCAGTTGAACGGTGTTTGTTCCAGTATTATTTTGAGATTCTGTCATCTCCATCCCACCCAGTTTAAAGTAGGTAGCCCATCTAATAAATGAACGAGCTTAATCATGTTGGCCACCCTTATAAACTGGCTCTAGTTCTCCTGCACTTTACCTACGCTCGATTAAATCTATGTTCATCATAATATAAATAAAAACTTTAACTGCATACTCTTCCTAAATCGCCATAAACACAAGGTTTAAATGTTCGACGTTTTTGCTGTTATTGCCTATTTGGTTTATATATATACACTAAGCACTGACAAGGTTGGTCTGAGTAACATTTAAGTATTAATGCCATTTCCACTCTGTCAACGTCCTTGTTGTATGGTCATGTGCTAGTGTGAGACGCTGATGTTAGTTCTCATGCCATTGGTTCTCAAAATTCGTTGGTACGTTAAGAGCACTGTACTTAAATATTTCTAAATGAGAGATTTTGAAAGCCCACACAACGTAGGTGAAAATTGATAGTAAATATATCACTGTCATGTTTTTAATTATTAGAAAAAAAGACATTGACATAACTAAACTCAATACCGTCGGTCCGATGTGAGAGCATTCTTGACTTATGTATACTAGCTGTGTGTTTATATTCTCACGTTGTATATATGTTATATCAATATTATACATGTATCTCTAACTCCCCTTATATCTATTAACATCATGCGTAAAGATCCCATTACACAAGCACTGTGTGTGTATATGTAAATGGACAAATGACATGTTTTGTTGATTATGACTTTGAATTTATAACTTTTTAAGAGTTAACATATTATAGATGGTTTCCTCTAGGACACTTTGTTTAAAACCATACACGTTGTGCGCTAACTTTACACTTACACTTCTTTCCCCTTTTCTGGTTTTGCAATATACTTTTCCAAAACAACTAAACGACCGTTCGCCCCTCTAAGTGAAGGAAACACTGTTTAACTTTAAGTCCTTCGTGTTCATGTCCAACCTTTCAGCCCCGTGTGAGAGCGACTACTATCATTGTGAGGCGGAGGACAGATGTATAGATGGTCGTCTGAAATGTGACGGTACACCACACTGTGATGATGAAGCAGACGAGGACGACTGTACATGTAAGTATCCATGGTAACCGATAACAATAAAAAACAATAATATTACAATTGCACAAAAAGAAACACAAAAAACAAGAGACACAGGCTATCGTAAGTGGGTGTAATATTGGTGGTGTATGTGGGTTGTTTATAGTGTTTTTAAATGGTACGACTATGCGTCACACATTATAGTTTTTACTTTGTTTTTCATTGAAGTTTGGTAATTTTATCTTGCGATTTGATGGTCACATGCATTTGTTTTTGTATTATAAACATTGGTTGTTGGGTTAGCATGCTCTAAACTAAAGCTTCAACGAGTGTGTTTGTTGTACTTTCAGCAACAAGTACCATCTTGATTATGCTATTCTAACAATTTACATGTTTTGTCTGGCTAAATTTGCAAAACTATACCGTGTTTTAGAATGTTAAAACATGTATTCCCAAAACACCACAACAACGTCTGAAGCCAGAGTCGGTGTACCTGTATTTGCAAGAGAAATGTATTGATGGAAATATGATATTTTGTTGCTTGGACAGTTCAATAACTATGTTTTACCAACTAAATTATTTACCTTTCTCACATTTGGGAATTTCGCAAACATTAAGGTTCCCATTTTATGTTGACCACTAAGAAATGCTCCAATCTTTCTCAACCAATGAGGCGTTCTTCAGTTTTGACCTACTAGTATGTGCTACATCGTATTGGACATTGATTTACGATAGTGCTGATGATTTGGTGAAGGCAAGAGTGGAGGCAAATGTTATCGACCCCGGAAGACATTCCTTAAAGACATTTGTGGCAATAGTGGTTAAACTCAGTCTGTTCCTGGTATTGAGAGGGCAAACACGTGATTTGTTCCAGGGAATACTTATGGTTATTCCAACAAAGCTATGACAATTAATTCGAAGGCATGGAAGACTCCAGAAAATGGACCGTTCTAGACTAGAACAATGAAACAGTGATTGAAAGTCAATAACCATTTGCCATGACCTTGAATAATTTGGCATCTTCGTCAAGGTCAAGCAAGTAATTCGACCATTTCTTGAGAAAAAAGAGCTACATTTACGGTAGACAAATCATCCCGCACTTTTAGAGTCAACGGCCAAACCAGCCCGACAACATTCCAATATAAGACCACGGCATATACTCGCTGATTTCCAATGACAGCGAGAAAGAGTTATTGACCTCACCAGAAATTCACAGAAGACATGTACACCACTTCATTACTTCTTCTCTGGCATGGAGTTGCGTTTTCGTATTTCTCTACTCTACCAGCGGGCTTGTTTGCTGCCAGACATACTCCTTATTGAATGTTTTGTCGGTTTAGTGAAACTAGTAGTCAGGCAATGATATCAGTTCTGTAGGTATTCTGAAATCAGTAATCAGACAAGGTATCAGTTTTTTCGGTAGTCTGAAATCAGTCGACACGCTAAGAAATCCGTTTTGTATCAATGTTATTATTTTTGACATTAATAATCTGCCTAAACTCACGGTACAATGTCACAGTTAAAGGCATGAGAATGAAGAGAATCAGGGAAACTAGTTAAACCTTAAATCAGCTTTCGCGATATGACAACTGACCCTTAAAGTGAAAACAATTTTCCTAAGCTTCCCTGTGGACTTACTTGTATTCTGATTTGTCTGGCATCATCATCTTTGTTTTAAGCTATGTAAATTACAAGCCCATAACAATCCCTCATGTTAAGTGCAAATCATATGCCACACGGAAAGAGATTAATGCCAGCCAGACCTTTCCAGACGTTTTATGGATGTGTTGCGTGAATGCAGCATTACCATATCTAATATTCCATACTAACCGACATTCAGAGCACCCCGGCATTTTGAATCACAGTCAGTTTTATGTAGCACAGAATGCATTAACAAAGAATCGTTGGCAACTTATGTAAATGCAATTGCAGTACTTGATGTGTGGGTTCATATTTTCCTTTGTATATGCAGCATGCGTTACATATTTTGCTTTAAGCTCTGAAGACAGAGTTAAGTAAACGACATTTATATTGTACAAGATGGCACAACACTCAACATGGCTGTACTGCTTTGAATAAATGCATTTTGTTGACATTGATCTGCAAGCTGACTTGTCTGTGTGGTGATAATCCACAACCACACCAAAACATCGTATCAATCAACAATGTTTATGTAGGCTCAGTGTATTGCCATCGCACACTTTAAGTGAGTATGTAGGACACACGCGCTGTCGTTATCTGTACCGTAGCTTGTTAAACAGAAAGTAAAACGGCGTGCGCCAACACACAATTAAGCAATCCTAATCCAGGGTAGTCGTTTCTTTTCTAAATAAGTATGTTTTTAACAGGACCCATTACTCAGGGTAGAAATTGACACTTAAAGGGGAAACAATGATTCACCACAATTTGAAAGAATGTTGTTATGTCCAATTATACGGTGTTAGCGGCATTAGTTTTGCTAGGCGTCATGCTGAGGGTACACCTATACCTATACTTATCTTGTTCAGTCTTCCAGAATGCCCTGGGTGCCATACTAGCCCTCGGTGTGTCGGGTCTGGTGGGTATCAGCTTCCTGTGTGTCTGCACATGTACGAGCATCGGAGTGACCATCTGCGCATGCACGTGTTGTAAGAGCTGCTGCAAGCGTCTGTGTAAGTGTGGTCGAGGAGGGAAAGGAACGAATAAGGTCGGGGACGGATGTGTTGAAAGTGTTGGCCTAGCTGCCGTGTCGAGGTCCAAACCAGTAAGTACCCGTGTCATATATTCATGGGCTAGTTCCTAAACTAGTCTAATGTGCTATATTTGATTAGTTTATGGTGTACGTAGAGGTCATGCAATACAACACACGTGACGTGAGAGTCTGTAGCAGCGTATACAATAAGTGTAAATGATGATAACAAAAAATTAACACAAGTTCTGTTGCTCAGGTACTTATCAATTAGGTATACACTGGAAGTCAAGTAGAGTGATGAAACCCATTCACTGTAAGGACCAATGAACGTTTTATTGAAGTCCCCTCATTCTAATGTGTTTGTATAGTTGCGAGTGCGTGAATGTATAATGCATATGCAGACACTAAACTATAAATGCACCTACATGTAATAATTTGGTTCAATGAATAAAACAGTTATGGCTTGTCTTTCAAATCAAATATTTATATAAAAATCGATTTACCAACAGTCGACTGCATTTCGGAGACAGAGGATTTAAAAAACATGTAGTGTTACATAACGACCCATACATAGCCGGGTGGTACGCTTCTTTTAATTAATTGGCGAAATAAATGTATAGAGATATAGGTTATAGACAAACTTCCATTCGTACTTGACATTTCAATATAAGTCCTATTCGACTATTCAAACATTCTTCGTCGGACCCAAACAACCGTCTAATTCCAGTGCAGTGATATCACTATATATATTACGGCACGTTATAGTCTGATTATTATCTACACTGTAAACACTAGCATGTGAAATAAACAAGTGACTACCCTGTTTCTAGTGAATATATGTATACCTCTACATTATTGGCATAGTTACCTGAGCATATATGTCTGAATTCCATATATATTTAAGGAGTGTTTATTGTGAATGATCTAGATTGTTCGATACATGTACAGGTGGAACTAATTATTGTTTAGCATGATGTAATACAATTGTTTACAATAAGCCATTTATCGTATCACAAACAACACTTTACATAGGAGGTAGTTTCTCAAAAACGTATGCTATAGGT
>ENA-OREC01002116-OREC01002116.1-marine-metagenome-genome-assembly--contig:-NODE-2116-length-10711-cov-12.524920_pt1 | contig 10711 bp, 3 predicted proteins | sample MGYA00248626_ERZ508543 | MGnify/ENA primary metagenome ERZ508543 (study PRJEB26211, sample SAMN05518279) | marine metagenome | isolation source: Puget Sound, Washington, USA | host: Bankia setacea...
GGGGGGGGGGGGGTGTGATTTTGTTAAAGGTCTACTATTTTTTAAAACTACAACGTACTTATATCACAAAGGTAACACACGTTTACAAATACTGACAGTGTGTTAGCTGTCAAACTTATACAAGCCGTAATGTATATTAACACAAAGTGAACTTTATCTTAACCAATGATTGAATCGCTTAAACCAGAAATGTCTACACAGGTACCAATTGGTCATCCGGTTAGTACTCCGGGGGTAGTGGGCCTTTCATACTAGTGAGACGGCGGAGTTTGTAGCTGGATTATTGATTTGCTCACTGCTACTGATTGTGTATAACGTTTCTGCTCACACAGCGTATTGATGATGCATGTTTAGTTCTATGGGAGCGTTATATTGTACCTTTGGAATAGCTTTCTATGTGGTATTGTATACTTTATCTTCTTAAAGATGCTGGTCAAACATGCAATAAGTATAACATAAATATCTACGTGAATTGTTGCATTGTTGACTGTGTAGTGTCGTCGTTGTTGTTATTGTAGTTGTTGCTGTTTTGCTTAGGCGGCACTTGGTTTGTAAACAATGTCATGTACTGGTGTGTTGAGTGTTAACTGTTGTTTTACTTTCAATCATATAGCAAATCGAGTGTTACAATGCAGTAGGTTTGGACAAGGACTGTATGTATTTGTGTCGTCATATAGCAAGAAGGATTACACAGAAAACATTCGTTGATACAGCAAAGATCTCAGCTAAGGTTTGTAGTGATACGACTGATGTTATTTACTGACTGATTCCATGGTTCTTTTTAACCAACACAATGCCATATAGAACTGTATTTCGGTGTTTAAAGATGTATGTCGTGGATAGTACACTACCAACACTTTCCTTTCAAAGTACCACAATATTACAGTAGAGTCAAGATCAAAAAGAAAACTCTGAGAAGATGGTAAACCACAGTAATGTCTAGTTGTAAACAATCTTTTAAAAACAATATCGTACCACTTCGTTCATTCTATCATTTGTCATTTCTGTCGTTATGTTATATTCTATCTTGTTTCAGTCTTCCTATTTATTATTAGGTTGCTATCATTGATTCCTTATGTTTCTGTAATTTAGTCACCTTAATAACACATGTTATATGCAGTGTATCATTAAGCAACACTATGTTCTATTACTAGAGTTCAAAGATGGAGGATCTGGTGCGAAACACGTTGGAGAATTACTCAGCAGCATCGAATCTCATGCACAATGAGAAAATACGAGAAATGATGGCCAATGGAGAGTCCGTGTACCACTTTGGGTTTGGTCAGTCACCATTTCCAATGATGGACAAGGCGGCGGAAAGGTTGAGGAAATATGCCGGGGAAAGTGCTTACCTTCCAGTCGCAGGTCAGTAGGATTAAGTATATACTATTAAACTGAGGGGTGAAAGCAAACAGGTTGCTTATGTGTTTATAGATAAGGAATCTTTATACAATAATTGCGCATTTTCCAATGGATGACTGTAGACAACAGGTTTAAATACTGAAGTTTTTTTTTTAAACATCAAGTGTATGATACACCAAAAGGTATGGTCAAATTGGTAGTTTAAATACTGGATGATACGATAACTTTCAAATCTTATTATACAGTTCAAATGTACACTTGAAATCATCATCACGTGTAAAATTGTTGTTGTTTTTTATTCCACATAGGTATCAAGGAACTGCGAGAAGCTATCCGAGAGTTCCATGAGCTACACGATGGCATCAAATTCTCGTCTGAAGATGTTCTAGTTGGACCTGGTAGTAAAGAACTCATCTTTCTCTTGATGAACATTTTCCAAGGAGGTGTGTAGGGTTCCTTGCTTGTCTATAATACCACTTATGTGTAACTATGCCGAAATAGGTAACTAACAAAATAAATAGAACAACGTAGACATGAACTGATCTACAAACAAAACTGAAGTATCACTTCCAAGGCAGTCACTTGTTTGTACGACGGTTAATGTTCGATATCTATTGTTTAGCGATTTTGTACTTCAACATTTCAAGTTGATACGAACCTGTATAGTTTGTGTAGCTGGCCTTTTAAAGCTGATGTTTGCCTTTATTTCATTGACACATGTTAGGACTCCAAGACAAATATTGGTTGGTTATATTTTTGGTCTGCACATCGCTAAATATTATAACCTTAACTCAAAATAGTAATGTGAAAATAAATTGCGATATGTTTAAAAACAAAACTATAGTTAAGTCCCTTTATTTGTAGACATCATAGTGATCTCCCCTTCCTGGACTTCGTACAAACCCCAGGTGCAACTGGCACAACATATACCACGTGTAATCACAGCTCGTATGGAGGATGACTGGAAAATAACACCTGATTCAATTCAACAGGTATAAACAGTGTTATTGAAATATCTCCGTCTTTCAACTCATTGTTACTCAATATTTAGTAGAACAAATAGTTAAATGTTGGTCACAGCTCGTCCTCTTGTATTGTTCATTTTATAATATTTATATCTTGAGTCACATTGAGTTCCATCTCGTACGTTTGATAGATATTGTTATGGCCGTCTTTGTTTGAGGTCAACTAGGCCTCATTATGTTTCCTAGGTGAACAAAAATATAAACATGTTTGTATATTGTGGCTGTAACGGTAAATACATGGACTCAAACTTCAACTTCATTTTCATGATTTTACAGTTCCTAGACACCCAGAACTTGTCTAAAACGAAGTTGTTAATATTCAACAATCCTGACAACCCTAGTAAGTATACCATGGTACATTTAGTCCTGTTAATATATGTAAAAGTATGCATCATCGGACATCTGCTTTATTCAACCGAGTTATTCGTATAGGGTACACACATATATTAACTTATTTTGTAACCACTTTATGTTGATGCACTTGATGAAATCGAGTTATGATGTTCAGGTGTGATCTCGAGTAGGCAAACATAGTACCAGTCATGACATTTGAAATATTAAAGACTACAGAAAAATAGTTTGAGTAAATGTTGGAAATTGGACGTTTATTCGTTTAAACTGCTGCAGCAAACTGATTCTTAGACACTATTTTCATCATTTATGCTCTGAACTATCATTGTTTATACTTTGGTCGAACATACTAACTGTGGTTCATTTTCAGCCGGGACTTGTTACAACCACGAGGAACTGTGTAACATAAGGTACTCATGTATATATAGTGTTGACACTTACTATGAACACCATCTTTATATCGAATGTATCAACAATTGTCTCCGATTCTTTTTACGAAATCAACTTTCAATATGATCTTAACTTGAGTTGCGTTAACTAATATTAAGCTGTGATCAGTCTTCGTCCGGTTGTCCGTGTACCGGTAGATGCTTGAGAACACTTCTCTCAAACTACTAGTCTAAGTGTTATGATACGTCACATGAAACTACAAGTAAACGTGATCTATGTAACGTAACGTTCTTCTATCGAACTTATCATATGTTTTATATACCAGCTTGTGCACACTGGCCAACTAATTGTGATCTTCTTGTTAACTATAATAGAAATGAATGTGCATCATTATACAATAACTATAATATGTAATACGGCACTGCTGGTGTATATTTGTATTCGCTTCCGGTTTGTCTGCACTTTACTTTGTTTTATAATTGGCAGAACCTAATGTGCTCATTTTGCTTAGTTTTATCATGTTCATGAACAGGAAGTTACTCTTCTCTTTTTTATTTAAATTCTGAAAGAGTAAGTCTACATTTTCGTTTCACAGAGATGTCTTGAAAAAGAACAACGTGTTAGTACTGGCAGACGAAATATATGCTAGACTCACTTATGGCGAACAATTCGTATCCATGGCAAAGGTAAGCAAAGAAACGATGGCTATAGTATATGTTAAATAAACATAGTATTATAGTGACTATTAATGCACCAATAGCTAACCTTTCCCTACTAATGAACCAATAGCTAACATTTCCCTACTAACGAACAGTTCAATGCAAAGCCGTTTGGAGCCGTATCGTTATGTACACTATTTACAGTTTGTGCATTTGTTGTTGAAGTTCTTAGCAGTAATTATGTATTGATTGTTAACGACACGTATACATGTATGCTAGACTCACTGATTGTTTACCGATATCTGCTGTTTACTGTACCGATAGTTTATTACTTTATAAACCTTACGTATATGTTTTATATCATTCTAACCATTTTAGCTTTACCCAGAAGGTACAATTCTATGTTCTGGAATGTCCAAGTGGGCCAGTATGGGAGGATGGCGGGTAACTTTATTTTCTTTTTTGTTATCTGTTCCTGAAATACTAAGAATGTTTACCACATTGGCATGTGTAAGAGGTTCAAGAACCGAACATTTCATTTTATTCTGATATCATGTGTTGGTTCAATGTAATGCTCAACTCAGTAGCATGCTTTGGTAACTTTAATCGTTATTAAGACAACCATGTAACAATTTAGCGGGGCTGCTAAGTGTCTGCTAACCCGACTTTATTTTGGTATCGTTTTGATTACAACGGGACATTATCATTAAAACAGGTTTATTAAATTTCTATTACATTTTGTAAATAAAATTTAAGTTTGACAGTGTTTAGTACTTTATCAATGCTATTTTCAATCATAGACATTAATCCAAGACTAGTCACAAAGGGGATACCTGATATTGATTGCAAATGTCCTGATATACATGTGAATATTAACAATTAAAAAATAAATTTGGAGCGTTGTTAAGTTATAACTACTATGTCCCTCTCCCTTATTATTTAATTCAATACGTATCAAGTTCAATGGACTCATCTGGCAACGTGTGACCGTCTTATAACTCCAGGTGGGTTATCACGTCTATCCACCACGGTTGTCTCCCTTGCGTAATGCAGTACGAAGTGCGGCCAGCCATACGTTCACTTCCGTTGCAGCGCCAATTCAGTACGCAACAACAGATGCAAGTACTTTCGTTTTGCTATTCTTTTGCTATTCTTTTACTTGGTTATCACAGATAAGCCGAGTAACTTGTTTTATGTACGTGCATATTCCGGTAAAAGTTAACTCTTATTCAAACTTCAAACATTTGAGTGAAATGTGAATGCACTACTTGGAGTGAAGTATCATATAGACTTGAAAATAATTGAAAGTCATTTGAATTTGAAAAATCAGCATCTAGACAAAATGAACGTATTTAAACAGGTGTATTTTATATGTAACCACATGTTTTGTGTCGGATTAAAATGTTTAGATTTCTGAAACACTTCGTTAACGGCAATTTGTATTTACGCAATTAAGTGAATGACTATACGAACTCTTCAGATTCTACGAGACCAAGAGACGAGCAAAGACTACATGTTTCACACAACCCGGATCATGGCTTCAATTGCTAGATACTGTCACGAGTAGGTGATGATTTAATTACTACTAAATTGACCTATGTATAACTAAACACTTACATATAGTTAACACTCAAAGTTGTAAACACGTGTATATATGCCGTGTGTTATGTCATAATCATTGAAAAGTCTGATTTTGATAATTAAAAAACACTATAGATATTACTCACTCTGTCAGAACGATATTAATATTATAAATGGTACAACTAATTGTTGAACTTAAACAAGATATAGTTTGACAATGTACGTTACAAAATCACCTATAATTATTCATCTTCCAACACATCACAAAGTAGGTCAACTATTGGAACATACTTTACGGTTGTTACTTTACACAGGTATATACTCATCTCGAGAGTTCTCTAACGTGTTATTGACTGGTAGTTTATTTATGTCCTTGTTTTATTACATGGTGACGTGATTTTGTACTCGCCTCCTCATCAGTGTGGTTTGCGGAACCAGATACCATATGTTTTAGCGTATGTGGCAGTTTGCCTTGATCCAATACTACTAGGTGTGTACTGTCAAACTAGCCGTAAATGTGTATAAGTGTGTCCTTTTTCTTCCAGCGAGTTAGATAAATGTGGAGTGACGTCTGTTCTTCCTAAAGGCGGCTACTATATATTTCCTAATTTTGAGATTCTGAGAAGTAAACTACGTCAACAAGGCATCAGCACGTGCGAGGAGATGGTGAACGCTCTCTTCAGGGATACATCTGTCTCGGTAAATGTACTACATCATAACCAACGAGTCCTCCAATCAGAACATCTCGTAACACCAATTAATCATCGGCAGTTTCCGTCTAACCTGTCTTAAAACGATTTTACAACAAAACTTCTTTTGATTTCTTTACGTCGATTAGGATTGCTTACGGACATTGTCGTAAATACACGTAAACTGCCGAAATGACAACCGATTGAGTATCATCATTCGTGGTGTCAATCTAGTGTTGCTGTTTACCTCATCTTACAATATGTTTGAATTGTTACCACCTTCGGGACACTATTTAATACTCCTGACAACTGGTTAAACTACCACTCACTGCTCCCACACATTATCCTGTTACTGACTTTAAACATAATCAGATATGCTCTAATCGTCAGATCATTTTAATTGCCAATTTGTTACCGCCACGAGTTTGGAAAGAAACATTAAACGAGAGCAAGCTTCAAACGGTTTGATTTTCCTTCGGATTATGAAATGTTGTAAACCTTGTCTACAACGTTTCTGTCCCGAACAATATCAAAGTCGATCATTGCTCTTCCAAGTCTCCTGTCACAGACGGTCTCCAGATTTTTTTCTCATTTCTTTTGAAGATTTGCGCGTAAATAGTAACTCCAATAGTTTGTTACACACGTTCTTTTCTTTTAAACCGTTTGCTGACATTAGTGTTAAATGAGTACCTGTATTGGTAAAGTACTCGGACGCTGCTTCCTAAACATTACAAAATGATTGCATATATATAACAGCTAAAGCTTGGTTGGACCAAAGCTGCAATAAGGCACCAAGTGTTTATTTTACTTTATGTTATGCTCAAATCTGTTCCTGATACCAACCTGTACTGACAAGGAGGGTTAAGTTTCTTGTCTCTATGAAACAGCGGAAGCTAGTAATTGGGTTTGAACTCATATTAGCCATGTATCAACTGATAACGAGTCAGACAGAGTAGGTTGATACATGGTAACTGTTTTATCATAGGTAATGGCCGGTGGTCCAGGATTCCTAAGACCAGAGGACGAGTTAACGGTCAGGCTGTGCTTTGTCAACTTTGATGGCGTTAAGGCCCTCTGTGAGAGTAAGAACGTTGGAGACACTGAGCCACTGCCGGATGATTTTGTTCAGAACCACTGTACACCTGTACACGATGGAATACAGGTAGGTTCATGATTCCTCATCTCTGTAACACAGTTAAGTGTTCTTGTTTCCATCACATTTATTATACACATATAATAAACACTCAGTCTATTGCCACTAAACAGAGTGTAATGGGTCGACTGTCAGGTCAACTACTTATATATATTTATAGGATTTGACGCTTGAATTTAACATTCACTAGTCATGTTGTAATTATATTCCAATTTGGTTTGCTTTGTTTGAACATTTATTTCAGTAATTCGAGTATTTAAAGGCATGCGGCGTCTTGAATTAATTGTCCCATCATTATGTTTAATGTTGATTTGAATTTATTGCACCACCAATCTTGTTCAACTTATTGATGACATAAAGTATAGTCTTCACCTTGACATCGATTACAGGCTATGGTAAGATGGGTTCAAAAGAGATTGTCTAGTTAAAGACCACGAGCAGGAAGAACGTTATTGTCGAGGATTTTCAAGAAGGCATTGTTGACCTTAGTCCTGAACTTCGGCTTGAGTTAAATATGGATTTGTTTTATAAATCTGATTAGCGTAGTTCATACCGTAGGTGCTTTTGTAACACACAGACGTTCTTTATCCACGTTGTTTTAATATACAGTGTCATAAACCGAATTGATTCGTATGATATGTTGTATATCATTTTATATATGTCATTTACAAAGCTTTAACCTTTAAAACGTTATATGTGTCGTCTGTTAAATGCTGAGCTTTCTGTTGTAAGATATATCAATGTTTTACTTTATATTATTCGTTTGAAATATTGGTTTTCTTACGAGTGACATTGAAATTGGGTGTACCGTGTCATTATATGCTCGGTAATTACAATATGTATATACTAACGTTTTATAAACAAAGGCTAGTTTACTTCTCAGACACACACTTATATTCCTGTTCTAGACACAAGGGCCATTACTCAGTTTGTACACATGCATAGGTTCTATATATTTTATTTCTGACAATTATCAATAAACGTTTACTTTTGTTCTATAAATGTGTGTTTTTATTTTGTTGAAGTTTGGATTCAAATCTGAACAATGCACTCTATATATAGTCCGGTATCGGCTTATCAAATACATAATACTGACTCTTCTGTATTAGTTCTTGAGAACACTTACCGCAACATGCATGGGTCACACGCAAACTAATTTAACACTAAGTACGCAGTGGACAATGTTATAAAATCTTCTACAGAAACAAACGAATATAAATAAACCGCCTACGCGCACATGTATTTTAATTCTCTGTGATATTGTGAGCATCATACGGTCTTTGTTCGACGATGTAACTTCCACCTACGTCAATAAGACATCGTCTTTTGCTTTTGTCAGTTGTGCGTGATTTAGCGCCATTATTCATCACACAACGTGTCGGACCGAGCCGGACATTGCGTTACAGACAGGCTAACAGACATATGCCTTTTATTGTGTAACGAGTTAAGAGTGTAACATACCGTACTAGATTTCACATGTTAATGGAACATTGGGATAAAATATGTAACATGCGATCAGTATGTATACACACATGTTGATCTAAAAAGACTTATGCCTGGTAATGCATTTGAACGGACTCTTAGTGGCATGTTGATGTATGGTTTAGAGATTCTTCAACCACTGACTAACAAAACCATCCTGCAAAAAGTGTGATGATTCCATTCATTGTAAGGAAATATAAATTGTATTCAATCAGTGTTATTGAGTAGGTTTCAAGTAAAGACAACGTAGTGTAACAACAATGTGTGATACATTCTATCAGTGTTACTCTAATGATCAATTAGATTGGAAATGAAGGCGATACGTTTACCAGAAGCTTACGTCAACAAAGGGAACAACGTAACACTATCAAGGGAACTACGTCATCTTACATAAGTGTAATCCTTTATATACAGTTATATATCGTTTACACATGTATTTATTTATGGTTAAACTTTGAATTAAATTGAGTTGTATGTGTCGGTTCAGCAAAAGGACACATAGGATATATTCTCATCAAAGTACCGGATAGATACGTTGTTATATATACACGATACGAATATGTGCCAATTAGTTGTATTAGTTGTATTAAACATGCAGCTTCTGACATCGATACAACTATTGTACTAGTGTCACGAACAAGTATTTAGCTACACGCATGGAATACGGTTTGATCCCGTTATGTTCAAGAGTGCAATCCTTAACTCTATAAATTGGTTTGAGTTCTAAGCACAATTCCTTCCATAGCTTTGTCATGTTTCAAGCGCAGATGATACATATTTGTTGACACATATATTCTACAAAAGGGGTGACATTATAGTTAACAAGCACTTTGCTTAACTTAATTTTTTCATATCGTCATACACTTAAATGCAATCAACACTTTTACAAAATTCAAAATTGTACAAATGAGGTAAATCATGTAAGTATTGTGTACATGTAAGTAAAGCAAACAAAGGCGCAATTGAAGAAAGACTACCACGTTGATCCATACTATTGCGAAGTGATAGATGCAAACCTCACACAAGAAACCTATCGGAAACGATACGTCTCCTGACATCTCAAGTATTACGTCACCATCACTTAACAAAGACGAACAGAAAGTACTGACCTAGAGACAAGAAAAGGACATTTACCAAGTACGTTACCGTAAACTCTAAAGGGTATTATAATTTGAGATCATTATTTAATGTGGAGTAAGTATTTCCGGATATAAAGGCTAATAAGATATAATAAGATGCCGTGTATAAGGAACATAAAACAAAACAACCTCTGGCGTTGATGTATACACTGTGATAATTGAGATTGAAACATATACATCACTTACCCTTACTCGTTTTACTATGGATTTATATCAATGCCAGTTTGGTCAAATAAAGGACGTGCTATTTATAGTAACAGTACAGCGTGTGTGTCAGAGTATGCTAGTTATACTATGTCTTGTAACTAGGACATCAAGTTTGAGTTTCAACAGATGATTAGAGAAAGTATATATATACCGGTTGTAGTCGCAAGTGTATTTGATGACGTGAGTCGTTCTGTAAGTGTCCGTTCATATGCACTCACCTCGTTCTCACTCTTCATTTGGTTTTGTCTCCTTTACTCATGATATTTACGTAAGTAAAGTAAATACTAAGCTGCATGATATATAGAAGCATATGCACTGAGTAGCATTGTGTTGCTGTTATGGATAAAGGTAATTCCTTCCATTGTATTCCGTTAGTCAAACTATTATATTATATATGTGTATATAATCCAAGTATAACCCAATCTAAAACGTGCCAGTGAACAGACGAGTGGACGCTTTCATTGCATTTAACATCTGTTCAGAAGGTCATTCGGTTCTTAGTTGACACATCAACGAGTCAGAAGGAGTGCCTTACGAGTCAGAAGGAATGCCTTACGAGTCAGAAGGAATGCCTTACGAGTCAGAAGGAGTGCCTTACGAGTCAGAAGGAGTGCCTTACGAGTCAGAAGGAATGCCTTACGAGTCAGAAGGAATGCCTTACGAGTCAGAAGGA
>ENA-OREC01002117-OREC01002117.1-marine-metagenome-genome-assembly--contig:-NODE-2117-length-10711-cov-11.588302_pt1 | contig 10711 bp, 10 predicted proteins | sample MGYA00248626_ERZ508543 | MGnify/ENA primary metagenome ERZ508543 (study PRJEB26211, sample SAMN05518279) | marine metagenome | isolation source: Puget Sound, Washington, USA | host: Bankia setacea...
ACATATGACAGATAGGCCGATACGAAAACAATACAGACAGGTTTTTAACCGGCTGTAAATATTTCTCTAAAGCACCTTGCTGTTTTTCTGTTAGCTGTTTTTGCTATTAGTTGCATTTTTATTAAGATTTTAGAAGGTGTTTTTTTCTTATTAGCTGTTAAAAGTCATGCTTTAGAAATAGAACCATGTCATTCTGTTGAACAGCCTTGTACCAATCGTTGTTTTATTATCATTTACTTGTTTCTGGTGATTAAAGTAAACTCACCTGCTGTTGCTCAGTTGTACAGGAGCTGCATGTATAGCTGTAACAGAGTCTGTAACATCTAATTTACCTGCTAACTTAGCTTCACCTCCAGAATCATCTGCACAATGCCATACTGCTACCTGTAGTATCAAGGGAGTTTACATTATTTGTTATCTCTCATTTATCAAGCTCTGATGAGTCCATTGTATTCAGGAATTGTTTGCTTGAAATGTTGAACCTATTTTGTTTAGATATTGTCTCTATTTAAGCTAACTCGCTTTTATTGGATTGAGCAAGAAATAAAGTTGTCAGTTATTTTCAATGGAATAATATTTGCATACCTTTTTTTCCAATTTTCTTGGTCCTTGATTTCATGGATTAAAAGATATATGCACATGTACTGTCTTATATTTGTTAACTTTTTAATCTGTGCTTTTGCCTGACCAAACTAGAGCTTTTTTTGCGGGGATATAATAAACGTACAAAACTTTTGCCCCACAAGCAATGATTCCACAGCAACATTTTTTATTTTTTTAATTTTATTATAGGTTTACATTTCATACATATATAGATATAAACAATGTTTACAAACTATCAATATACTCTAGACTCAGTCACTTTTTTTTATACATCAAACCATTTTTAAAATAGCACTATGTTGTATTTGTTTTTAACTTATGTGAAGACTATCATTAACTTACCTTTTTGTCTCTAGAAGCTGTGAAGAAGTAATTATCATCATGTGACCAGCAGCAAGACCAGATAATACGTGAATGTACACAAGTTTTCTTATCTGTGTTTAATACTCTACTAAATATTGGCTCTGAAATCAAATAACACAAACAAATCACACAAAGGACTACAAATTATCTCCCCCTTGAAATATTTCGAACCGGGATCACCCTCCTTGAGAGACATTCTCAGGTCGTATATTATCAGTATTGGTTCATTGCATTTTATTTTACAAGACGTTTGGACAGAGGGACAGGGTGATTGCTAGATTTGTTTGCAGGAGTATAAATATGGGCCATAGACATGTCACCATTTTTCATGTGCACATTTTACTTCTATTTGTGAAACCTTATTTTTTAATATTTTAGTTGGATTTTGATGAGAGCCATACTGCTAATTAATTCATTTTTGAGTATGTTCCTGAAAATTACCAGAACTTAGCCAAGAGTGTAAGGTTTCATGCTCAGAAAAAAAAAGAAGATGAATTCAAATTAAACTAAAACATTGTCAAGTTGACCACTAAGGCATACTGCTCTGAACCTCTTGTGGTCGCTTAGAATGTATTAAAGTTAGAAAGTACAAACAAGAAAAGATAACTCTAACATACCAGATTCAGGATCGTCTGCTCCTTTTCTCTTGTACATATACCAAGTTCTGTCCCTTGATACAGTGAGTAAATACTGTCCGTTGTGAGAGAAGACAATCTGTGTAACCGTGAGACTGTGACCTTCCAGTAACCCCAACTGTTGCCAGGTAACCGTGTCCCATAATATCACAGATGCAAATTCCGCTTTAGCTGCCTGAAAAAAACAGTATTAAATGTGAACATAATGTTTTCAATTATCACAATAACAAACATAGCCAGTATCTTACATTATATAAGTTGTCATTTTATTGGGTTTTTTTTTTTTATCAAGTCAAGTAAATTTATCAAAGCAGCTGTATGCAAATATAATGACATATTGACAGACGAGTTAGACTTATATTTTTATCTCATAATTTCAATTGAAGAACAAAGGTTACCAAGTGTCAATCAAACAGTTTGTGTTATCAATATCTATTGTTATTGAATGGATATCACTAATGTGTATATTTTAAAGTGTTAATTGTTAAGATACAACACTTACTTTACAAGAGCTAGCTAGTATCTTGCCTGGGGGATCACAAGCCAGAGCAAAGATCTCGTAACCATGACCATACAACTTTTGTACCTCCGGCCAGAGAGTGTTCTGTAGAAGGTGCTCTTCAGTTGGAGGTGCTGAAAAACAAAAGAAAACTTTACTTTTTTTGACTTGTTATCATTTCAAGGAACTATTACAATTGCACATATATAATACCAATATCTAAACTGAACTTTAAGCATAAGCTAAAAAAAGAACATTCCTACACAGTTTATGACAATTATCTTTCGACAGCATATATTCCAATGTTCTTTCAACTCGTTATAACATTGGTATGGAACCATTTTCATTCCATTCTTAAATACTCATTTTCACTTACGAAAATGTGTATAAGAAAGCAATTCTCTGTTGGAACAGTTCCGCCACGAGGTTTCCATAGTTCTACCATGAGGTTTCCACAGTTCCGCCATGAGGTTTCCACAGTTCCACCATGAGGTTTCCACAGTTCCGCCATGAGGTTTCCATAGTTCTACCATGAGGTTTCCATAGTTCCACCATGAGGTTTCCATAGTTCCACCACGAGGTTTCCATAGTTCCACCACGAGGTTTCCATAGTTCCACCATGAGGTTTACACAGTTCCACCGTGAGGTTTCCATAGTTCCACCGCGAGGTTTCCATAGTTCCACCATGAGGTTTCCAAAGTTCCACTGTGAGGTTTCCATAGTTCCACCGTGAGGTTTCCATAGTTCCACCGCGAGGTTTCCATAGTTCCACCACGAGGTTTCCATAGTTCCACCATGAGGTTTCCACAGTTCCACCATAAGGTTTCCATAGTTCCACCGCGAGGTTTCCATAGTTCCACCATAAGGTTTCCATAGTACCACCACGAGGTTTCCATAGTTCCACCACGAGGTTTCCATAGTTCCACCACGAGGTTTCCACAGTTCCACCATAAGGTTTCCATAGTTCCACCATGAGGTTTCCATAGTACCACCATGAGGTTTCCTATACAACTTATACAATACCTACTCCTGTCTTAATATTGAATAAGAACTTGAAACATCAAATGACAAATTTCATGAACAGCAATACATCCTTTATCTACTTACTTTTAAGAGATACTTTTGTGAATACATTGTCTGTGTATTCCTCATTGCTGCCAGGCCTAATCTCCATATCCTCTGCCAAGTCAGGAGCAGCGTCGGAAAATATCGCTTTATTGGACAATCCAAGTGCTGGCACACTTGCTCCAACAGGTCTATTTTTAGCTTCTTCCGAGTCCTGTTCTATTTTTAGATTCTGGTTGCAAAGGTTACAGAAGTTGTCTATAAAGTTATCTGTGGAGCCAAATACTCTCACCACTTTCTCATCTGCCCCTGAGGCATATTGATATCTGTTGATCATGACTAGACATTGAATACTATAGCCATGAACCTGCGGCCGTGCAATCTCATACCATGTGACCTGAAAGTAGATAGGAGATACGTGGGGGATTGGAAAAGCTTTTTTAATATCACAGGTATACAGTATGGTTCTGTTAAAAAGAACAATAGAAACTTAGTCAGCTCATATTCTTGAAGATAGATATCAAGTAACAGTTATAACAATATATGGAATGACGATCTGGAAACAAAACATATTTTAAGGTGAAAATAGTGTAGCCTTTGCTAGTCTTCTTTTGATTAGAAAAGATCTCAAATAATTGGTAGCACTTGTACACTTTGTTGTCGTCTATTTACTTCTATTTAAACAAAGTTGGTATTCATTAAACCATAATTTTTCACAAAGTTACATGAATGTTATATATGTTGAAACTTTTTCTTTTCTTTATATAACAGATGGTTGAGACTATGTTTGCACCTTTAAAGATACTACTAGTTACCAATGAGCATCCAAAATAAGTTCAAACATATTTATAACAGAAAAACAAACCTACCTGCCTGTCAGCGTGAACCCAAGGGGCGTGTAACCTCACTGTTTCATCCAGACTACAGGAGAGGAGAAAGTTACCTCCCTTTTTGTCCCATTCAATGTCCTCGACAGAGTCAAAATGGCCACTCACTGTCACCACGTGTTCCCACATCTGGAGCTCCTTGAAAACAAAAAAGTTGGCAATGAAATTTCTGCTTTATCGGTTACTGCATAACTAATTTTTTGTTCAGAATGCACTTCTTCTTCGTATAAATTTACTATGTTGCAAAGTAGATTTTATTGAACTTGGGAATCCTTTATATTTTTTGTGGCCATGACATATTTAGTTTTCCTTAAAGTGAAACAACCTACCCATGAAAATGTATGTCCTAGAAGATATAATGATTTCACAATATGAGCGGATAATGAATTGTGGTGAATTAGCAGACGTGGCTTACTTGATTGCAGACCCAGTGGTGGAAGGCACCTTGGTAACCATGTGCAAGTATAGAGTTACCATCTGGACCAAACATACCTCCATACAGTCCCAGCGTATTACCTCCAACCTCCCCTACACGCACCTGCAATGGGGTAAACAAGTATCAATCAGTAAGGTTTTTATGTTATTTGGAACTCGCTATATACTTGCGGTTTTATATAGTTAACATGTGGAAATGTGACAGGTCTAATAAATATCTTAGTTCCGTTCTCAATGTTCTGTGATAAAGCATACGCAACACATACATCTATTTAATAATAAACACTTATTTACAACAACAAAAACCACTTCACAAGTCAAAATGTACCATGAAAGAATTGGGAAATCTCAGCATATATCAATTCCATATAGTAAAACAAATATTAATATACATTAAACTGGTGAAACTAATACAACAACTAACACTACAACTCACCTGTTCAGTCCAGACCCCAGATTCCTCTTCTGGTTGCCATAGTATCATAGTTTTATCCATGGACACTGACAATAGGCACATCTCCTGGTGGGGTTTTCCATCTATGACATAAACAGAAACTTGTTGTGTAATAGTTCAATTGATACAATTTTTACTACGACATAAGTTAGTTTAATCAAGTTTAATAGTTTTGTTTGTTGGTAATTTTGTAGGTTTTAGTGTAGTTAAAAGAAACATACAGTCTGAACTAGAACTCTGAATGAAATCACAAAGGATACCCAGTCCCTCACAGAGTTATCTCCCTTGATATTTTTCAGACCATGATTATCCTCTCTCATCCTCATGTTGTATACTGCACATGTATAAAGTTTCATTGTTATCGGTTTAACCATTTAAGAGAAGTTGTGCTTACAAGACATATCAACAGATGAACAGACGGACTAGACTCCTATATACAAACAAACAAATTGTTTGTTTGAGTATAAATAGTTTAGCCACTTTGTTTTTGTATTTTTTCTCTCTGACTAACCTTTGATTGACTTTGGTTTCCATTTTACACTGTAGATCCAGTTCTCATGTCCACTCAATACTGTCTCCAAACTTACGGCGTACACATTCAGATTATCTACAATACATGCTTTACTTTTAACGAGAATGTTCCAATACTTTATTCCATACCAGGCTTTATCAATAGTGGAAATACTGTGGAATAATCTAATTTTGTGATACAAAAGGTAATTTACATTTAAGATAGTATATTCCAGTTTTTAATAGTCCAATCAGAAATAACATAATAAAGTGAAATAATAGAACAATTGTCTTTCTCGTAGGGTGTTGTAAAAACAAGAAAACTAGACAACAGATTTCATAGTTATGACAAGTCCTACAACTAAATTCACTTGTCAGATAGGATGAGTGGAATGTTCATGCCCATCTCACTAAACTCTTTCTAATAATTTCAAGCCTACCTTTATACGTAAATGTAAATGTGTTTTCCCTCATTTGGATATCTTTGTCTAGTGGTAGATCCATGATAGAGGTCACTTTCTTTCCTGTGTCCGTCTGACGGGGAGAGAAGCGCCACACTCTGATAAGGAAGTCCTGGGCTGCACTGGCTAATAGGATGTCTCCATTGTCTAAAAAATTGAAATACAAGAAAAATACATTACAGACTTCAATGGTTCCAAAATCACAGTATTTACAGTGCATGAGCCCTCATCAGAATGGGAAAATAATCAGAACTTGACACTGAACCTTCACAGTTCAGAGATTGGAAGCAAAAAGAATACATATAGAAAGTTCAGGTGTCAATCTGCCATAAGGCCCTCAAATTGAGTTATATAGTTATGTTAGACGTGTATTTATTCTAGCAAAGATCATTGGTAAGCCACTCACCATCTGTTGTAAAGTTGACAGCTCTAACCCAGTCTTCATGGCCTGTTAGTGTTATCACAGGTACAAACTGAAATACAAAAGAACATCATGTAAGTGAATTATTAAACTTCTTACATTCGCTTAATGATCTAAATGTTGTTAGATTCATTCTTGCACACAATATTTTTTTAGCGTTTGACTTTTGTTGTTTCGGTCATTTTTGGCCATTCGGTTTTTCATCCCCGCCACAACGGCCAATGATCTTCGACTTCGAAGGATTTCTATACCAGATCTTATCCATTACATTTTTTCTTATCTTAATCTTTGAGAAAGAGCCAGTATTTCCCACACAATTAATCAGCATGTAAACAAGAAAGCTATCAGATATCAAACAGAAGGGGAAATATGCCTCAAATCAATGAGTAATGTGAAAACAAACAAAGACTGCATGGCTGGTCAGTCAAGGTCACTATACACATTTTTGTGAGAAAGGCCTTATTCACGTGTATATAGATTTATGTATAATTTGAATCAGATACAAGGGTTTTCCAGATATTAAGGCAAACTGGAATTCCAATTTGATGCTGTACCGACTGAGCCATAAACAACTGGTAATTATAAAACAAATCCTACCTGTAACTTATCCTCTTTCATCTGTTCAATGTAAATGTGTATTTTCTGGTCATCACATCCACAGGCTAACATCAAACCTGCAAGAAAATACAAGGTACAAACATCTGCAACAGTGTAACAAAACAACCTTGAATTGAAAATGATATCAGTGTGCGGTTTGTTTTTCTTTAATAGAGGCTAGGGCCTTTCTTTGGTAATTTTGATAAAAAAAATCTGTAAGTGCCCAAAACAGCATGATTTTAAAAAACGTTATGGAACACCACCTGTAAACGGCTCCAGTAATATAGGGGAAAAGGCCAATGGATATCAACTTACTGTCTGTTCCAGGTATTTGTATAAGGGCAACATCTAGAGCAAAGCCTGTACTATAGTGAAAACTTTGGTCTTCTGTAAACTCTGAAAGACACACATACAACACGGTAAGATTACTGCAGTTTGTATTAAACAATCAACACAAAAAGTCTACTAAACCCAACTCAACTATTGGAAAATAATTGCCAGACTACAATAATACTCTGTACAAGACAAATTAGAAAAAATCAACTCAGTGATAAATCAAGATTATGACTATTGGTGCAAGGCACTTTCTCTTATCCTACTAAAACAAAGAGTGAAGATTTAACAAACCTTGTCCTGAATCTCTCCTCCATATTCTCACACTTGAATCTACTGATGACGTTACAACCACAGATCTACAGAGTTGTCCCCCTTGTTTACCTCCACCTGTAACATACACTGCATCAAGGGAGGTAACTGAAGCAGTGTGACCAATCAACTTCTGTTTCTCTTTGAACTAAAGTTAGACCACATACAAATAGTTTCATATCTTAAACTTGATCAAAATGTAGACTAATACACCACATTAACACTATGACCACAGATTAACCAGCCATCAGTTCATTAATTGACTTCCTAAAAAAGGAGAAATTAACTTATTCAATAACTTATGAATAGGACATTTCCTTCACATTTAATGGCATCTTTATCCAACATTTTCAACATGACCTTAGGTTCAATAACCATAAATATTATAGAAAAGTTGTCGAGTTGATGGTAGCAAAAAGTTGTATTACTTATTACTTGTTATTTAGAGCTGCTCCTTTAATCAAGTTCAAAGTTAGCATTAAAAATCATTGCCTGTAGACTATACTGAAGCAAACTCCCAACACACCACTCTGAACAATGTGTAATATTTCATTTGTTTTTCAAACAATTCCTACTAAACTCGGCATATGTGTATACAATCATATCTGTAATAAAATGGCATCAGCAAATAAAGTCAAAATCATTTCTGTTAAATAGCACTGAAGGCCTGTTGGTAGCAAATTCAATTTCATGAAATGTTAGAAAAGTCAATAACGGGTGTGAACAACATGTGCATTTATGATAGCTAAGCAACGAATAAAACATCCAAACTGTATTCTATTTACTCACAAGTTTCAGACACCTGTTTATTATAGTGATTCGTATTTTTTAACCATTACAATTTAATTCGATTTTTTCGCGCTAGTTGTCTGCTGTTTTATGCAAAATGTCTGTTGACATCATATCAGTACAATATCTGTTAATTAGTTTAGTTTATACTAGGGATGTTACAGGTTAACCGGTTACGATTTTCCAAATAGGTTACTCGGCAATTTGTTTTAAAAAAGAGAGAGAGAGAAAAAAAGCCGGGAAACTGTTATTTACAGTGCATATGCGCCAAACAACGTGCGCCATAATGACACTTAATTGACACGTTGTATATTCCATGGTACATCTAGCCCGCAGCACCCATCATCCCGCGACCCTAACAGACCATCAATAATTGACCCTACCTTTAATCCATTGTTAATCAATTGTTTATGTCAGAACCCCTTAGCTAGTTTTAGTTTGAGAAGAATAATCCCTTCGGTTCAAAGGTGTCGGTGAATGGCAATCAAAACAATGTATTGTTTCTTGGTGCATATGTGACAAACACCTCGTTCGACAATCTACGTAATCAAACATTAGGTTTAGGATAAAACATCGTCGTTCTTAGTCAATTCGACATTCAATCAACATCGACATTAAACACCGAGCTTCGCATTCTATCTATGTTCAAACTACCGCCTACTGCATCTTATGTATGGAAGTTCTTCACGAAGGCAGCAGACAAGAAGTCAGTCAAATGCAACATATGTTCGAAGACCCTACAGCTTCACGGTGGAACCTCCAACTTTAACCCTCATCATCGATGATTTACGAGATTGACAAAACTGAATTTTATCGGAAAACGATGGTGATTATTAATTAGAAAATTTCCAAATTTCCAAAATGGATGCAAAAACTGGGACACAACACACGGTATCTATTTAACATGATGTTTTGGGAAAAAATCGTGTCATTGTGTACTTTTGACCATTACGAGTATCAGCTTAACCAGTTAACCTTTCAGTTACGGCTTCCGGTTAACCGGTTCCGATTTAAAAGTAACTGGTAACATCCCTAGTTTATACTAATTTATTTTAGTTCGATTGTGAAACAAGCAATTATTTGCTTATGTAAATCACGCTCGCGTCCGTTCCTGGAACCAACCAGTACTAAGCAATGAGAGTAAAGTTTCTTGCTCAAGGAAACAAAGGGGGCCACGCCTCTATTAATTACATACAGGGAAAGCCCTACTACGCTTATTTAAGTGAATTAGATGCACATTCATCATCTTACATTTTTGGTGATGTTTCTCCCACGATCTTGATAGGGTAGAGACGGGAAAATGAAAACTACGGGACACCCGTCTCAACGTCCAAACTCCATTTTGATATTTTTAAAGCCTAAATCATTATTTTTGTGATTGCATTGTCCAATAACAACCATTGGACAGTTGAATGACACACATGGTTACCATATAAAACCAACCAATTCCGCGTGCAGCATGATTTCCTGTTTTCTTCCAAAAGGCCCGTGCTCGTCCGTGCATGGCAAAACATTTTTTTGTCAGCAGTCAAATTTTAATTATTGTCTAAAAGCGTTATCCATGAAAAATATTTTGATAAATATAAAAACAAAAAATGTACGCCAAAATCCGTGTTGCGTTGGGAGTTTGCTTCAGTATATATCGAGTGGCAACAAACAAGCCATAACTACAGTCAACAAAATGAAGCAAGTCGTAACTTTAGGTATTATTTCAAATATTTACGGTAAATTAACACCCAAGTCTAGCTCAGTTCATTTTATAATTCTGATATTGTTACATTTGGAAACTTACAATCTGCTGATCATTCGACTCCCATAGTATCACAGATTTGTCTACAGATCCTGAAAGCAGCTCTGTTTCTGTACCTGTAAAACAAAACACAACTTCATCAAGATAAATACAAACTGAACAGAAACCATATTTAAACTGTTACGTTTGCTGGTTTCTTTTTGAATGTGTAAATTAATTTTTAAGTTCAAATAGTAAAAATGATAAAAGGATGCCTAGCTTATGTTGCTGGCACAGAATTTTCAATGAGAAACCAGAGTTGGTATCCAAGTTTCAAACACATACCATTTGACTTTCGTATCCATTTCACACAGTTGATCTTATCCGAGTGAGAGGTCAAAGTCTGTAATACTGAAGCCTGGCATTTACCAACAACCTGAAATCAAGCATAATAACAAGAATTATTTTCTTAGTATCATATAAAAATAATTTCATGAAATACTCTTCTATCGACGTTTAGCCCAATGTGATTGCCCTCTGATTCAATAACAGACTAAGGAAAGCTTGAAAAATAATGGGTGTGAACAGTGACACTTAAGTCATCTTTGGTTTGTGTTT
>ENA-OREC01002118-OREC01002118.1-marine-metagenome-genome-assembly--contig:-NODE-2118-length-10710-cov-13.162795_pt1 | contig 10710 bp, 7 predicted proteins | sample MGYA00248626_ERZ508543 | MGnify/ENA primary metagenome ERZ508543 (study PRJEB26211, sample SAMN05518279) | marine metagenome | isolation source: Puget Sound, Washington, USA | host: Bankia setacea...
CAAAATAAGAAAAAAGTAAAAAAAGAGTTCCATTTCAAATTTGTGATATAAGCTTAGTGACAGAGGCATTGCTTATTTAGACATGGTGACCTACTGTGATATAGGTGGAAATTGTTTCATTTTTTATTGATATAAGGTAAAGAGATTTTTTTTAAATTATGTAAGTAATTTATCTCTTATTTTCTTGACAAAATATCATACACACAGCCTTAACATGTGTTTCAGAAAGGGTCTCTAACAAGAATAGTGAATGGAAACTGAAGAATGCTAAAGTATATTTGTGTGAGCTTGCCATCTTTGTAGTTAGTTACATTTTGAGTTTTTACGCACAATTTAAATACATAGTACACAAATACATAGTACACATGTATATGTCAATTAGGAGTGTAGTACACTGTATATACATACACAACTATTGAATGACAAGTTCAAAAGCAAAGTTGGTATTCATCATTGTTCTCATATCAACAAGTCTGTCCATTTGTTTTCTTTTTTTATCAATGCTTATCTGTTCATAGATCTGTTTGATTTTTTTCCTATTCCTGTGGATCTGTTGTTTGTACTTGTTATGCAGTGTTGCTCAATTAAGATCTGTAAAATAAACCTACCTGGTAGTGTTAATGGGGTATTTAAAAGAAAAAAATCCATTTGCCATCTGTTTTGTATTGTTTTATACTTATACATGTACCATTTCAAGCTTCAAAGTGCTATTTTTGTCTTTGTTTTAAGATATATGTAGTTTGAATTTGTTGTTCATGTTAAGAGTGTAAGACTATTGTAAATATACATTTGAGCTTTTACAGTATAGCCCTGTTTGCAAGTGACTGTGTGAACAAGCAAAACAGATTGACTTTACCATACCTTGTTGTCCAAGATGTATGTAAACTGCACTCACTTCTTAGATATATTGCATAAAAATAAAAGCATTCCAAATGAGGATTTGACAAATTTAGGACTCTTGATCAGTGATATTTACTTAATCAAAATAATCAGCAAAACAAACTACGTGAATTGGTTAAAAATAAATCATTCACTGGTTGATGTGTTTCTAACAAAAAGACTGAATGCTGAATGCTTTCTCTGTTTAACCTAGTGTTTAGGTGTTGTAAAATCAAAACCAATGTTGTTGTAAATGAAGCAAGGTACACGTATATTAGTTAAAAGATTGACAGCTGTTATACTGATGGAAGTTATTCATAAATATCAGACAAATTAGTTCCATGGCTGATCAAGCAATGAGTCAGTTATATGAATGATACTCAACATGTTTTCTTTAATAAAATGTTTCTGTATGTATATGATGTTTGCCAAGTCCTTCCAATCCTTATACAGTAAAGTTCTGCTTATAAGACCAGTCTATGGACTAACAAAAGGTAGTCTTAATAGTGAATTAATAGTGAATTGGTCTTAATAGTGAGACCCAATGACAGTGAATTTAGCTGTTTGGGTCTGAAAATATGTGGTATGTCTTAATGGCAGACTGGTCTAATAAAAAAGTGGTCTAAATATCAGAACTTTATTGTTTATCCTTTGTACAGATGCACTAGCCAAAAGCAATTCCACACTCGATGAAACGCTTGGTCATACTCCCTTTTAAGACCGTATCCCAGAGCACAATCACAACAAAGGAATACAAATAAACCATTCACATTGTGAGGCCCTGAATTGGTCTTAATACTGAAGTTGAATACACATCACAGTTGACAGTTAAATGGATTGTTGTATTTGCAAGGTGGTCAGTTCGTGAGATTTTACCAAAGGAAATCTTAAGTTCATGGTTAATTATAATAAATCCAGCACACCTAAGCACAACACACCCTTACAGGTACGTTTAACTGGTAATATTATGACACGATTGTTGACAGGCATGGTGAAAATTGTATGTTTACTTAACTGGTTTGAAGAAGTTTCCAGTAAACCGAGTACATGTATATACCTTGATAAAAAAATCATCAAGAAAATAAATCCATGTACTTCACAATATAGGGACAAGTAAATGTGCATGTATGAGAATAGTTGCTAACAAGATCCATTTAAAGAGGAAGTGTTACATGTAGTATATGTACTCATTGTCACTTTGTTTAGAAAGTTTCCTAATAATGCCTAGTGTCTCAAGATTAATGCTGTTTTTTCAAATGAAATAAAGTGATCAGCATTTCTCAGTTACTAGAATCAACAAATGTAACTCAGTTTATTTCTGAGCAACATTTCTGAATAGTTTTCGCTATGTTACATGTATTACCCTCGCGTGAATACCATAAAATGTTTGTCAACTTCGTAATTCCCTACAGGTAACCCAGGGAGGTCAGACACTGTGTATTAGCGGTTTCCTTGGTATTACTATTCCCCCACCAGCCGGACCTTTATGGATCCTGGGAGACGTTTTCATTGGACAGTTCTACACAGAGTTTGACATGACCAATAGCCAAGTGGGTTTCGCTACAGCAACCCAACCAAAAACTGATAACTAGGCTGGAGATTACCGTGTTCAGTACAATGCTATTAGATGACCAACGTTGGCACCAACAAATACATGGCCTTTACTTGACTTTCTTAAATTTGTCCTAGAGTTGAATACAACAGTGCATTCTGATTCCGTTAAAATGTGTATTCTTAGTAAGGCTTTCCTGTAGAACTTTGTGAATAAAACCAAACAGACTTCATTCAAGTACATGAAATAATAACCCGATATTGTTTGTTGAATTTGTGTTGTAGAAAAACAAATAAAATAAACATAATACAACAACAAGGCATTCTTTCTGTTCTTTTGTACCACAGATTTGGAATAGTTTTTCTTAGCTTTGTAATAGTGATAAAAGTTGTTATGCTCTCATCATCTTATCTCTCAACCAAAATTAATAAAATCTGCAAGATATGTTCTAGTTCATAATTTCTTTCAGTATGCAATTATATATTTATAAAATAAAATATGAGTTACTGTTGCATATTGGCTCATTAACGATGGTTTGGAGTTTTGATGCGTAGAATGCCATAGGCCTAAGTGGTTAATAACAAGCATCAGAACGACCAACCGTTGTTAATGAGCTGATATATGATGATATTTCATATTTTATTCTGATTCTAACATTGAATTAAAAAGGTAAAACGGTTGTTATATTTTAGGACATGCAGTTACCCGGTTTACTTCCGCTTTTAAGACAGAACAGCCAGAAGTAGTACCGTTGTATATCGGCTAATTACCAACGGTAGTTTTGTTCTTTGTGTATATAGACAAAAAAGCGGATCATGTTAGAATTTCAAATATAATGTATTCACTTGTTTTTTTTTACATTTTATTGAAAATACATGTAGTTAAAACAGAGAACTGATTATTATCAAATAAAAAAATAGGTATCATATGTGACATTGAATAAAACAAGTACAATATACAATGTTGAACACTCGTATTCAGGTAGACTTGTTTAGATGTGAACAATGTTACACTTAATACATTTGGCGTTTACAATAAGTTCCAACGAGACCATTGTATATTTTGCGATACAAGTTATTTGTGGATTTGACAGCATCATGTATAAATAAATATTCAATATTCTGTTTGCCTGAAATTATAAAGGAAAGTCACACAATACAGTACCCAACATATACTTATACACTGGTACATCGTCACACATGAGTCTTGGCAAGTTGGTAGGATATTTCAAGATACAGAGTTTGTGTATTTCACTCTTCTACTCTTCAGCTTAAATATCATGTTTTAAACTTTTCTTCCAACATCATCAAAATCATGCACAACAAGTTAGCATGTGTATCAAACTTCAACTGTGTCCTTTCACTAAATCCGGTTGTATCATATGTCACTCAGAATACAATGCTGGTTGTTGTAACCTCACAGTTCTGTCCTCATTCTTTGCATGCTCCTTCAGCATGTCCATCACTTCATTGTCATACTCAGACGGGGTTGGCTTGTGTGCTGAAACATAAATCATTCTTAGGTGTCACATGTGAAAAAGCTATAAACATTTACCGTTGATCTTGTATTGTGATTTCTACAGCATTTAAAGGTTCAGAATCTAATTTTGTTAAAATATAACCATTTCTGTATTTTGAGAAATATAGGTCTCAACAGATTTTAATTGTTACATTCACAAAAATATATTTGAATTTGCATTATATTTTTATTCATTCCAACATACTGCGACTGTTTCTAACTGTTTCGAAACAATGTGGTGCAAACGGAATCCTCATAATACAATTAAAGCAAACCCAATGTTCTATTTAATGGTTCCAAACAACAATAGTATCAAATTCATAGAATTAATCTTCATTGTCCAAATTCCCAAATTATTAGTTGTTTGCACGAAAGATATTTGTGAAGCAAAGAACTTAACATTTGTTTTTTAAATGCTGTAAGTAGAAGAACAGGACAATTATAATGAATGTACAGTACTGGTTGGTTCGAGGAATGGATTCGAGTGTGATTTCACAATCAAACTAAAATTAATTGAAGGCGTTATGGAAGATTGACTGAAATGTCAAATAAGCCCCCTCGTTAAATTTCGTCAAAACCAAAAATATACCAATCATCCAGTAATAGATCTCCCAGTCGTTGGTAGGTTTGTTGATTAGGCTGTCATACATTTTCAGCTGTGGTTCTGTCAATTTCTCCAAATACAGGGATGCAAATGTGCTGGAAAGTCAAAACAAACTATTTGAAACATGGTTATAACTTTGTAAGAGTAATTTATCATTTAAACGCATAAAATATCAAAAAACAAATTCAAGTAGATATATGGTTGGCTGTTCTTATTCTGAGCTTGTGGGAATTTTTTATAACAACTAATAGGTTAATACAGAAAATGTGTATGATGCATACAGATTCAGTGGTTGTTGATCAATTACAACAGCACTATCTTCACAACTATATAAAACTTAACTCAAACTTCCTAGAGATGGATCTATAAGCATACAACCTCAATCATATATACAGGCCTCATGACAATATAAGCACATGCATCTCACTTGAGTTCTTATTCTTACTAATTTTGGCATGCTTAATGTGACTCCGTTTGAAAAATCTTCACAAGAGACAAAACTTAAACCCACAACTCCCTTTTTGATAAGTCAGGGGCTCCTATAACTTAGCTGCAAGATTTTCCATGTAATTCAATACCTTAGAAGCAATCCATTTTCTGTCATCCCTCGCTTCCTGCTCTGGTACAGCAGCCTTCCCTTCTTGTTGTCTATTGGTTCATCAAGACCTCTGTCTATATATTCAGGGATAGGTGGGGTGACATCTGGTGGATCTACAATATCCCCAGACATGCTTCTTTGCTGGACATTGGCAGACACTCGGGTGACATTCTGAAAAGGAGGATCATAGATTGAGTGATATGTTCACAACATCAACAGAGAAAACAGCTTATATGTCTCACATTACCTCCTCGATAGCCTAGTGGTAGAGTGCTGGCTTCGAGTGCGGGAGGTCCCGGGTTCAATCCCCAGTCAAGGACAGCCTCATACCAAAGACGTTATAAAAATGGTACCAGTGTTTAGCACTGAACATTCAAAAATACTGGCTCTTTCTCAAGAATTAAGATAGGAAAATAAATGTAATGGATAACATCTGGGATATAAAATCCTTCGAAGTCGGAGGTCATTGGCCGTTGTGGCAGGGATGAAAAAAACGAATGACCGCGCAGAACCGACTAAAGCTGAATGCTAAAAAAATAATAAAATAAAAAAATCTCACATTCATCCAGAAGGTCAATGAGGTGCTGATGCAATAACTGTGTCTTAATAATTCAATGTTAACCTATTCGCAAAAATGTATTTTTTTGCTAAATGTTGAGACTTTGAAAAAGCGAACCTAATTTAAAGCAACAAACTTAACAATTCTAAATATATGAAATGAGAATTCCCATGGAAACTCTTTCTTTGTGAGACCAACAATAGAGTGGAATAAGCTGGGAGCTGATCATTTTGTATCCTCGCCATTTCATAACAAACGTTTATAGTCATTTTGTTACCATTTAGCAAACCGTTTTTATTGTAAGTCATTAATTAAAAAACGAAAAAAGGGTAATCTAAAATTACCAAAGGAATGGGTACGAAATTACCAAGAAAAATTGGTTACGTAAATGACACTAGCGCGTTTCAACTCAGTGACTTTTAAGTGCATGGTTCATTAACAGAAACATTAAAAATAAAAACTAGTTGCGCTCAAATGTATTAACACCTGCATCTCTCATCTATTACAACTGATAATCAGAATTGGATCCTGTCAACATAAAATATACATGCAGTATTTGACGACTCGGGATGCTTGTTTATCTCAAGCGATGTCAACATACACTTGTTAATTGGAGTAAATTGATTATTCTTTCCGACGATATATTTAGTTTTGAATCTGAGCAAAGGGTTAAATATATATGAGTTCTCTTTTTAAGTTTGATACGTTATTGGAGATGGTCCGTTATTGGCGACTTAACTGTATATCCGAAAAGATTCCAAGTATCCGCAATATATCAAGTTGAAACACAGTGTCGATCAATACATTTACAATGTGGACATTTTTTTGCATATAGAGATAATATCACAATTTTACCTGTCGATGAACGTTTGCACACCAAGTAAGATGTCGAAAAAGCCGACGACAAGGTTGCCTCAGTGACATTGTTTACAACTTTACGTAAGTGCAAGTGCAAGGACGATTCAAGGTTCTGTCTAAACTGTATACGCGCGGACGTTGAAGACCATGTGTTCAGACGCAGTTAGCCCCCTTCTCTTATAAACAGCAAAAACAATAGCATTAAAAGAAATCTTTATTTTTTCAAGGTAACATATTATGTCCTTGCAAACATACTTTAGATATGGCTTCAATAACAATTAATATACACATTTAACAAACAGGTGTAGAATATAACATACACAAGTTCTATATAAATACAACGGTTGTGTGATGTATGTGTGTTGGTGAGTGCGTGTATGTTAGTTTATACTAATTTATTTTAGTTCGATTGTGAAACAAGCATTTTTTTGCTTATGTAAATCACGCGCGAATCCGTTCCTGGAACCAACCAGTACTAAGCAATTAGAGTAAAGTTTCTTGCTCAAGGAAACAACGGGCCTTTGATGGGGCTCGAACTCAAGACTGATAGGTATCCACCGATGACGAGTCAGACGCGCTACCCACTGCGCCACGCCGCCTCGTTTGCGCTGGTCAATTTCAATTTGATGCTATTTACTCTATGATACTCGATTTTGTTTCATGATCAGTTTACTGACAGCTTACTTAATTGTTTACATCCCGTATTGGTCAACTATGAAATCTTGCTAGACTGAATGATGTCAGAGTCATTTCAATGTTATCGGCGAAAATATGAGAATTAAAACAGGTGATGGCACAATACATCCACAAACCATCAGTGCAGATGAACTTAATGTAGATGTTGGAGCTTATTACCAGTATGACGTCTATTTTCTTCAGCAGAGGGCAATTTCAGAAATACTGCGAAATAATTTAAGCCGGTTTTCTACAGCAAAAGTTTAAAAGAGTAATCAAATGATCAGTTTTGGAGCATCGAATTGGGCGATTCTCAAATCAGATCGGTAAGCATGAAACCATATTTGATACTTGATAATTGCAAATGAAAAACGGTTAATACATTTTTCCAAATGTAAAAGAATTACCGATAAAATGTCGTGTGCATTCCACAAAGTGTGAAAACAGAAACTAGGTCGCGAAATTATGTGACATTATAAATTGCTTCTTTCTACAAAACACCACAAGGACTGGTTACACAGGCGAATATTGAAGGGCATGTTTCATGAAATAATTTCACTTTAGTTGGGAAACTTAAGCGTTTTGGAATGCACAAACACAGTAAATAACGTATATTATTATAGCATTACTTACCGCTACCGTCCATGTTTGTTTCCTGAACACAATCAGGCCTTTAACAAACCGACAGTTCTTTGGTTTGGAGCTGAATCACGCCTAAAATAATTTGATAACTTTTGACAGGGCGAGGCGTTTGCTGGCTGGGTTAAAACATAAACTAAAGTATGCTTAGAAGCATAAGTCCATTTTGGATAAGTTAAAATTTAGATCACCAAGAATACATCTAGCTTGAACATACTCTCTGTGTATGGTGCCGATTGACAAGTGTGTGAATGCTGTAAATGCTCGTGGGTTTACCCCTCCTGGTTTTCGTGAAATATACAAGAGAACACGTTCGTTTAACATACCATGGTATATAATATCGTTTCAACTTGGGATCAAAGTATGTACTAGTGGCGTCAAAACAGTTTTCAACTTCGTAGATATGATCAGATATAGATTTAATTGTCTACTCATAAAACTCCCTACCATGGCCTGTTGTTTAGAGCTACTTAAAGCTACTGAATTACTGTAAACTTTAGTCCACGATTTAAATTAAGTTTGAAAAAAACAAAAAACTAAACCGCTGTTCTAAGGCCTGTTGCTTTGATATACCGGTGTACCGAGAGCTCGTGCATAAAGAACTGCTGTCTGTTAGTACAGTATGCCGGCTTGTATGCAGGTTCCAACCTATGGATATTGTAACTACGAATTTGATTAGTCAAACATTTGTAAACTGAGTAGTGATTGGTTACTATCCAGTCATTCTTCCATGGCAGTGTGCGAGACGTGAGAGTGCTTATACTGCGTATTTTCGACAGTTTTCTGTCGTTCTTTAGTCTGTCTTTGCACGACAAAGATAGATCAAGTTGAGTGTAAGAGAAGGCGCACGGAAGGTGTGCCTTCAGACTCGGGAGAGAGACAAAACACCGCGACCATGCCTATCAGCGATGGAAGGGGGATAACACACACCGACAAGAATCAGCTGTCAAAGCAGATGAAGCAAGCAGAGAATATGAAGGGACATCAACATCTCCAGAAACGTACTTGTTTTATTGTTACTTATGTAATTGCTTTATCTGTTTAGCTATACACTTACATATATACCAAAGTGTACTGTGTTTGGGTCTTGTACATCTACTTTGCCAGAGTGTCTTGTTTGTTCAATTTCAAGTATAAACAATGTTTCAAAAGATACTAGTGTACAAGTGCATGTTATTAAACAATAACCTCAATGGTAACAGCTGATGCAGGGTCCACTGTGCATTGATATAACTATTAAATCTTATGTTGCGCAACATTGTCTCTAAGTCAACTTGTTTGTTGATTTTGACTGCTTTTTTCAGTTTGTCCACTTTATGCGTGATACGACGAGTACCTCAACAGGATTTGTCTATAGACCTTTAACCATTATTGAAACTTATACTTTAGTTAACTCTCATGTCAGTCACATATATATTTCAGAGAAAGGTCTGTCAGTCGAGTGGACCCAGTCAAATGAAGATGTGACAATGAAACTACGAGTTGACAAGTTAAAAGAAAGTGATTTGAAGAAAATAGATGTATCGTTCAGTGACAATGATGTAACATTTAAACTACCAGGTATTTGTTATAATCCATACTCATTAAGATATAATATGATTAAAGTTAATCTCAGATCTCTAGATATGTACACATAGTGTCCTAGACGTGTGTAACAGTACATTTGAAAGTGATGCTTATTTTTTGAAAAGTCAAACTTTGAGGTAAATCTTCAGTCAGGTTTTTTAATTTATGTTTTTTTCATATTTAGATGGACGCCACTGGCACTGGACATTGGCAGAAGAGATTTACGAAAACAGGAGCCGTGTAAATGTGAGGAAACATGGGAAAAATGTTAACATTACTTTCCACATGAAAAAGAAAGTGCAACAACAATGGGATTCCTTGGAGGTAAATTTGTCTTGAAAAAGCCATCAAAACAGTAAAAAAACTACCTAGCTATTAGATTTTGAATGAGAATAGTGAATTACATTAAACTTTACACATACAACCACACTTGGGTATCCTTGAAAATTGACCAGTTTGTATGTTTGCGTGTCCATCCAGAGATGCTCGTCAGGTCTATGATGGTTACATTTCAAGTACAGTCGTTGGGCAAAAACTACAGTGTGTCATGCATATAACTGGCATCGCTACCTAAAAGCTCAGTCACGTTTGACTCAACATATTTTTACCATTTATCTATGGATTCATCTGTACGATTATTTGCTGTACTAAATATCGTTTATATTGTTTTATTATTACTAATTATGTTTTATCAGGCACAGGCTGAAATCATCCCTGTCGATGAACCAGTTCTCTCGGAGCTTGAGCCAGCGATGAACAATGAAACTCATACTGTTACGGCTGACAGTGAAAGTAACAAAACTGTCAATGCCACAGAAACTGGAGGAGTTGGAGCAAGTGAAGCAACCACTGGAGAGTTATCAGAACCAAGCATTGCCATGACAACAGATTTACCAGAACCCGAGGAAGTCGAAGAGGTAGAATGTGACACAGAAGATGCACAGGAGAAATTTATGAAAGAAGAAGGTATTTGATTTGTATAAGACTTATATTAGTTGGTTTTATTGATAACTTGACAGTTAATAAGCCTTTTGTGATAGTTTCCAAATGTCTAGAAGTGTCCACTATCCACTATTTTGTTCATGGAAGAATGTTAAAGTTCACTTAAACACAATGCCTATCTGACTGTTAATATATTTAATGGCCGTTAAATATTCTAGCCCTTGATAATGTTCAGGAGCCATAGCCAGACAGTCAATGTTATGCACTACCACAACCAGAAAGTCAATGTTATGCACTACCACAACCAGACAGTCAATGTT
>ENA-OREC01002119-OREC01002119.1-marine-metagenome-genome-assembly--contig:-NODE-2119-length-10706-cov-12.631010_pt1 | contig 10706 bp, 7 predicted proteins | sample MGYA00248626_ERZ508543 | MGnify/ENA primary metagenome ERZ508543 (study PRJEB26211, sample SAMN05518279) | marine metagenome | isolation source: Puget Sound, Washington, USA | host: Bankia setacea...
ATATGAAGGGCATTCAACCTGCATATTTAGTTGATAGCAGCTAAAAGAACAATCTTTTAAACCTACCTTGATTTAATTAAAAAAATAGTCACAACATATACATGTAAGGGTTTAAGTTGTAAGTATTGTTACCTAGTTGCAGATTGCTGTGAAGGGTTGTTGGGTGGTCGTGGTTCTGCACAGGTCTCAATTTCAAGAATCACCTCATCCAAGTACTAAAATAAAATGTACCCGTATACCAGATAAATTCTGACAATGACAAGTTAGAGCGTGCATTTGTGTGCCATATATACAAAATAAAATGTCCTCGAACTTATGAACCAGATAACTCTGCCAAAAGGATTTTTATCATACATGGAGTTAAACATATATTGATATATCATTATTAATTACAACTCACAGACTTTGATTCAAACATCAGAAAAAATAACTTAAAGGTGATAGATCTATGTTAGCAAACTTACCAAACAAATAGGTTGGGATTTCAATTTTGTCCATTGCACCTGAAAAAAAACCATTGGAAGTTGAATTGATATATGGTTTAGTTAAAAATGCAAGAAAATGGATATAGGAATAGCAACCACTGCTAATTTTTCATCAAGTAAATAGCATAATAGTTTTAATCTAATATGAAAGATCTGTGTTTACTGACATCACAGCTATTTGTTTTTTTATGATATCTTTAAAAATGAAAAAGTTATGAGCATTTCAAATCTGTGAATATGGGCATTTTCATGGAAATTTATCGGTCCATTATGTGTATGAAACGCGTCGCGACGACAGACCCGAAACTTCTCCATTTTCTTATTCAAATGCTCATAACTTTTTTTTATTTTTAAAGCTATTGCCACAAAACTTGGCAGTCCTTTAGATGTTTGTCTATAGGAAACAAGAGACATACAAACGTTAAATTAACCATTTATCTACATTTTCCATTATTATTTTATTACATTGAAATTAGAGAGCAAAAAAGGTCAGGACAAAATGTTCATATTTTTTGCAGGAATTCGTTGAAGGAGTGTACTGGACGGATCAAATAACATTCATTGTGATTCACATAAAAATGATATTGTAAGAACCCTGGTACATAAAAGACTGAATGTGGCAATATACAAATGACATGTTTAAAAAGTATTATTGTGTGCTTAAGTACGTACCTTCAGGTTAACTTTGTTGCAGACAGCTTTGGTCAGTTTCATCCATGTTGGAAGCTCAAGCAAGTCCATAAGAACATTTTCATCTAGTTCTAAGTTAGTTAGTTCACCCTCTCCTTTCAATGTGCTTATATTGATCTTGTCTGGAGACAAATTCTTTGCAAACCTGTAATTCGAAGCATAGAAAGAGGATTTTAGTAGGAACAATATATGACAAACTGCTACTGACATGAGGAAACAATTATTTGCTTTAATCTTTAAGATTATTCATTTGTTTGGATTTTTTATATAGTAAATGGTGGCTAGTATACAAATGTAAGGCTAAGGTTAAAATATAACAATACTCAAACTGTGCAGTACATATATAGTATAAGTTGGTATGTGTCGGTCTTCAATTACAACCTGTGTATCATGTTATTAATTCATAGAGGTAATCCATCAACTTGTCCCTTATGATTGTTTCAAACAGTTGGCATAAATTACTGATGTTAGAATGATTGGGCTGTAATTTGATGGGTCCTTTCTTATAGATTGGAGTTAAATTTGACTTTTTTCCAGTCCTTTGAAATATCTCCCTTTTTTAAAAAATAATATGTATATGCATGACTTAGTTCATGTCTAGCTTCAAAGAGAACTGTAGGATGGATTCCATTTGGACCAGGGGATTTCTCAGGATTAAGTGAAGTAGTGTTAATAAATGTTCATGTGTACAGTTAATATCCTCTAAAATGTTATCACTAGGCTGACTATCAACTGAGTCATTATTAAAAGGTTCTGATAGAACGAAAACACTGCTTAAAAAATCTGCACATCTGCTTTATCATTTGTTGGCAGTTTTTGGCTGAGGTATTGTCATGTTTCTGCAAGTCATCAATTCTTTCTTGGGTTTTCCTTTTTTGAGTTCACATATTTCCAGAAGGATTTGGAGTTTTTCCCAGCTTCTGATGCTGTTTTTGGTGAACGTCATTTCTTGGCATTTTTCACAATTTGAGTTTTACTATACTCATTTCGTACATGTTTGTGCATACCTGTTATAGTTAGTTGTTGATCTTGAATATTTGTATTTTTCAAAGCTTTACTCTTTGTTAAAAATGCAAGTTTTGCAATTTCATTCATCCACATTTGAGTGTGTGACTTCTTCATTTGTTTGATGGGTATATGCTTATTTACAGCTTCCATCACACAGCCTTAACAAATTCCCACATGCTCTCCACACTTAGTCTTTCCAAGGACTCCTCCCAATAAATTCTTGAATCTGTGCGCAGCTCTCATAGTCTCCTTTAAAGTATTGCCTACTATCATTTGAAGTTTCTGTTGTTTTTATGTTTATGTCAAGTTCATAACATTATTGCGTGATCACTATTTCCAAGAGGTGTGTCAATAGAATTATAAGACTTTTACACCAAGTTTTCTTCTTTTGTAAAAAGTAGGTCTAAACAGCTAGGTGTAACTAAACTGATTATAATCACACAAATTACTTGATTAAGGTAAAGTTACCTCATTAAAAAGTGATAGTGAGGTAATGAATCAGAAGTATTGACCCACTTTATTATTAAGTTTATAACCCTTTTTATGACCTATAAAAGTTAAACTGACAGACCGATTCTTTACAATATGGCTAGCGGGGTTAACTATGAAAGTTTACTTACTTGGATATATGTTTCAAAATCTGGTTTTTCAGCAGCGAGCCCATCTTGGCTGTTTTCTATGTTTCTTTAAAATCTTAATATTGTCATTTTCGTTTTTGTAGATTCTTATATCGCTTAAATCAATGACTTGGTGAAACTGAATATAATTAAGAGTTAATGTTTATCTGTATTATGGTTATAAAACTTTCATATATGTAAATTACCACTTATTATATCATTGAAGGTTCAAAATAACATATGAATATATGTTTCATCTAAAAAAGAAGGAAGTAATCATATTTACGCAGTTTGATAGCGTAAGCGATAAATCTCTAAAGGTATAAACTGCGGCTCAAGAAAAAATAAAAAGAATCAATCTCCAACGCAGTGATCTCCCCTGACGAGTTTATTTCACCGATTGCAAAATTCATGTAAAACACAAATGTGCTAAATATTCATGTAGATTCGCCTATTAGAAGCAGCCTTGCATTGTTACCATATGTTTAGCTCAGACATAAAATATAGTATTATTTGAGGGTGAAATACCTGTTAAAAATGGCTGTATACACATAGTGACTATATATATATATTGATGTGTCTTTTGTATTCTAATTAAGTTGGTCTATGTATGGACTTCAATTCAATTCATTAAAAAAAACTTATTTATAGAAGATGGCCCAGTAAGTTTACAACTTATCTTCCCTGTGACCATCCACACATATAAACAATACAACATTTTCACAAACATATATACAAAACAACGCAGGTTCATCGGACAAACTCAGGCATACACAACTTACACTTTCATACAAAAACATACCAATGAACACTCATACTTAACTTACACACTGTTTACACAAACATTCGCCACACTACACTCTATCATCAATGAATAACAATAAACAATACATAGCTGATCATAAACATGTATAACAGGGACTCAGTTAAACTTCATATGATAAATATAACTATATAGCGATATAGAAAATATGTTATAGCAGTTAACAGTTATAGCAGACTTCATATCTTCTGGGATTTCTTTTCCGAATTATTGCACTAAGTGATTGTAAGGTTGGGTCCGAAAAATGAGGCTTATTCAAATTGGTTGGGTTAAGTTACCTCGGGATTCAGAGCGTAATTCGTAACGATTGTCTGAAGTAAATATAAACTAGTTTACATGTAGTATATAGTACATAGTATAGTATGTATTTTTAAAAATCAGTAACGCGACATGATACGTAATAACGGATTGCAAAGGTAACCAAATTAACTCTTTGAATAATGGGTTAGAAGGATGATCCGCAGATTTATCTAAGATCATACGAGCAGTACGTTTTTCTATATTGGCTATTGTTACAAGTTTACGTTTAGGTGCATATTGCCATAGTATAATTCCGTAATCAATAATGAGAATAATATAAGAGTTGTAATACAATGTACAACTTTCTCATCTCGAGAGTTATGTAAGGTTTAATTCGACGAGGGAGTAATACTTTGTTGGTTAGCTTTTTATGAGCTTTTTATGAGTAGTGTCGACACGAAACGACCATTTTAAGTTGATATCTAAATTCACACCTATGAGTTTATATTGCTTTACACAATCAATTTGATAATCACTTATTTTCAAGTGGAACTCTCTAGACTGACTTAGTTTATGTGAGGACCCTATCAACATACGTTTATGTTTTTGGGGCATTAAGGTTCATTTATTCTATGACATGGTTGAGATCTTTCTGTAGTATAGTTTCTAAATTATTGACGAATATATCATAGGTGTATAAAGTGGAGTCATCAGCATACATATCACTAGAAGAATGATGTAAGTATAGTGGAAGCTCAATAAACGGTCCAAGTTGAGATCCTTGGGGTACACCAGTTTTAATCACTTCAAAACTGGATCGAACATTATCAAATTAAACTAGCTGTTACCTAAATATGACTAGAACAAATCTATTAAATGTTGCGAACAAATGGTAAACCACTAATTTCTTTAAAAGTCAATCGGAATTTACAAAATCGAAAGCTTTAAATTACTAAGAACTAAAAATAACATACCCACCATATTCCCTTTGTCAATTTCAGTAGCCCATTTGTTTACTAGATGGAGATAACATTGGACAAAATGATTAAATATTATGAAAAGAAAATCGCGTCGAGGGACTCCCAAATGCAGGATTTTTAATATTTATCTGAGAAGAAATGATTTTTTTTATATTTTCTCGCGACATTTTGTTCAACTTCCTATCAAAAATCTTTACATCATCACGGACCTATATAAACTATGACACCATCAACCGTTGGAATACTGTTGAGGCATTAGCACAGAAAACGTGTTACATGTGTTCAAACTTGTTCTTTTTAAAAAGTCCAACACTGACGTATTCTTTAAAAAAGCATTCGTCTATATTTTATGAGACTTTAATTGATTCCGGTAAACCTATTTTCCTATTTGTTATACACATCTAATCTTTCACATTTTTGTCAATCCAATTAGTACAATATCATGAATATCATAAATCTTCTCCAAAGTTTTGTTTTAAATTTTGTTTAAGATAATAATCACATACGACAGACTGTACAACTCGTTGTAACGTGGCCGGAATGTGCAGTTTATATTAGGGCCCAATTAGACCGCAGTTTGAGCATTTTCCGTATTTGGGTTATTGTGGGTGGGTTTGGGTATTTTCTGATACACACAAACAAAAACTGACAGTGATGACAGCCGAAACAAGTCTGTCGTAAATAGCAAAGGTTTGTATTTCTGTCAGTTTTATTGAATTATCCTATTTGTTTAAGTAGCCTACATGTTGGGTGTCTCAAGGCATTGGTTAGCAGCGCAGAAAACATGATCACAAAGCTCAGTTCTTCTATTTTTGTAAAGAAAGGTTGCATGTTGGTTTGTTCAATTGCTGGTCCACTTGTCAACATACAGTGACAGTGCTTCTATTGGCAGTAGGATTATAAGTTCATATATGTAAATTGTCAGCTGAAATATGTGTATATCCCAAAGAATACGAATTGAATGAATGTATGATGCTTTTAAATTATTGTACATTTTTCCAGTCAAATTCTTTTAACTAGATATTGACTTGAGTTAGTTTATAGATTTAAATTGGTCAAGGAAGTGAATTGTCAAATGTCCAACCACTTGTCACATATTATATTACCATTTCCTACATATTAAGCAAGTACACAAATTTGTAACTCGCACATTGGTTTAACATTTTGGTAAGACTTTTTTGTGTGCATACAAAGATTAATTATTAATGGAATATTCTAAATGTAAGGCCACAGTCTTTGAATTCAATATTGACTACCTTATAAGATGGCTATTTTTTGCTGTGTGTTAAGACCATTTATCAGAGAAATAAATATTAAATACAGACATCCCAACATTATAAGACAGAAGGTGATATCATTGATTAATTTCACAGTTAAATGTGTGATAACATTAGCACGTTACTACCATATGTAGAGTTTTAATTTACTTGAGCAAATCTTTCTATTTTTATTTCAGATGCGGCCTGATGGGAAGGGTTATTTAGGGAGCTATGTTAAGGCTATCCATGACTTCCAGACTGACCGTCCAGGAGAGGTCAGTCTCAGTAAGGGAGATGTTTTTAAGGTCACTAAAGTTGTGGACAATAATTGGCTACGTGGCAGCAACAGTGAGAAGGAAGGAAACTTTCCATCCGACTTTGTTGAAAAACTCAATGTACCCCTTTTAGAAAATCAGCAAAAAGTATTTGCTGCTACAGAGAATTTTCCTTCCCAGCAAAGTTGGGACCTTGGACTTAGTAAAGGTACTCGATGATTTTTTGTGTGAATAATTATTGATGCACTGCAACATTATAACGCGGTCGTCAGGGTCCACGGGGAACGCTGAAAAATGCGTCATAACTGACCGCGTTATAAACACAGGAGGTTTGTTCAAAATCTTTAACGTGACCTCTTTCACAGGTTTTCACATACGCAAACAAATGCCCAACCCACCATCATTTGATATGGGACATCAGTCAGTGTATTTATTTTTATAACACACAAACTTTTCATAAATCGCGGTATCAATAGGTGTATGTTGGTAGAACAATTGAGTTGCGATTGATTTACTGTATTTATTTCATTCCGATACTTCTGTAAAATTGTTTGTTTTGGTGACGAAAACGCGCCTGCATGTACCTTAGCGTTCTAAAAATAGAAATGGTCTGAGTAGAAGCTAACCCACTCCCTTGACAAGCAGAAGTTACTGTTCTGTAAGGGAAGTAAATCTGCATGAAGTTAGGTACACGCTTTGTAAGATTTTTCATAAACTTGCTTTAAAAACTTCTATGAATCGTTTAAAATATCATTGATATGAAATATAACGCGCATATCTATTGCAAGGGCTTTCACTTTGATCTTTACACGTTGTAAAGCTTGTGTTTTCTTTTTGTGCTAATTCAAAGTTTAAAGATATCGCCTGCATTGTTAATCATCATTATCACGTTTTCCACGTGGCACAGCGCTTTTATTCTGTAAACAAAAGTTGCTCAATCGTCTTTCAATTACACATGATCCCCGATTACGTAAGCATTGTATATATCAAGTGACCGTTGACACCGCCCCGGGAAATAGGAAATACACAGGGAGTACGATTTTTACAGCTTGCAATGTGTATACCGCAATTGTCTGCTGACATTTTCACACATAGTACACTGGAAAAATATTTGGGAGCCACGCCGAGAGACCGCATTTTAATGGAGTCCGCATTATATAGGACTGCTTTATAATGGAGTTGCAGTGTACTTTAACTTATGTATACAAGTTGTGATCCCATGTGGTCAGTATCTATTTGTGAATATCATATAGTTCCTGTCAAAGAGTTTTTAAAATATTAGTACACTGATGCCTTATCTTAGCAAATTATTTAATCAAATAGAAAAAAAGGAAATAACATCGGCTATTCTATTCCCCGGTCCTGTATTACTTGGTCTTATCCGGTCTCCTAATTCCCGGTTCATATGAACTTAATTGCTATACGCATTTCAATCAATGAGTAATATCACACTAACAATTAAAACCATTTACTCTAAATTTCAGGGGATGTGGTTATTGGCATAAAGCAGATAGATGACTTTTGGTGGGAAGGACTAAAAGGGTCAGAAAGTGGAATGTTCCCTGTGACACATGTGATGGAACTGGAAGTGTCTGGGCTTCTAAGAGACAGATCTCGCAGTGTAAATGCAACAGAAACTTTATTTGCCCAAGCTTTGGTTGCAGCTCATGCACAACTAGATGAGGAACTTGGTTTTGAAGTTGGAGATATTATCACTGTTACAGGGATAGTGGATGAGGATTGGTACATTGGTGAGTGTCGAGGTAAATCGGGCATTTTCCTCGCTGCCTGTGTACAGTTACTGAATGAAGATGAATGTAATGAAAGTGGACCTCGGGTAAAGCAGCAAGAACCTGTTGCAGAAACCAGCTCAAAGCCTTCAAGTATTCATGCACCATCTCAATCAAGTGTAGGTAGTTCTACTGGAAATCCATCGGTTAATACTAACCCATCTGTTAACAGCCCTGTATCAAATGAATCTTCTAACTTTACTGTTGAAAGCAATAAGTACACAAGTGAAAACACAAAAGCTCACAATGGTTCTGATTCAGGTGTGACCCCATATGCTCGAACTCTGTATCCATTCAACGGAGAGAATCTAGATGAATTAAGTTTTCAAGCTCATGATATTGTGACCTTGATACAGCATGTAGATAGAGACTGGATAGAAGGAGAGATTGATGGCAATATTGGATTATTTCCATCAAACTTTGTAGAAATTGTTGTTGATTGCCCTTACTCATATGACCGCGAGGCAATAGAAGAAGCTGAAGTCTGTGATACAGAAATAAATACCGCAGAAGATAGTGAACAACCCTGTACAAGTCATGACCGTAAACCAGCTAGTCCTGCTGATATTGTTGAATGTGCTGATGATGAACAATATGCTCTTGTACAATACTCATTTACTGCTGAAACAGACAACGATTTGTCAGTAACAGAAGGTGAGACTGTTACAGTGATACAGCAGGTTGACGATAACTGGCTTCATGTAAGGAATGACAGTGGTCAGACAGGCATGTGTCCTACTCCATTCCTCCACATTATTGGTGCAACTCCCACACAGTTGAGCCAAACCCATGACAGTAATGATAATGAGATTAAATCAACCTCTGAGAGTAGCAGTAATAACAGAGACAGGGACACAAAACCCCCTGAACATGTTAAAGAAGCCAAAGAAAGTGTAAACGCGACCAAAGTCACACAAACTAGCCATACAGTACCTTCAACAAGTAGTGATAGACGCACGAACACTTTTGATACCAAAACTAGTAAAGTTAAAAGTGTAGATACAGTCAAATTACCTCAGTTTCATGTAGAGCCCGCCACTAAACCCCAGTTGAGACCAAAGCCCGCTCTAGCCCCTAAACCAGCATTGAAACCCAAACCTTCTCTTAGTCCAAAACCATCTTTGAATCAGCATAGCATAGTAAATAAAAGGCATTCTGTAATTGGGTCATCAATTCCAAAATCTTCATCCTCTAATGCCTTGTCAAACTATATATCAAATTCAGATGTAAATACTCAGTTGAATTCCATAACAAAGGCTCAGTCTATGTTTGAAATGAACGAGACCCAATTAGACACGAGCCTAGAGACTCCTGAGAGTGAAACAGTTAACACATTGTCAGTGACTCCGAGTGAAGTAAGGAGAAAGTCAACAGATTCAGATCATAAAGTGTTTGAAAACTGGGACTTGTCAAAGCCTTTGGATAGTTTACTGAAGGATGAATTCACTAAGGCGAAACAGGACTCACATCTGCAATCTGGTACAAATAGACACTCAAATGTTCCAAACATTAGTCAGAATACTACCAAAAGTGTAAATGATAACTCACCCGTAAATAGACGCCATAGTTCTTATGTTGGAAATTATTCTCGAGACAATTTTGAGTCTAAATTAAGCAATGGTGTGGCTGTAGGAAACTCAACATTTTTTGTGAATAACGAGAATGAAACACCAAGGCGTAAGCATGTAAGGAAACCACCTCCACCACCGTTAAAGAGGGAAAGTGCAGTGGATAGTTTTACTCGGAAACCTTCTTATAAAAAGCCTGCACCTCCTCGACCTATGGGTCCGCGGCTAGCCCCAACTCCTTCACAGACACCATTAGTGCCGGAGAGAAGTGGACCCTTAAATGTGGAAGTCCCACCACGGCCCCCGGTTCAGTATTCACGCCCTGCCCCACAGAGACCGAAGACTAGGCCAGAAATATCCAACAGTGACAACCTCATGGCATTTAGTCCTTCAAATACATCACTCAGTAAGTTTCTGTGTTTTCTTAGATTGTTTGTAACTTGATCTTCAGTGTTCCTCTTCGACAAACCACAAAAAGTGTAGCACTTTAATTAAGGCATCTTGATTCTACACTTGAATGCTTTTGAATTTCAACCTTGTTTTTTTAGCTTTGGCAATAAAAAAAATGTGTACAAACTTTCCTATAGATTCAAGCTGAAACTTGAATGCTTGTGTCCCTTGGGATATGAAATGTTTGTCAAAGTTTGAAATGTGTAAAGGTAGAAGTGATAGTGATTTTTGGCAATTTAACTTTTGCAATCACCTGTAGTTTCTTTTGTTTTTTTTAGCGTTCGACTTTTGTCGGTTCTGCGTGGTCATTCAGTTTTTTCATCCCCGCCACAACGGTCAATGACCTCCGACTTTGAAGGATTTTCTATCCCAGATTTTATCCATTACATTTATTTTGCTATCTTCATTATTGAGAAAGAGCCAGTATTTCCCTTTTGAATGTTTAGTGCTAAACAAGGGAACTACTGGTACCATTTTTATAATGTCTTTGGTATGACGCGGTCCTTGACTGGGGATTGAAC
>ENA-OREC01002120-OREC01002120.1-marine-metagenome-genome-assembly--contig:-NODE-2120-length-10705-cov-14.990873_pt1 | contig 10705 bp, 5 predicted proteins | sample MGYA00248626_ERZ508543 | MGnify/ENA primary metagenome ERZ508543 (study PRJEB26211, sample SAMN05518279) | marine metagenome | isolation source: Puget Sound, Washington, USA | host: Bankia setacea...
TGAAGTGATGACAAAATTGATGCTTCATATTATTACATACTTTTACTTACATATTTTAATCTGTTTTCAAACTTTAATGTTGTCAGGTAGCAGTGGATTTTTTTCTACAACATTTCAAAAACTATCAGCATGCAGATAATGATTTTTCACTTTCAAAAACCAAACTTGTCTATCAAGAATTGACAATCAGCTTATAGATTGAACACTCATAATTTTCCATAAATGCCCCAGCAGAATTGAAGCAACTAAGTCACAAGTGTCAAAAGTTGAAGGTTAACAGGTTACAAGAAATACAGAAAGGAGTTCAAAGCACAGCAGATGCCATCTAAGCAATGTTTGGGTGGAATTTTTATGGTTACTTGGTCAACAGACAGTGTGCTAGATGAAAATGAACAAAACCAGCTGGCCAGTCAGTTAGTTGTACAGGAGTGATTATCTATCTCTCATACAGTCTACAGAGTCATATCTGAGATAGGCTTGTTTTCTTTCAGCATGCATTAACTGACACTATCTCTCCTTTCCATATGATTTACTTGCGTGATTATTTTTTCTGTCATTCAGTATTGCAGGTCTAGAGTGATATGTTAGTGTCATGGACAGAGTTGTTTGTACAAAGTTGATTCCAGACATATTTCAAAGCATTGGAGCCATCAAAAGTCGGTTTTTCTAGTCTGCATTAAGTGCAAACTTTTTTCCATGACCCATTTACGGCTCAAACACATGTTATGTTTTACCTCAGCAAGTAGGCAAAACAGATACAGGGTCGACAGGATCGTAAGTTATCCCCAGTTCTACATGTATCAAGTGTTTATGGTACAAATCATCAAAAGTAACAATGAGCTTGTAATGCATTACTGCTGCACTGTAATATAACAATTCCTTCACATTTTGAGTTGAAGAGTTTGTGTATACAGTGACACATAGAGCAAACATAATACATGTACAATCGTGATCTACAGTGTTTAGTGCCAAGGAAACCAAGTTAAACGTTCTCATTGTCAACATTCTATTTTCACATATATTTCAGCTCATTAAATGCTTTGTGTAAAATGTTCAATGGAAACCTGTCAAAGTGTAAAGATTTTCAACAATTTTGAAAAACTATTTCATTGATTTTTTTAATGATAAAATGTTTATGTGGTTTGCTGTAATTCTTTGAGGTTGCCAACTTTATGAATTAAACTAATTAACAAGATTAATGGTTTGGAGATCATATTTCAGATTAGGTTGAAAAATATACTCATTATTCTTTTATCAAGGTAAAAATATTCCAACAATGTATAACTAATTAACTTTTTATCCCTGATATTTCATTCCTCTTTGGATACCCAACAGAACTGTGAAAGGATCTTAGAACTTCCCAAAGCACTTTAAACACTTTAAGAATCAGAAAAGACCATTTGACACTGTGAAAGGTCAGTTGGGACACCTTGCCTCAAATAAACTTGACTTTGGAGAGACTTTTAGAACGTTTTAGTACCTTAAATAAAATACAATCTCTAACCCTGTAATTGAACTTGTAATATTTATTGCATTTGAAGCAACATGCACTTAATACAGCTTCACCTAGTTAAGTACTGGTGTAGCATGCTAACCTTTCATTAATGTGAGTGTTCTCTTGTATATACATGTACACAGTTGCACTTAAACTGAAATGGCACAGGAATTTGGTGGGCAATGTCTGAATGCTCTCATAAAATCACAAGAACAAAAATGTGAGGAACCAAAACCTAGAATTATCAATGGAAAGCATAAGGTCTTGAATTACGACTTCAGATTCAAGTTTTCATTCTCTTCTGTCTTAACCAAGTTATTCTTTCACTTCAGAAAACGTTAATTAACAAATAGCTACAACACAACTCTCAGATCTGTGGACAAGTAAATATCCCCATGTGTATCCTCCTCTCTGTTCCCAGGAAGAAAAGATAAGCAGATTTGTGTAATTGAGAGGCAATTCTCTAACGCCATAAAACAGTTCTGTAAGATTACTTTTAATAACACCATCTCTGGACAACACCAGCCTTATCAGATTTATATTGCACATATGACGCCATGGTTGTCACTTTTTCCAGGAAATATGTCAAAAACAAAAAAATCAAATAGAATAAGGACATGAAAAGCCATAGTGATTGCTCAATCTATCTAACCCAGATTCACGCTTAAAAGTTTCTTCTATTACAAAAAAAAAGCAAAGCCATTTATTTTCAAAAACACAATGGCAAATGTTTCGCCAAGGGACCATGGATTTTGCTTCAAAGCTCTTAAAAAATTACTTACAATGTAACAGTGATACATTTATGATATAAACTGGCTTTATAAGTGTTTGTTTGGTTCCCTGTAGACCCATCAACACACTTACACAAGCCATCTTTACAGTTTGGAATTCAGGTGTTTGTGGATGTTACATTACTAATATGGCTATAATGATCAACACACAATCCTCCATCATTTATAACATGTCTTGGTTTCTAGAAATCTGAAAAGTGTCACATGTTTTCTTGAGAAGATTCAGAATCCAGTTGGTAATGGGCTGGGTAATAAGCACAAGCTAACAGGTGGATTCTGTAATTGGTGTCAGTTTGTTCTAATTATATTATACAGATATTAATGGTAGATATACTGTATATGGCAGGCTTAGAAATTTATTTAAATTCTCTGAGCAACACATGTACCAAAATACACTGAAACATTTCTGTTGCTTTTGTAATGTACTGTATGTAAATTGTCATAACAGTATAATTAAAACGTTTACTTTACTACAATTTTCACTTAACAAACTCCTGTTAGACTATAAGTACTGTCATGGTTGATAAGAACATGCTAAGGATTCTCAATGACACTAAGTGAGCATCTACAGCAACTTAATTAAAACCTGAACTATTTAGCTTTACAAAAGACAATACTTCTGCCAGATGACCACACACACACTCTCTCTTCGGGTTCTATTGCTAATATATATTACCAATCTCTTCAGCAAATAATAACACATTACAGTAAATGAAAACTGCCATAGTAATGGTCTCTTCTCTCTCACAAACCTATGAAACCCCCAAGAAAATTATTAGCACTGAGTCAAACTTTGGGTTGGATTTTTTGTCCAGGCCCGTGCACGCATTGCCATCTAATCACAAATATTGGAACCTATAACATCAATTCATCATCACCAACTGTCAGAATATCTTGTAACTCATAGAGCAGCCTTTGAAACTTGACCAGTGTACAATTCTATACGAGTCATTGTTCACAAATTTGACAAAACATACCAAGATTGAAAGAATTGTTCACGATATTTTCACAATCTGAATAACCAATACACTGCTAGCCAACTTATCCAATTCAATGCTATCACAGAGGCCTTCATACAACTCTCTGCATATTCTGTGACATGATATGAGTTTCTGAATGACATTTTCATTAAAACAGCTCCAGTGTTATAAAGAAGCTTGAGTAAAAAGTCTTGTTCAGGCTGTATTAGGTATGCCAAACAGATTTATCACATTGTCAGTTGGCTCTATGGTGAATATTGTGAGTCAGGGTCGAACCTTTATCAGCTAAACTACAATTTCTATTTAAAATATAAACACATGAATGGCATTCCTCAAAGATTTGACAATGTATATAACTCTGACTTGTGTACAATAGTTCAGGAACAACCTTATTTAGCCAAATGTGTTTCTTATATGTAAACGATCAAGCATATTTCAGTTAAACATAAATTCTATATGAATAACTTACCATTTTTCTCTACTTTCACTTGATCTAAATCATTTTTTTGATAATTTACGCCAGCAAAGCATAAGGTTAATCACATCTCGTTAGCTACTTGTATACAGTCAAACAATTAACAACCAAATTAACCTAACAAGCACCAGTTATAAATATCTGAGAACAGAATAATAAATTACTAGCAAAATAGTTTTGTTCAAAGCAAGCAGATTACCTGTTAACTTCTAAGTACACAGGTATTACTTTTACATAACCCTTGTTTTCAAAGCTATTCCAATTAACATTCTTGTCTTCTAACAACCCCCAGTAATCACAGAGTTCAAGTTGTTCTGACACATTTCTTTGTACATAACATTGCCTTCAATTCAACACATGTATTCAAAATCTAACAAAACTCACAACATCTTAATCGCAGCTGCACAGCCACAATTAGAATGTTAAGGATTGTTCAAAATTCAAATAGCCATTAGCAGTTTCATACACCTATCTAGAGAACATGTATTTTAGACTGCATTGATTGTTTTCACTGCTTTGTGAACAATAACTGGAGGAACACACTGACTCTGGCAATCTAGTGTTAGAACATACATCCAGTATAAATGCTAGCTGGGAATTGCCTGTCAGAATATAGACCGTGCTTGTCAGGATTCTAAGGATCACTTAATGCTTAGTACTGGTTGTGTAGAAGGAATACGCATGAAACAGTAATCAATACAGGTAATTCTACACACAAACATGTATACACTTATACAACATAATCTAATTATCGGTATTTAAAAGTAAATTAATTCATCGAAATAAACTACAACTTACATGTTTTGTTAAGTCCCTTCCTTAAATAACACATGATCACTGTAACATACATACAAACACACCCTTGTCTTTTCACACAGCCTCAGGTTGACAAAACGTATTACCATAAATATGTGTGAAACTTTCCTTACATATTTAAATATACCTTGGTTAGAACATACCTATATCAGTTTAAAGCGTACCGTAAATATGGATGTAAAACATTGGTAGGTGAAATGTAAACAAACCCACAGCCTAAAATATTTAATTCATGACAGTAAACTTTGCATGCATCGCTACATCAATGTAAACACACAAAAATACACCACCGATATTCCAGCAAGGTCATATGCACAGTTACAATGTGTATCTTTCACAACCCTCTAACTTAATATATACTTCATAATGTGACAAATCTTGTGCAGGAAAGAGTATAACAAATTTTAAAACAGGCACAGTAAAGTAAAGCACTGTGTTAGTTTTAAATCACCTACTTAGATCTCTTTCTGCTTCTTCTTTGCATTAACAAACCTATCTAGAATGAAATCCCAAAACTCATCTTATACTAAAATGCTGTGTTTGACGTGGGTAAAGGGACATGTTTTTGTAATCAAGACATGAAATAGCCAACTAATTGCTTTATTTACTTTAGATAAAAAGATATACATTTTTATCTAGTTATTAACTAATTCATGATAATGATCAGTAATCAATTACAACATAGTAAAACACAAATATACACTTCAAGTCTGATTCATTCATACTTGTAATGAAACATACAACGTACCATTTAAAAAAACAAAAAAAACGTCACCAAATCCAGATTAAATGTTTTGTGGTTTTGAAACTATTTAATTCATATATAGCCTAGCAGTGGAGTAGCTGAGTGCTTTAACCTTGTGGCAATTATATTAACTTCAACTCGCCCAATTATATTGTGAATTATTCAGGACAAAAAATCTTACATTTGAATGAATGTCGTTAAAAATATCATACCAAGACATACTGATTGCTAACTCTCATCTACAGTACAAACTTTGATCAATATTTCAGTAGATAAAAGCCCTTATACCATTCACAAGACTACAAAATACCTGAACAAAACCACAACAATTCATTCAACCTTTGAGTATTTGAGATATGTCACATTTTACACCCCCTTGTCTTAATATGGGATGAGAGCATGAGAGTTGTAAGTGCCTTTCCATAATGAACGAGTTATAGATCATTATCACCACCTCTGAAACGGTATTGCACCTTGTATTGCCATATGTTCAACTCCCACATTAAAAAGATTATTAATTTGACATCTTTTAACACTGAGACTTTCCTTCAGACAAGCGGTTTTTCCAGTGGTTTCAGAAGCAGTTAAACTTTGTTAAAGTGCAAGTAACAAGAGTAGTGTGGGTATTGCATAAGGAATGTACAAATCACCCAACCACCCACAGTGTAGTCTCCCGTGTTTTTATCACTGAACCAGAACGTTGAAACTAAGTCAAATGAACAAGTAAAAGTGTAACCCCTTAAACATGAATATAAAGTGAGAACAAAAATCAATTAGAAACTGAGATCTCTTCAAGCTGATCAACAAGAACACATTATATAATTTAAAAACTAAAACACCGCAACAGTAAGCTTGCATTGATTGGCTACAGTCCAGCTTAAAGCAAGAGTCCATATGTTACCATCGTTTCAACAAGTTAAAGCATTTACATGAATAATATTGCAATTATTCATAGTGTTGTGTATTCATACCAGACTGGCTGAGGGTCAATAGCTACAAGGTCATCAAATAACACAAGGAGGCCTTACAGTTCAAACTGATAGAAAGTTATCAAGACTGTTTAACACAAAGTCGAGAAATGTTTTGTTTTTGAGTGTGCTTGATTAATGTTTTCTTTCAGTTTATCAATACAATAGAAAGAATAGCAGTATTGCAGTATGTTACAGACTTGAAAATCATTGGTTCTTTGTTTGTCAATTTGAGTATGAATGAATATATATGTAAGTTATACATGTGTATCAACGTTAGGAATCATCAAGCATCAATTTCAATGTGATACTGATACTTTCAAAGCTTGAACAACGACATTGAAGCCTGCATAAAACTTCATCAAACATGATAATAGAGTCACAATAAAGAATCACACCATAAATACAGCTAGTTTATACTAATTTATTTTAGTTTGATTGTGTAACGAGCAATTTTTTGCTTATGTAAATCACGCTCGAATCCATTCCTGGAACCAACCAGTGCTAAGCAATTAGAGTAGAGTAGTTTCTTTCTCAAGGAAACAACGGGGGCCTTTGATGGGGCTAGAACTCACGACTGACAAGTATCCACCGATCACGAGTCAGACGCGCTACCCACTGCTCCACGCCGCCTCTAAATACAGCTGTATACATGCTTGTGTATTATCCATTGATATGCTTGTGTATTATCCACTGATATGCTTGTGTATTATCCATTGATATGCTTGTGTATTATCCATTGATATTATGCGTGCTTATACATTGAGAGACCCAAAGTCTCAGAGAGAAAGTTAATACAACTGAATTGCCACACGTTTACCTGTACAAAGTATTATCCTTGAAATATTACAAATTCTACTTGAAAAGTGTTGAACAATAACTATCCAAATTATACTAATTCCTTGGTATAAGTTAAATCATTAAATCCCACTAATCCATACGGTTCAATAGGAGACATACACTAAGGTTAGCATAACTTTACTACTTTACCTGATCAAATATTTAGTAATCAATGTAACAATAGAACTAATGGTAGTACTAGGTATCAGAACGACTGGGCAGTGTTATCTAAGAGTTGGGAGAACAGGAGGGCAAGTTTGGGGGTTTTGACTTTCAACCCTCCTGTACTAATGTATCTACAACCCAGGGTAGTTAAAGGCATAGATAGGCACACATTCAGAAAAGATTAAAATAATCATGTCGCTAATACCCTGGTTAAAGTTTAAGATAATATTGAAACAAAAGGAAATATTACATCAACAAGTATTCATAGTTCTCTAGTTTCAGACAGAGAGGAAACAACCTTCATCTTTGAGACAAATCTTAGTTTAACATGAATATACTATGTCAGCCTTTTTACAACATACATTGAAGACTATTTTAATGTTACGGAGTTCCTTTAGTTATTTCTGTACGTGTTGAGTTTATCATTGATGGAACAAATAATTAGCATTAAAAATAGGAACACCAATTTAACATGATGGCTACATGCTTGGGAGACCTTGTAGCAAGTGTATTAACCACATGTTGTATTAAAATGTATCAATTTTACTGTATGGATTTAGGCAACATAATTTATTCTTATATAGCCGTAGATTTAGCGTGAACTATTTAAGACCATGTTTAATATACTGGCCCACATAAGTTTTATTACATTAGGTTATGCACATTCTTCTCCTATTTAAGCTGTGTTAAGTCCTCAAGTGTTCACACAATCTCTTGGAAAGGTTTCAAGCTTATCGCCCCTCTATTTACTCTTGCTATCTCTTATTGAAGTTTTATGTACTGTTTATCTGTCCTACAATATATTAGAGTCCTGTTTACACGATGGACACCAGATATGAATCATAGTACATACAACATTATACAGTAGATGTTCAAATACTAGCACTGATCAAAGAGAAAGTGTTAAAGCTCTGGGGCCAATATCATTATCAAGGATGTTACCCTCAGTGTTAATCATTATACTTGCTAACCAAATTTCAAATGATTAAATGTGTTGTTTTAACAAATAAAACATGTACATTCATAGGTAAACTTTATATTCTGCTTTTAACATTTCTGATTTGCCTGAAATATTATAATTTTGCATGAAATAGTTTGGATTAAACTTAAGCTGGATTAAGTCATTATGAAATTGGGCCCAGGTTACCAAACATCTTGCCAGTTGAATAGAGTCAGATATGTCCAATATGTTTACAGCAGTATTTCACATCAGGTCATGAAAGAAGCTTTGCTGCTTGGTGACCTAGAGTTAAAAGTCGTAAGTCATATTTCACAGGTCTTAGGTTTGATCGGTAACTGATTTGTCGCACCTTTCCATCTAGATGCATACCTATTTTTTTACCACATCAGTGACTTCTGTACATGTGACAAATGTAAGGAGGTTGTATGACACAAGTATGTTAAATCAAAGAGAGTTGAAAACATACCTTATCTGATTATGTAAAATCACATGCCTATCTTTCAAGGTAATGAAGGGTGAACAACTCTCCCAGCTAAACATTAAATCAACAGGGACCATAGAATGAGAGTGACTTTATAATATAAACAATGATTAACATGGTTCACACTCTTACATAAAGAACAAATCAACAATGTGAGACTCTTTGTACATCTCATTGCATATTGATAGAAACCTAACACTTATTATCTAAGCTGTGATGCAATGATACCTTCGGTACAATGACAAATACTATGGACAGCTGTTTTATTTGTTTGTCAACTACTGACTCAACTGTGACACATGCACGGTCAAACTCAGTCGGAGATTAGAACAAGGACAACTAATAATTCATGCAAGAACTCTATCTGTCTATAAACAACTTAACTTGTTGATAGAAAAAAATGAAAACATGTATAGTAAATATTGGAGTATTTTTTTAGCGTTCGACTTTTGTTGTTTCTGCGTGGTCATTCGTTTTTTTCATCCCCACCACAAGGGCCAATGACCTCCGACTTCGAAGGATTTTCATACCAGATTTTATCCATTACATTTATTTCCCTATCTTAATTCTTGGAAAAGAGCCAGTATTTCCCTTTTTTAAATGTCAAGTGCCAAACAAGGGAACTACTGGTACCATTATTATAAGGTCTTTGGTATGACGCAGTCCTTGACTTGGGATTGAACCCGGGACCTCCCGCACTCGAAGCCAGCACTCTACCACTAGGCTATCGAGGAGGCGGTCAATGGAGTATTAAATCCACATAATGTAAAGCCAACTTTAGATGCATTAGCTGAGCAAGGTTTTTGATGTCGACCTAGTTCGGTGCAAAAATCAACCAACAAGTTTACTTAGTTTTACTCAAGCATTACCTACACCACAATTGTCTACTTCAAATCATACTGTACGATATGCAATAAAAAAACAAATGCAATAAATTATTATATGAGAAAATAAATCCATATATTTGATGGACTTTTTGAGTTTCAAGTTACTGATAGTAAGTCATTGAGCTCTAACTTGGTATAAGAGCCTTCTTTTACACAAATTTATTCAGGTCACATTTTATCAAAGTTAACATCATGTTCTTTCTCATTTTATAAAAAGAAGAAAAATAACCTCTTAAATATAGAATTTTAACCAAACACTGAATTGTAAAAAGGTTCCTAAAAATTCAAACCTGACAAGTGAAAATATTGGAACTGTAAAATAAATCACCGGCCATTTTTAAAGTAGATCTATATGGGGTTTTTTTTCAAAGCATATCTTTCAGTTGGGGAAGAGTTGTACCATTTACCTGTAGCTTGAGAAGTTAATGTGTTTACTTGTTAACCTAAACTTCCAGCACCCTTAACACAGTTGGCCCTTTAATATAAGTAGTACATGTATATACACAAAGGTATGTTAGGTAACTGTTTGGTTTGATGGGATGGTTGTACAGGTTTCTATAGGTACAACAGTACGCTGTGTCTCCGCCCACACAATAAATGTAAGAGTTCAAACTACAGTCCATATAGCTTCTACACATCAATCAATGACCACATTATAAAGTGTTACATAATCCTATGTAAGATAAATAAAGATTCTCATAAGTGTTGTAAAATAAATAAACTTTAAACTGTAAGGTAAACAACATTCTTTGTACATGAACCTCTCTACAGTCATGGACACGCCTTGTTTCTGGCAATAACAAATGTGGACTCAAATAATTCTTACCAGTTTAAAAAAGCTCAGTAAACATTCTCTTGTGTACTCTGAACAATTCCAATGTTAACATACTTTTACCGAAGCATATTAATAAAAAGAAATCATTTACAATACATAAATGATTATTTTCCACTTTATTGTTATAGTTTTGGAATTCTTTTTTTACCAAATGACACTAGAGTTTGAGTACATGTTAACACTACTGTTTAGAGTACATGTTAACACTGCTGTTTAGAGTACATGTTAACACTGCTGTTTAGAGTACATGTTAACACTGCTGTTTA
>ENA-OREC01002121-OREC01002121.1-marine-metagenome-genome-assembly--contig:-NODE-2121-length-10705-cov-13.010726_pt1 | contig 10705 bp, 5 predicted proteins | sample MGYA00248626_ERZ508543 | MGnify/ENA primary metagenome ERZ508543 (study PRJEB26211, sample SAMN05518279) | marine metagenome | isolation source: Puget Sound, Washington, USA | host: Bankia setacea...
AGCCAACATAATCACCTGTGGAAATAGTGTACAATAAGCCAACACAATCACCTGTGGAAATAGTGTACAATAAGCCATCACAATCACACTTTGGTAATCGAACTTTGTCCGTAATATATGAGGTTTCCAAGCCCTGAGGTACTTTTGTGGGTTTAGTTATATGTTGGGCAGCTTTTATGTTCAGATATTCAGTAGTTTCGGATTTGGTAGCCTCACCTGTTCACTGAAGCAAATTAGAGTGTCATTGATTTCAGTTGTGGAAACAGAATCTACAAGGCATACGTATATAGCAAGGACACATAGCTTGCAACAATACATTATACATCTAAGTAGTAAGCTGGGAACAGTTGTTGACATCTAGTCTAGCTTTAATGTGTGTGTTTATGATAAATTTTCATTTGTTTGCTATTGGGGCATTTATAACGTTTACCAAAAAAGAACATTTACCGTACACGTAACTCCATATGGTCGCTTTTACTAAACACATCCACAATAGTACGTGTCCATTAACGCTTTCGGTTTAAAAGACCTATTGGTTGAACTAATATCGACGATTTCCCTGTGTGTAAATCATAGCTAGCTCAAAGTTATCATCTTTAATGCCCATTTGGAACTCATGGGTCGCATTAGCTGCACGGATCAACGCGAGGCAGTTCCAAATGCCCTTTGGTAGCATTTGAATCGGTAAATGTACATACCATAAACATCTTCGATACCAGTATTAAGGTTAATAATTCCAATAGTACGATATATATGACGTTACTCTCATACATGATTTTTATCTTTTTTATTTTTTTGTTAGCTTTCGACTTTTGTCCGTCGGTTTTTTCATCTCCGCCACAACGGACAATGACCTCCGACTTTAAAGGATTTTCTATCCCAGATTTTATCCATTACATTTATTTTCCTGTCTTAATTCTTGAGAAAGAGCCAGTATTTCCCTTTTTTAATGTTGAGTGCTTAACAAGGGCACTACTGGTACCATTTTTATAAGGTTTTTGGTATGACGCGGTCCTTGACTGGGGATTGAACCCGGGACCCCCCGCACTAGATGCCAGCACTCTACCACTAGGCTATCGAGTAGACGATACTCTCATACATGATGACTTTGTCTATAGGTACTACCAAAGATACAACATGCTAATTTACTGTTTGGCATATTAGCGGTTATTCTACTATATTCAAGTCTGAAAAGCTCAATATCTTTCCCGGATTATAACGTCTCCAAATATACCAAGACACACCCCTCCCACACACCCATCACATTAATTATGTTAAAATACAGTGGATTTGTTAGAGCCAAGATATTGAATTCTACTGAATAATTATAACACTGACATAACGCTGTCCTAATTAGGTCAACCTTTATGTAGGTATATAATTAGAAATATAAGAGTCTGTCAGGGAAGGAAATACCTATAACAACGTATATGTGTAACATGAATTGTCAAGAAGGCCTTTCAGTGGCAAAATGTATGTTTCACCACTGATTAGGAATACTAAAGCTATGCATTTACTTATAGTACAGTCCCTCGAGGTTTCTGTGTGCATTTTTCGTCCGAAGCTTATTTTTTAGCGAGTGTAGACATTTGGCATCCTGGCGGTTTCCATGGTAACCAAGACAACATCCAATATGGTCGCCATTTTATTAGTGCATACCAGTCTTTCTACATGTCTTACAGCTATAAGGCACACACATATATTGATATAAATGTTTTAAGAATGTGGTCACCATACATGGAGCTTTTTAACAGACATCCAAAAAAAGGTCACCAACTGTCAAGGTCAAGGTCATATCAAGGTCAAACATGAAGAAATGCTTAACAATCAGTTTTACAATTCCACCCACACACTATATTTAGAGTATTATTATTGTTGACATTAAATGCTTTGTTTTCTTCAAAATGATGTTGTTGAGAGAACGTTACTTCGTGGATTTAATAATTAGTAGTACATAAACTTATCCATTACTTGGTTGACATTTGAAAAAAGCCTCACGAATAATATTGATTTCACAGTACCGGTTGTTGTCAGGGAATTTCAAACTATTTCTATAGTATTATGACTTCTTTTGATGCTGTCACAAACACCAGTAAATGGACATTATTACAGTGAACCTCCTAACCACCTTTAATGACAGACCACCCGACGTCAGAAACTACTATATTTTATCAGATGGATGAGTTGTCAATGTAATTCAAACCTGCATTAAAAGACCAACTGACGACAAAGACCATGCATTAACTTAACCTTTGATGGTCAAACATAACGTTTTGACTTTAAATGTAAAGGAACACTTTACCAACACCAGTACTGTAATTGCGAGTTTTAAAAATACACCAACAATGTCTGCCAAGTTCCTTATATTCTTATTACCTAGACATAAACATGTGCTTAATAGAGAATGGTCACGAATCGACATAAATAAGAACTGATCTAGATTCGGTGGAATAAATATATACATAAAATCCTTTATAACATGATATTTCTATACTTTATGAACTCCAATCCACTGGATTAGTATGATTCAAATGTTTACGTGTGTGTGTGTGTGTGTGTGTGTGTGCGTGCGTGCGTGCGTGCGTGCGTGCGTGCGTGCGTGTGTGTGTGTGTTTGTATAATGAACAGTTGAAGTTTTAATAATGAATTATGTACATTAAAGTCGTTAGTGTTCCCGTGACGTTATCTTTAACATTAGACAGACTAATGCAAACTGGATCGATGAAATTGACATTGACTTTTATAATAATGAACCCTAACAGTTAATGCAATTTTAGTGTTCAGTAAAGCCCAACGCATCACAGTAAGCTACTATTTCTTGAATGTGACATAATTAAATATAATTAACCAATCCTATTATGACATGTCAACTGAAGAACACACACCTTGTCTGCGTTCCTTCATTGTTCCATTCACTTAAGAGTAATGTCGGTTTATGCTTTGTAATTACTATTTATTACTATTTATTGTTATGGCTTTATTGGTATATATTGCACGTTTTAATCCAGATCCACTGTAAATATAAGTGTCACATGTTGAAAACAGTTCACAATATTCACTAAGTAGTTCGTTTCGTCACAATCCTCGTCCACATTCGATAGAATACAATCAACGTCTCACCTCCTATGAGACCACACCATTAGTAAAAGGAACTTTTATTCTGTTTCAGTTATTTTCGGTGGCCATTTCCTTTAAACATTCTCGGGGGATCCTGATTTGTAAGCGTCAAACGCTCACCGAGGTACAAATGAGTGCACCTGATCTTAGTTTAGTTCTTCTCGAAGACTAATTTATAAAAGTTAAACAACTCAAACTTTAATTTGATTAGTGTGTATTTCAAAGTCTCCATTTCGACAGAAGTCCAATGTTAAAGCACAGAGCCATGCAATACAAGTCCTTTCATGCGATTGTGTTTCTTGGTGTTACAACTTTTCAGATTGTGACCGTCCCTTTAGTTTAATACAAACCGTTTAACCGTTTAAAGCTTCCCAATTGATCATTCGTTCACTTTATCCGTTTGTGTTGTTGTTTTAAATCCACCTCAGTAGCTACAGAATATTCGCCTTCTTTACTAGTCCAAGAAACCTAATGATCAACGTCCATTTATTGAAGTTCTTCTGTACACATCGACTCTTGGGAACTTCTTCACGAAAAAGGTTTATTTATTATTTATAATAACTATTTCGAACCTAGCCAACTAGTTTCACGTTTCACCGGACACGTGCTGATACTGTTTTTGTCTCAGTTTTTGTCTCAAATCACAAAACAAACCCTCATAAAAACAACAAGAGAACAATATTTTCAAGCTTCACAGCACGGAACCACTTATGAAAGAACTGTTTCCCCTACCCTCTTTAGTCTTCCTGGCAGGCCAATTAGACACAGTATGTACTGAACCATTTATTTATCATTATGTTCACAACTCAGTCTTACCACAAAACTGATTGATCGACAATATTGTGCATATCCAGTTAGTTGATTTGTGCACTCAGTCACCGTTAGGCTATTAGTTTGGTTTTACAGCTTTACTGTTTTAACAATCCTTTTATATAATTTCTAGTTCGTTTAGTTTTAAAAACCATCATCGATTTGTGTATTTCGTCTTTCTTTTGTGTGATTTACAAACTAACAATCGTTCTGGGGCTTAAACGTCTGTAACTATTTTACTCTAAAAGACACAGTTTTACTAAAAACTCAATTAAAACTATGAAACTAAGAAAACATATTATATTAGTAAAATAATAAAGTTTTACAAAATAAAATAAACAATAAGATATTTGAGCACAAGGGAAAGTTTATGTTTACATTTGAGCAATTACCGTTACGACGTAATCCGCTTAACCAATTAGTAAATCGCTTTAAAAACCAAAATGTCAACATGGATAGCGAGTTTTCATCCTGCAAACATACTGAATAACGGGCCTTTAAACCCGAATTGTAGACTTGCACATTTTAGGGGGTTGATAACCAATGACCTGCTTGCAGTTTCATCTTCGCTGTGAAATTTCAACCAGTGCTAACAATCACACCAATACACAACACAAACTGGTACAAAGTCGAGCATTTTCCCACAGTCGTATCCTTAATATAAATACAGTTTTTGTCAATTTGATTTGTGATTTGTCAATAATATGTCTGATATGATTTACGTTTTGTCTGATCTATTGTTAATATAGTAGATCAGCACGTATGAAAAGCCGATGAAGCCTTGATATCTGATTACTCACTGATGGGCATACATTTGGGGATATCTATATGGAACTAAAAAACAAACACGCACATAATAATGACTGATCGACTGTGAATAACTAAACCGATAAGTGTTAGTATTGATTTATTGTGCGGATGATTAATATTGGCAATCCAATTATGAAGGGTTCGAGTTTCAGAAGCGAACAATAGGTGGGTTAGTTCGACAGCACGCAAGGGGATTTGCTTTTATGGGAATATATAGATATACCTTTAAACATGCGATTATGTATCTTTAAGTAAACCTGTCTCTCTGGTTCGAATGCATGATGAACTGTTAAGAGTAAGGGTAACATAATAAGTCTTAAATACACACTCCAACTTAGAGTCTCTTAGGTTTATGATGCTAGATAAATCATGATAGTGCACAGAAAGCTAACACATCTTTACAGACGAATACAGTGTATCAGCTGTCAAAGTTAAACAAGCAATGATAAAACAATTGTATTTCTTAACTCAGTTTTGTTTTGTTAAATGAAATCTGCAAACATGACTCGGAGCTGGTGGAATACCGGGACCGTACCGACAGAAAACTTGCCAACAGAGAGAAGTCAGGACAAATCCGAATGAGAATACAGAAAGTGGACAACGTCACCAGTATATTACATCCCTAAGGCACACCTGGATTATAGGCCTTGAATTGTCCAAAATCTTACCAAATTAGTGATGTCCGCTCTGTAAGTCAAACAGTTTTTGTCAGATCCTTATGAAACTTGGTCACACTATTTAAAGGCATAATATCTCACCCAAGATAGATAACTAGGTAAATTGGCACTCATGAATTACCACCCTTGAATTGTCCAATTCTTTTCCAATGTTTGTCTTACAAGGGAACCATCATATAATGTTGACATCTTTGTTGAAAAATAGCTCAAGAACTCTAAACTGCTAAAATGTTGTTGTTGCAAACTGGCGTATTTTGTGTCAGTTTGGTACTCTTGTTATGCAGAAGTATTTTAGTTATTTCAATAATGATAAAACTATGTTATGTATGCTTTATCTTGTTTATGTTGTAAACTTGTTTTGAAAACATTTTTTTGCCATGCAATTTTGTTTTCAAATAGAACATGTATGTGCATTGTCTTGTCTGCCTAGAGTACCAGGGTTCATTTTGTTTGAGCCATAATCCTTTTTAAAGAGAAACATTTTGATAGACTTTACCTACATTTAGGTGTTCTTCATTATGACTGATACACTGTTGTTTATACATCGTATTAAAAGGACTGTCTAGATAAAAGCTCAAATGATTAACTTAAAAACAGACTAGCAGGTGGCTCAAACTATACCTAGCATGTCAGTGGGCTCGACATGTCGCATTCATGAATATCGTACTTTAAACTTGCTACCTTGTATTAGCTCACATGGTATCGGGGAACCCGGTAAACTCCGTACTAAAACAGGCTACATTATTCGCTATCACCTACCGGACACTTTACAAGCAGTGAATACTTCAGTGCCCGCAGCGCTTTGATTGTCTATTGCTATTGAGACATATGTAGATGGTAAGCGATAATTATCCTAAGTTTTATTTTAATAATGGGCATGATTAAAAAGTTACACACAGACGTACTTTTGAAAACCGTTCTTATGGGTTTACATAGGCCAGTAACACAAGTCACAAGCTGGTTGTCATTCAAGTTAATCCAACATGTGGTAAACTAAATCAGTTCTAAGTAATGCCCAGGTATTTGACACCATTAGCGATTAAGATTCATGAAGAGCAAGCATTAAGAGTTAGGCACAGAGCTCAAACTAGTAACAGCATAATCCACAGACGATGTTTAAATACATTTTTGGCAGTTTTCTTTGCGCATCGTATTGCGCAGCTGTTTAAATGACTCCACACCTAGTGATTGCGGGTTCGAGTCCCACCGGAGGCTTAATGTTTTATATTTCGCTATTTTGTTTAAATGCAATTAAATAGTGGTTTAAAATGCTAAAGTTAACATAGTTATGCTTTTTTGTCAAAGTGTTGATGAAAAAATAGCAAATCAACTTGACTTTGGTGATTTTAGGCAAATCATTTTGTATTTCGGGCTTTCTATGTGAATTCATATTGAATATAGAATTAAAAGTAGTATGGTGACATGTACCTTTTTTTGCTTTTTTAGATTAACAATATGTACACCTCATAAGGAAAATATCAACATTCTATCGATTTTTTTTCAAAATTTATAAAAATGTATACAATTGATCAATATTTTATGCTCGAAATCACGAACACAATAAACCATTCGATTTTTTTCTTCAACTACTTTAGCACATTTTATTTTATCTTTTGGTACAATGGCATTTTATAAATACACGAAACTAACAGACCCAGCCTGTTAAGTGTTTTGTTACAACTTTAGGACTTGATAAGTAACAATTTAAAAATGTCAAAATAAAGTCAAAATTCTTGGCAAAAGTGGGTGTGTTCAACATCATTTCTTGAATAAACAAGCACGGTGACCTATTGTTTTTATTAGCTTGTCGAACTTAACATTACATTTCTTGCAACGGGTATGTAAATATAACACAAATATATCGAAAATAAAAAAAACTGCCGAAAACGTCTTTAAAACGTCAGTTTGCAACTTTTGTTGTGTTGATAACGTCATAAGTACAAACCTAGCTGAAAGGAATGTTAAGTATTGATACTGCAGTATAACACATAGCTACATAGTTAAAGACAAACAATTCAAACATATCATGAACATCATTACACTATTATAGTTTATTGTTTATGTTTAAGTAAGGTGTGTTCATAGTACATATAGAACCGGTTTTACGTCGACGGTAAAGGGAGTCAGAAATTACTGCATAAAATAGGATGCATACTACTTAACCGGTTTCTCTATATGTGTAGATTTCTTCACAAACAAACGTCGCAGACATCATAACTACCTACTATCTATTTTATGACGAAGTTGTCCATCGTTATTTTCTCTTTATAGCTTCTAATGAGAAAAGAAGATGTCAAGCGGTGATAACAAAACCTGATGAAAAAAGGAGAAGATAAAATCGGATACCTACCAAGTGTTCTGTCTAGAAACTCAGAGTCAAAATCCATCCATAAGCACGGGTTGAATCTCTACAAGAAGGCCAGAAAGTAGAACTCCTCCACACATGTCAAGGGCTCACCCAACAAACGTGTATGTATCTCAAATAGTTGGTGTTTATTCTCCCCTTTGTCCTTCTGTTAAATTAGATAGTTCGAACTGTTATAGCTTACATAATACGTTCGATATGAATAAAAGTACACGTCTCTAAACTGTGACACTGGCTTATGTTGACGCACGATATGTAAGACTTGAATTACCGCCCATTCCAAGGAGTAAAAACAGATAACACACACTTCGCTGATAACATATACCCGCTTGTTGAAATCACAGCAATATAAAACTACATAGCCGATGTGTTGCACATGGAGTCCGATATATTGGTACCCGTTCTAAGATGCTGAAATAAATAGCACACTATACTCTTACTGGTTTGCGTCCAATTGGTTGTTGTCATCAAATCACACGATTACATGTGTTGGGTATATGAGCATCAGCATATCTTGTCACATTGACTTCAACACACATCCAAGACCTGACGTATATAGTAACAACTGTTGTTCTCCAAGTTACAAACGATGCATTCATATCAGTCCTGCTTTATACACAAATCACACATTTTCTGAGTAGAGTTAATAAGTCCATGTGTTGGTGATTCTACAGGTTTGTCGCTAAAATAAAATCATCACTAGGAACTCATTGATGCCACACGGACGTCGAGCCCTCAGCTAAATAAGGATACAAGAAACTGAAACTCGACCCCCCCATATACGTACCGTCATCATTTATCAACTATATACCTGGGAGAACGAGACGAGTGAAAACCGACCCTTCACTAATATATCATCAAATACAAAACCTAGAGCTAGAGTGTTGACAGAGAAACTGGTTGGTAACTGCATAGAACCAGCGATCGATAAGGCTTTAACAAGGCACCGTAATCAACCGCCTCTCTCTCTCTCCCCCTCGTCGCTTTTACCTGTGTCGCACATCGATCTTTGTCTAGTACTACTATACACACACTGCCTATTTTTAATAATCATAAATCATTCATACACTTATTAATTTGTTAATAAAGCGAGTACTCCAGAATAGTATAATATATCAAAGTGCAGTCCAATGTAATGTGTGTCTTTCAATGCAGCCCTAAGCCTCATACTAACCAAACGAATGTAAATATATCTAAAAAACGTATGGCAATTTCAGGGGAATTGTAAACTAATGAAAACGTTTATTCATTGTATGTCTTGGTCATGAAACATTCTGTGAACAGTTTATCGTTGTACCGCGTACTTAAATAATCACGTAACATTTATATCCAATCATATGTTTAACGAGTCTAGAGATGTTGAAGTCGAAACCTCGTTTGTTTAGGTTGTAAATGGCACAACAGTAATATGGAATACACAAATCGATGACTGAATTTGCCTGTTAACGTATGCGCATTCTGTTTGTGATCATGCAGAAGAGCACGTACCAATACTCTGGTGGCATGTTATTACAAATACGAGGTGAACATTATAAAATCCATCTCGATCTATTCGTATATTCATACTGCTGTTGACACTGTTCAGGTACCTTGTTACAGCTCTATAAATGTTGTTCACAGAATTTCTGACACACCCGGTCAACTGGCTAATTTGAAATGTATTACCGATATTTGCCGCACTACCTATATAACATGACTATATCAATGTTATTATACTGTCCATTTTCTCATTGAGAACTGATCGAACGATGGGAATGAAGATCATAGAAGAAACAAGAGGATGGCTTGCGTCTAAATTGATATTTCTAACAAAGTCAAACAGTGTGCCGCTAAATTTAGATATATGTTAATACTCCTTGTAAATGCGTGAAACCTGTTCATTGACGATAACGAGAATTAATCAACATTTTAAATCGATATTTCTAATATGGATAAACCAAAATTTAGTTTCTTACAAGGATGACCATAGATTGTATTTCTTATGCTGATAATTTGTATGAGGATAAACCAAAAATATATTTCTGTTAAGAATAAACCAATATTTTAATTTTCCTTTTTATAACGAGTGGCAACAAATGACGACGTCGCCAGATCGAATGCAGGGAAATGAGCATTAAAATTGACATTTCTTATAATTATATTTATTGATTCAAATCGGATCCTCTTTGTATATAGGCAAATACTTAATCAGTTTTACATATGAGGTCCAACAACAATGCTATATTCTTTTGAGATAAGCGTTGATTTTACATTGTGATACCCCGCGCTAAGTACTAGAATGGGTGTTTCACACGAGGTTACACAAATACTTCACTTGATATGTCAAATGAGGTCAACCAAAGAGAATGCATGTAGTCTGTCATTCAAATAAAGATAGCCAAATATTGTTGTCAGCTATTTATATGAGGTTAAACAAAACTATAGTCGGTCATTCAAATAAAGTTAGCCAACTATTGTTGTCAGTTATTTATATGAGGTTAAACAAAACTATAGTCGGTCATTGAAATAAAGTTAGCCAAATATTGTTGTCAGCTATTTATATGAGGTTAATCAAAACTATAGTCGGTCATTCCAATAAAGTTAGCCAAATATTGTTGTCAGCTATTTATATGAGGTTAAACAAAACTATAGTCGGTCATTCAAAAAAAGTTAGCCAAATATTGTTGTCAGTTATTTATATGAGGTTAAACAAAACTATAGTCGGTCATTCAAATAAAGTTAGCCAACTATTGTTGTCAGTTATTTATATGAGGTTAAACAAAACTATAGTCGGTCATTGAAATAAAGTTAGCCAAATATTGTTGTCAGCTATTTATATGAGGTTAATCAAAACTATAGTCGGTCATTCCAATAAAGTTAGCCAAATATTGTTGTCAGCTATTTATATGAGGTTAAACAAAACTATAGTCGGTCATTCAAATAAAGT
>ENA-OREC01002122-OREC01002122.1-marine-metagenome-genome-assembly--contig:-NODE-2122-length-10705-cov-11.649040_pt1 | contig 10705 bp, 6 predicted proteins | sample MGYA00248626_ERZ508543 | MGnify/ENA primary metagenome ERZ508543 (study PRJEB26211, sample SAMN05518279) | marine metagenome | isolation source: Puget Sound, Washington, USA | host: Bankia setacea...
ATAATATGTCTGCTCATTACCTAAAGTTACTTTTGATTTTTTATTAACAATTTCCGTTTTATAACTTCACACATTGACACACGGCCGGTTCGAGAACCGTAGCAAGAGGGAGGGCAGTTGGTCTAGACATGGTTTGATTGTTATTGTTGGTAGGGTACAAAAGCGGTGTCCCCTGCCGTCGTCGTTCTGATCTTTTTTCAAAGATATATGTGTAAATGGTGCTTTTCCCTATTTCTATATCCAATAAAATACGAAAGTTAACATGACACTGTCAGATGCGGTTCTATGATCTTTTCATTTGTCATTTTTTTGTCAAGGTAACTAAACGATGTCTTCTGACGCTATTTGAAACGATGTTTTGAAAGCAAGGACGCTAATTGGTGAATTTTAACTGTACTTGAAACGATGGTCTAGGAGCTTGGACATGCTGAGAAAAAAATGAAAACAAGGACGCTAACTGCTGCATTTTAATGGTATAGAAACGATGGTCTTGGAGTTTGGAAGTGCCGAGAATTTTTGAAATCTCGGACGCTAAACGCTGCCTTCTGACGTAATTTGAAACGCTGTTTGGAGCTGCAGAAAGATGTTATTCAAAGGGTTCAAAACAAAAACGATAAATAGTACATTCTGACGCTATTTGAAACGTTATTTGGAGCTATATAAAACGATATTTTGGAATTGCAGAGGGTAACATAATCGTTGTTTTGCATGTGTCGAAACTGATTTTTGTTCACTGCAGAGGTTTTGTAAACTAAGACGCTATAATGGCATTCTGATGTTGTTTGGAACTGCGGAGAAAAATTAGAAAGCAAGAATCCTAAATGGTGCATTCTGACGTTATTCAAACCTATGAATGGACGTATACCTTACGACACTTTCCATGCTATGGATTTGACGAATCGTCAATGAAAGTTCTAAGTTGTGAATATTAGCTGTGCTGTAACCCTACACCTAATGCAGAATTCGAGTTTTCAGTTTTTCGACTCATGAAAATGATGATACGCACGGGCGTGTGCATATGCCCAGCTACGGGCCTGTGAAAAATTAGTCCTTGCACCATGAATATATTGGCACCCTTTGAGTCTGATATTTACCAGATTGTGTACACATTTGTGTTGTTATTTTTGTCTTGTAGGATGGAGATAGTGATGACAACGAAATGTAAATGAATTAATACAATGTATATATTATATTGATAACACACCTTTACCTATGTTAAAATATATGTTCGGCAATGATTAATAGAACCCTTTTTAGTGTTTAAATATAAGTACTGATCTATAATAGGGTCGTGATAAAAGCAACGTGGCCACGTGTACGTATCGAAATAAATATTCATGTTTCATTTTTAAAATGGAGCTTTATACTAGAACAGAATTAAATAATGTTATCCTTCTTAATCTTCCCGCTACGTTTGGCTAATTACAAGCTGATTGGCTGATAAAAATAAAAGAAAGGATAGTGAATGGCAAAGTCAATGACTTGAGACGACAACGATATTTCCGGTTAGTTGGAATGCGATCTGTGTTAACCAAAGGAAGACTAGTACAGCGTTTGACCGACGCAGATCAAGGACGTTCGATTTTGCAAATTCTCCAACGCCGGTAAGTGGGCAGTTTAATTCGTATAGTTTTTAGGTATTTAAGCTTTAACAAGATGCGGAAATGGAATGAATTAGTAGATACAGTGTTTATAAATGTTGTTTCGTGGAGAAACTTCAATGTTTGACATCCGTTTATTGCTAAATCGCTGAGCGTTCAGGAAATTTGGTGACCTTGGAAGTTAGACGAATGTGGCGCATCCTTGACATTCATGATTCAATATTTTGCAGGGTTGACCGGTACATGTCTAGTGTCATACTCCTTGATATTTGGTAATACTTTGAAAGAGATATAAGCAAGGTCATTGTGTGACTTTTCATCATTGTGAGGAGTAACAGTCTACCTTCAAGGAACATTATAAATTTTTTCTTTGGAATTTCAGTAATAAAAGCAACATGCCTGTTAAGTCAGTGAAAGCTCGCCAGATCTTCGACAGCAGAGGCAACCCAACTGTCGAGGTTGACGTCACAACTGAAAATGGTAAGTTATCAATTTTCTTCTACTTTTAAATGGAATATTTCTCATTGTCTTTGTGTAAAATTCAAGTATTGATTGCCTATTTCATTGGTATTGACTTAAATCTGCTTTATGGACGTGATAATTTATGTCTTCGGTGATCCAAAATTTCATAAACCATGTCTTAACAGATGGTAATTTATATTTCACAGACATTGATAGTTTAAATCAAGCATGTCTAGACAAGGAGTGGTTATGCATTAAATGAGTCATTAATATGCTGTACTGAAATAACAATGGCTTGGGGCGTCTACATGTGCAACCTCACACATACACATTATTTAGTGTGATGAATATACGTGCATGGTTTAAAGTACTTTATTCATGCTATGTGTTGTGTTAAATGATTTTTCATAAATAATGTTCAGTGATGTAGCCACACGACTTTTAATACTAGAGCTCAATATATTTTCATTCTTTATTGTTCACAAGTAAACTATATGCTTCAATTGTTCACTGAGAATTGTTCTAGAAATCACATCTTATAAGTTTTCTTTTTATACCTTGTACTTGTTTTCTAATGTTCAGTTTCAAGAGACTGCTGCACAGAGTTATTGATTAATATTTGTTCTATCAACACATCAAACAAACCCTTCCAACAAAATATATTGTGGATTTACATGAATAGATCTATCAAGCTTCTATTTATAAACCTACATGCTATAGACTTGTGTATCCTTGGAATATTGCCAGACCAGTTTGGTAATGTCTCAAGTAACAAAGTAAGGCAACTTATACATGCAAAAAAACATAATACCTGGGCGAGCACTTTAGGGTAAGTAATGATAATGCTCAGCCATGTATTGCATGTTGGTTATTTTTTTATTTTTTTTTCTAGGTTTGTTCCGAGCAGCAGTTCCAAGTGGTGCATCCACAGGTATCTATGAAGCTCTTGAGATGAGAGACAAAGACCCAAAGGCCTACCACGGAAAAGGTGACTACATTTTAAGTGTTGAAACAATGAATGACATTTACCCTAGTTCAAACATATTTATTTGAAAACAAACATTATCATCAATCTACAGTACAGACATATGTTTATACAACAAAATGGAATTATGAAGAAAGCTAAAGCTTATTAGGTCATTCTCCATACCCTAATGACATTAGCACTAAGTAAACCAAACCACAGTTATTATACACAGTTGTAGCATTTTAACCAACTTCTTAAAGGTTTGAACAATGGTTTAATTATGACACAGGAATTGCCAATGACTGGATAAAAAAATGAATTTTGCGGTAATACACAGACATAAAAAATGTTTCCTAGAGAATTATTTGTAACTTACAGTCTTTGTTTGTTTTTTCTTTAGGTGTATCTAACGCAGTCAATAATGTGAACAACATCATTGCTGGAGAACTTGTAAAATCTGTAAGTATTAAGGTCTTGCAGTAGTACCGCAGCACTTTTGAGCTCTTGTACAATATGAAGAGGCAACATCTTTTTTTTATGCAATACTCTGACAGTGAAGTTGTCTGCATGAGTTTCACAATAATTAAGTTAAGCTTATCTCTTGTATTAATGAGCACTAAGGAGAAACGATAATGTTTCTGATTATAACTGCTTTCATTGGAATTGTGTTTTATCTAAAAAGAAAAGTAAGTTTAGTGTGCATTCTTAACACGTTTGTAGCAATCCAAATATAACAATACCATAAAAGCAAAAAAGCAAAAACAGATACTCAAAATAAAGACTGGCAGGGCTTTTTTCACAAGTAAGAGAAAGTAGCTTTGGTAGTTGGGGGTGGGGGGGGGGAGGATGTGTAATTGCCCTAAAAAGGAAAGTGGAAGCAAAATCTGTATGTTAGTACCAAATTGGGCTACAACTGATTGATTTAAAGATTTTGTAGGATATATTATGGATAAAAGAATTATGATTGATGATGTAGTATGTATTTGCTTGTTTTAGTTTTTACAGTCTTACATGTTCATTGTTTATACAGGGTTTGGATGAATCAGACCAGAAGGCTGTTGATGCCTTTTTACTCAAGTTAGATGGCACAGAAAACAAAGGTAAGACACAATGGTTAGATACTGGCTCAAGGTGTTGTCATGTTTGTTTCAACATTATTTAATGAGGGAGCTTATTTTACATAATTGAATCTTCCATAAGGCCCTCAAAGATGATATTATTGCTATAATTTTTTTATAGAAATAGCCAGTGTTTCCCTTTTAATGTTTAGTGCTAAACAAGGGAAACACTGATGCCATTTTTAATGTCTTTGCTTAAGCATAAGGTTTAAATTAATATGATTTACTGCATACTTTGATATTTTCCTGTTGACAATGCCTTGAGATAAGTGGTCATGATTCTACGATATTGACCGTTGTCAAGCAGTGCTTATGACCGTAGATAAGCACGAGTTCCTGTTCCGCATATTAAACAGAGAACTATTTTCATTGTGGGCTAATTGTGTAACAACCTAGGCATTGAGAGAGTTCTTCATACTTGACTATTAACGCCGCGACATGGAAACCCTTCATCTCAACCTCTAGTGTACTTGTTGAATGAGTTTGTTTAATGATTTGACACAAATTAACCTTTAAACAAAGAAGAACATTCACTATGCTAGCATCACAAATGACCAAAATCAGATGCATCAAAGAAGAAATATATGTAAAACGTTTAAATCGTGAAATATAAGCATAGAATAGGATAAAGAACCAATCGATTATGAATTTGATTCGAATATAAAGCTTGAATTAGATTTTTAAATTTCGGTTGTAGTTTTCAGTTGAAACTTGTAGGAACAAAATACATTAATCGAAGTGAGACAATTAAAAAGTGTTTAGTGATGTCGAAAATACTAGTAAAAATTGAGCACCCCAAAATCGCCTTTGTAAGATTTGAATTGAGAGACTTAGTGTCACTAGAAACCGTCATGAATATTGATGAGATATGCATTTTAATTTTCGGAAATCTTAAAAAAACCTATCCTACTGCTCAAAAACATGTTTTAACAAAAATTAGGAAACATATTTGTATTGAATTTTAAATCTGTAAGTGTTTAAAATACATAAATGCAGTAATTACAATATGTAAGTATGCAATTAAACTGTTACCGACTTTGTATGGTGAAATCATCGTTGGACCCGTGGTTTTTGGCTTGAGATTGCCAAGCTTGCAAGGCACCTCCAACAAAAACCGAGGTCCAACGATGATTTCACCATACACGGCCAGTAACCTATAACACAACATTCAATGATTTAATTTATTAACTAACACATTGTCTAATTGGCAAGTTTTATCATTTAAATGTCTCGCACTCTTCTGTTTGGACAAACTTATAATCTCACAATGGTACAAGACATATACAAGAGTAATGGTTCTCTACAGAAATCTCTGATTCAAAATATTCATGTGACTCGGTTGAATACATGTATTTATTTTTTAGTTTCATTCAGTAAAGTTTAAAAAACACTGGTATTTATTCTGGAACTATATAGTTTACAGTTTAGTGAGGTAGTTTTACATGTTTTGCCGAAATTGCATAAGCAACCTTAGCTGATGTATTAAAGATGTACAACTTTCTGTTTGTCAACATTTTAACATTTGCCTCAATATCAAGACAGCTGTATTATCAAAACCTATACACATGCACACATTGATGATACCTTTCAAATGTAGGTTATATTTTGTGACATGTGAGTTAAGATTATACTGGGTTCGCTGTATGCCCAGAATTTCAAACACCAATAATGAGAGCAAACACTGCAAACTCTCTTTAAACATCTTTTGGCTAGAGGTTTGTACATAACTATTCACTTGACTTTCAGCTAAACTTGGTGCCAATGCTATCCTCGGTGTGTCCCTCGCTATCTGCAAAGCTGGTGCATCCAAGAAAGGTGTGCCACTCTACCGACACATTGCCGACCTTGCTGGAAACAAAGAAGTGATTCTACCAGTCCCAGCTTTCAATGTGATCAACGGTGGTAGCCACGCTGGCAACAAACTGGCCATGCAGGAGTTCATGATCCTACCAACAGGTATGGTTACACTTGAATCAAGAAGCATACATAACAATTTAGCATTCACCCCTCAACTGATGTTCCAAGCAAACACCCCACAAAAATCAGCTCTTTCAGTCATAAAGGATACTCTTATTAGGAAAACTGTACTGTACAGAACTTATAACATGCCGAACAAAAACAGAAGTTTGAAATCATCCATTTTATTCTTCATTTAACTCACTTAATTTTTTTAAATTCAGTTCAGTCTTTAAAATGCTTGTAATTTTATGTTTACCAGGAGCCAAGTCCTTCAGTGAAGCCATGAAGATGGGATCAGAAGTGTACCATCATCTGAAGGCTGTCATCAAAGCCAAATACGGACAGGACGGTATGTAACCTTGGCTTTGTTTTGTTGATTGTAACTTCTCTGAACTGTGGACAGTCCAGAATCTGAACAAAAAAACAATAATATTTGGCAGTCGTCATCTTCACACCGAAAACACCCTGACATAATCTAAAGTAGTCATAGAAGTGTCCAGGGCACTAAAAGTTCAACTCATCCTATTGTCCTGACCAGTGAATTTGGTTACATGGCTACTGGAAAGTCTAAAGTCTATAAATACATTTTTCTTACTTTTGTCATTCACTATTGAAAGCAGGACAGGTGGAGACTTTCGTTCCCTAGAGTTAGCCGCCTTACTACATATCTAAATAAACATGAAATAATGTAATGATACGATTAATGATGTTCAACCCCTTAAAAGATTATCCAATAAGCCAAACCATGTACACAGCTCTTCAGTCTTTTACTTTTTTCTCTCACTCTTTTTAGCTTGCAACGTCGGAGATGAAGGTGGTTTTGCTCCCAACATTCTCCAGAACGATGAAGGTCTCTCCCTATGTAACACAGCCATCGAGAAAGCCGGCTACACAGGCAAGATCCAGATAGGCATGGACGTCGCTGCCTCCGAGTTCTGTAAAGATAAAATGTACGATCTAGACTTCAAAAACAAAGATTCCAAGAAAGAGGATTGGGTAAGTTTCACATTATTTAATGAGAGAGCTTATTTGACTGAAATGCCAATCTACCAGAATGTCCTCAATTAGTTTTAATTAAATTGTGAAATCACTCTCCAATCTGTTCCTGGATCTAACCAGTACTAAGCAATGGGGTAAAGTTTCTTGCTCAAGGAAACATTGATAGACTTTGATGGAGTTCAAACTGACTGATTACAAGTCAGACACCCTACCCACTGCACCGCCCCTTTTAAAGTTTTTTTTTTTCACAGTGCCAAAAGTTCCATCTAAACTCATCATATTTTCTTTCACTTTGCAAGAGTGTTTTGTGGCAGGAAAAGTGGGAAAATGTTCAACCGTAGCATACATTTTTCCAATTTGACCATACTCGTGTTATGAGCCGGATTTGTAGGAATAGCAATCCTAGTGTTAGACTTAGTAGTTGAACTTTACTGTTTATATTAATTCCAGTCATACTTTCAAAAACAATTTGTCTTCTTTTTACAATTCAAAGGCTTGCCGTAATAGTGAAACTTTATTGTATTTATATTAACTCTCCCCCCTGTATCTCTCCCTTCAGCTGACCCCAGACAAGCTTGGTGCCCTCTACCAGACATTCATCAAGGACTATCCCATCGTTTCCATTGAGGATCCCTTTGACCAGGATGACTGGGAAGCATACACTAAGCTCACCGGAGAATGTGACATCCAGATTGTTGGGTAAGTCTAGTGTAAAAGTTTTATAAAAGTTTTAAGTCAAATCATGCTCAACTGCAACAGGCATCAGTAGGTATGTAGTATGTAGGTTGACATTGAATCTTAACTTAACTTGAACCAAATGTCATGTCCAGAGATTATAATGTCATTCAACTTTTAAAGGTCCAAATATATCTTGTGAATTTTCTATTGTGAAATTTACAATATATCATTAGAGGGGCTCATGTTCTACAAGTCAAGGTCTTTCGTATAGACTGTCATACAAACAAAATCTATTCCTTAATGAAATTTTACAAACTCAAGTTCCCTAAAGACAATGAAAACTCAAGATAGTATTTTGAATTACAGTGAAACTCAACTTAACCAAAACATAAAAGTACATAATTGTTCTATCTACCTTTATAAATGAAGCTGTGGACTAGTTGATTCCCCTTGTAACATTTCTTTAAAAGTTATCCCTTATTGACACTAATATCAAGCTTTCCCTCCCCTTTTCATTGATATTGAAATATTATTTTTGTGTTGTTTGTACACAATCAATGGCTATAGAAGTCTGCATATAGGAGCAAAAATCAGTTTTTTATTAAGGCCTGTATATTTTTGTAGGGTTTTCTATATACTTTTGTGTGTGTTTTCTGGTACATTTCTGGAACCTGTTCTTGACCTTTGTTTACAGTGACGATTTGTTGGTAACCAACCCCAAGCGTGTACAGACCGGTATTGACAAGAAGGCATGTAACTGTCTCTTGTTGAAAGTGAACCAGATTGGAAGTGTGTCAGAGTCCATTGAGGCGTAAGTTTTATTATAATTCTTCTTATACATTATAAGGCAAAGAGGCTCCATTTTTTCAAGAAGCCTTTGTTTCTCTGATCTTCTACATATGTAAGAGTTTAGGTTAGAACACAGTTTCTTTATTTTAAGACAAAGCATTTAAATTTTCAAAAGCAGTTATTTCTGGGATCTGTTTGGTATGGTTAAGTATTTACAGTCAATACAGACCATTGTTCCATTCAAAATAAAGCATGGATGAGCATGACTGTAATGTGATATGAAAAAATAGTGAATGCAATAAATGTTCTTCATACTGTATATAATGTACCAGTACAAAATATCAATACAGGCACAATGCAAAACCGATTGACACAGGCATTTAATCGTATCAATACAGCAAACGTGTTATAGTAACTTTGTACATAATTTATGCTAATCCTATATCTTGTACTGTAAGTTCTGTCATAGCCTTTTCAAACACGTTTAATACTGTATTTTGTTGCAGTTGGAGCATGTCCAAGGCAGCTGGCTGGGGTGTGATGGTATCCCACAGATCAGGAGAGACTGAAGATACCTTCATTGCTGACCTGGTCGTAGGTCTCTGCACAGGACAGGTTAGTACACTATGGAGGACTGATTTGGATTCAGACAGGATACCCACTACGCCACACCGCTTCAAGTTCCCTTGAAAACGAGAATTTGATTTATATAGTGGTGGATCTTACATAAAACCACACATCTGAGTTCGAGCCCCATCAAGTGCTTTCTTGAGCAAGAAAATTCACCATCATTGCTTAGTACTGGTTGGTTCTAGGAATAGATTCTAGCTTGTTAAATATAAGCAAACAATGCTTGTGTCAAAATCAAACTAAAATAAATTAGTGTAAACTAAACTAAGGGAAGTCACTGCTGCTATTGTTTGAAAGTTTCTATGTAGCAGTTACCTCCCTTTGAAAGCATATGACACTAGTTTAACATTACTATGAAACAGTCTCAAATAAGATTTTATGGAATCAGTTCTTAACACATGTTTATCTAAAAAGGACACATTTGGTTTTTAAATGCATGATATAAATATAACTTGGTGTGGCCTTATGTTGGTTAAATATTTTTCATTTGGTAATGTTTTGTCTTTTATTTGTTTCTACAGATCAAGACTGGTGCCCCATGCAGGTCCGAGCGTCTAGCCAAGTACAACCAGATTCTCCGTATTGAGGAGGAGCTCGGCAGTGCTGCGAAATACGCCGGAGCAAACTTCCGCTTCCCATACGGAAAGGTCTAAACTGTAGCCCAATTCTAACAGTACCAGTGATGGGGAGGACGGTTTTAAAAATAGGCTTCTTTAAGTTAAATTATAAAATTAATCTTTTCAACAGACTGGTGTGGAATTGAAGGTGATAGTCCATGACTGTAATAAATGTGTTGTATATTCTGATAAATGGATTGAAAAAATGAATAGATAAAAAAATCATGAAAACAATATACATGTTTATTAACAGAAAAGAGAATAGGTTATGGTATTTGTGAACACTTCAAAACTATTTGTCAGAGTATATGCATACGTTTAAACTGTGTATGGCTGAGTTCCAATATAACACAGACAGGAGATGGTTTTTGTTCCACTTTAAAGATGTGTATAAAGTGATGTGCAGTCTAAAATGATGTTTTTTCTTAACTTTTTTGTTTCGATCATTGCAAAGTGCTACGTAAACACTTGTGTTGTTGTCTATTATTTCTTTTTTCTAATTTTCATTTACCCATTTTACTACACAAGTGTTTTGTTAATGAGTTTTGTTACATGTGATTCTGTTGATTTAACCTATGTTACTATGGATACTATCATGATTGGTGCAGTTTTCTTCTTTTCCCCCGCAAAAAACACACACCGAAAAGGACTTTGAAATAAATAAAAAATTGAAAAACATGTACATTGTATTTAAAAATACCATCAATCCAAGTCCCTTTTACTGTAAATGATGTCTTTAAAGTTTCAAAATATTCTACATTAAAGTGCTATACGTGAGAAAATTTCAATTCATTGATTTTTTTTCTGGTTTTTCCGACACTGTTTTTTTCATGGCATAATTTTTAGTATTTTAGTTAGTTAGAGACTTTTAAAGAATCTCCATAA
>ENA-OREC01002123-OREC01002123.1-marine-metagenome-genome-assembly--contig:-NODE-2123-length-10703-cov-11.450593_pt1 | contig 10703 bp, 5 predicted proteins | sample MGYA00248626_ERZ508543 | MGnify/ENA primary metagenome ERZ508543 (study PRJEB26211, sample SAMN05518279) | marine metagenome | isolation source: Puget Sound, Washington, USA | host: Bankia setacea...
TTGTACACTCAGTGGGAAAGATCTTTTATCTATGTGTTTACACTGATAATGTCTCTCCTTGTACACTCAGTGGGAAAGATCTTTTATCAATGTGTTTACACTGATAATGTCTCTCCTTGTACACTCAGTGGGAAAGATCTTTTATCTATGTGTTTACATTGAGTGGTCATATTCAACATGACTTTTGTTCTTTGTTTTTCAAAATCAACTCTGTTTTCCAAAAACTTAAACATACATCTCAAATGCTGCTTACCAAACACCCAGATTTCATTTCACGAAATTAATGCTTTAATCAAAGTTCCAGAAGTTGCCAGTTGCGTATGCATACTTCCACTAACTTTTGGACCAGCTGATATGTGATATATGCTAAAAGATACTCATCATACAGTACGGAAAGGTTATTGTTTTACAAAGGAGCACATACTAATGATAACATAAACATACGTACTTAATATACAAAAAGAAATACTATGATAAAGGCTCGAATAATATATAGTCAAACTGTGACCTCTCTACACCAAACACATGTAAGACAATATTTACACTACACTGTTGAAGCCATACGCGAACTAGGCCAATGTGAGTCTATATTCAATGCAGTATTTTGTGATTTTTGACAAGACTTAGGATAAAGCTGTTTGTCATCAATGTTCCTTGGTCCTTAAGTGAACCTTAGCAGACGTACTCAGTCACAGCATGTATATATGTGTCAGTCAACGGCAACGTACACCTTACTTACATCATATGAATGACATCGTACTAAAATAGTATCTTATTAAAAAGTTACGGGGTTCGTAGTCTCGTTGATGACATGGTTGCTCTAGTGGAAGACAAGTCATCTTGCAGTCGACCCTCATCTCCCGCCATGTGGCAACCATTTTACACCTTCTGCACCATAAAAGTCACCTTCCTGGCCCAGTTTCCTCTTCACACAGAACTAGACCAGACGACGAAAAATGTGTAACAAGTTTGCATACGGCTGGTGGTGAGACGCATGATTTTCTCTTTCTTCTTCTTTACGTTTTTCTTTTGTCTATCATTTTCCGCCGGAGATGCAGTTTAAACAATACGAATGTACTAGAGTTAGTAAGCCAGTTAGGGGAGTTTGAAGTCATAAACATCACAACCTTTCATTGATCAGTTAATATACGTCTCGTATGGTGACAGTTTATACGTTTCCTCACCTGTACATTTACTCTGACATTTTAATTTACAAGATACATGTATTTGAAGACATGTTAGTAGCATATTGAAACTTGCAGCTACAAACGCTGGGTCCCGATGTGTGATTAATTAGATCTTGAGTAATATAGTATTTTAACGAGCCCAATGTCAAACGTACCTTTGGAGAGACATACATGTATAAAGTGTGTACTTATGTGACTATAGTATAGATGGGGTTGGTTTAGTTAAACACACAGTCTGAGGTTAGTCTAGAAGGGCAGCGTGATTTGTATATGTTAAAGTAATAAACATTTGCGTGAACTCTGGTTAATTTATGTCATTAGACGCGTTACACGACACACGTGGACATGACGTCACAAACGTTTGGCGAAGAACGCGGTCCAGATTAACCATAACGAACGCAAACAATTGACTGAGCGTGCGCATACCGGTGTAGTGACGGTAAGTGTTAAGTAACAGTTGCACCGAATTCATGAATTCACTATTTAAGATATATATATATATATCACCTGGTTATTAGACAACTGTACGAACATAGTGTTGATTGCTGCAACTTTCTGTGTGTTACTATAGTTTCAACATAATTAAATGCAGAATTCGCAACTATGTGGACATCTTTAGTTTACACTTCAAGAGTGGGTGGTGGGGAATATTATGGTATATCATATCATCACTATTCTTGATTCTGTCCTCCAATATTAGTCATCGGGTTATTAACATCCTTTATCTTTATTGCAGTATAATTGTTTAGAATAAAGTAAAAGTTGTGTAATTTAACGTGAATATGACCACGAGTCTTTAAGTGCGCAGTTTGAGACAGTTGTCATATAGCTGCCTCATTAAACATGTGAACATACAAAGTCCTCATGCCCCTAAGTACTTACAATTATTGAAGTAATGTGTATGACCTGAGTTGACCGCGAAAATCAAAACAGTACAGTGAGAATCCCCGGCATGTGTGCTTTTAATACAAGGCAAGAAAACCCCGGCTGTAAGTAGGGAGACAAGAGCTGGTTTCCGACCTACAAGTGGCCACCGATTACCGACCAAGTGTTCCAACAAGAGCTTTCGACGCGTATCATCTAACCCTGTTAATCCTGCCATGGTAATAACTATGGGAAAAGTGTGAAGTACGAACCACCATAGTGGAGGATGGCATGGTTGGGGAGATGGGGTGAGGGTCTGACCCGGCACTGGGAGAGACAAGGTGCACCGGAGTAGAACGTGCGCTCGAGGTGTCACAGACAAAAAACTCCGGCATGGGAAAATGAGACTTACACAGTGCAAAATGATTGGAAATGAACCCAAAAGACCAAGCAGTACATGGAGATTTGGGTTTAACGAGCATTGAACTCTAACTTCACGTTATCATGTGAGATGTATTAATTTATTTCGCAAAGCATTGCCTGAGCTCAGATTGCCGCACACAAGTCGTAAATGGTGGTCCGATTGTGATGTAATTTATATATCAAACTATGAGGTCAAGTAATTTGCATCGAATATACATAATTTACAAAACTGTGAAAGCACTTTCTGATGTCTAGATAACTTCAAGTGATAATTTGTAGTTCTGTATTTGGAAAACTGGGCAAGGTGCAGCATGTGCACGCCTTGTACAAACGTTAGAGGCCGAGATAAGAACTGAAGAACAAAAAGAATGCACATCTCTCTTCTTCAAGTGTCACCGACATTTTTGCGCCATATTTTCATTTCTTTTAAGTCCGATTTCAAGCTTTAATTCACGTAGGTCTTGCACTGTAAATCCGCGTGAACTATTATCGCATTGCTGTTAATTCTACACCAAAGATCAACAAGTATTAAGCCACATATGTACGATTATAAGCCACAGACCTCCGCCACCTTTTTTCTTTACAATGTGGTTACGAGGTTTATTAGCACAACTACGGTACAACCTGCTGGTACAAACAACGTTGCACATATGTTTGATTTTCTAATTTGAAGACAAGGATCGTATTTAAACCCAGGCTGAGAGAATTGTCCTGATGTGACCTCTCACAGCAATCACCTCGCCTTACATTAGTTACCAGACGAGAGGGAGGAATTCAATGTCATCTGATAACACACAAAATGTCGTCTGCCTCGACCTGTGCAGCGCAGACTGGTCTCGTAAATTAAAGCACTCTCAACTGCAGAAAAAAGTAAACACAGTCTGTACCGAAACGATTTTCAATCAACGAGTTTTAAACACTTTTTCAAGCGCTTGATAAACTGAATACCGGATAGCGAATCGAGTAATAATTTAATCATGCTATGTTTTTCTACACTATTTTAATAACTTTACAGTGTCTGGCTTTATTAAAGGACAGGACGGTTCGTAAAGCGAGAGGTACGGGGTGGGTGTATTTTTTCTGGTTGGGGTGAAAGACCGGCGACGTCTACATGTGGGGATCAGGCAGTGACAGACCTTGGTGTGCAACTAGATACAGGGGTGGCTGACACCGTCTGGTAATGTCAGGTAATGTCAGAATGCTCTGCTGACGTCAGTGATAGGTGCATAGTGCTGACACTCAATTAAATTTTAATTTCAAAGATAATGGATGTATGTTTTAATAATATACCTTGATAAATCAAAATGTGCGTAGTGGCCAACGAGTTTAAAGGACACCAGTAGCGATAACCTAAAGTTTAGAGAGAGAATACACACACACGAAACAAATATGTCGCAAATCTAAACCTTGATCATGACTATTCCATTGTGACTGATAAGCCCGAATGCTTTCTAGCTCATTTTTGTTAAGCATAAACCACCCGGTATGACCTTTTTCAGTACACCGAATTAAGGGTGGCATTATTAACGTCAATCTTACAACAAACATATACCATCGTCTTCACCTGCAGTTAACGGAAGCAGGTCACCCATTTATATCACATAAAACATTATACGACCATCTCTTTCTCTTTTTTCAAATGTAACGTTTTCTGCCAAATGTATTTTTCCGTCCTTTCATACGCGCTGACCCGTGAAATCTTACATAAAATGGCCCAGTTTTTTTAATTTGAAATACATGTTTTTATGTCTAGGTGGAGATACGAATGCAGATTGTATACAGGTTATATGTTAATGGTTTTATAGATTGAAGGAGAACGGTTTATGACATGATGGTATCTGGCGTGTATAAAAGGTTACGACATACTTTGGTTTGATGGGCATTTAATGAGCGCCCGGTGACATTGGGACAACATGGTTTTAAACTTTAACATATGTTTTGAAACGTGGACAAAATAACAAAATGACAAGTAATTTTAATGGATAGCGGTTGTGAGAGGCAATATACAAGTGGAGGAGAAAGAACGATTTATTTGTTGTTGTTTTTAGATAGGACGCATGTTATTTAATACTATACTGGTCATATAAATACAATAAAAATAAAATACGCATCCGACTTGTAATCTTTTTGTCGTGGATTCGAATCTCATCAAACACTCCCGTTGTTGTCATGGTCAAAACACGTTACCCTCATTACTTAGTACTGGTTGGTTCCAATAACGGAGTCGAGCGTGTTTTCACAATCGAACTGAACTAAACTGATGGCCCTAAGGAAGATCGGCTCAAGTTTCAAGTTAAATAAAATAAATACGTAAAACTACGTCAATTAGCCAAAGCATGGAAAGTAGAACCCGATCATTCCAATCCAACGATGACCATTGACCAGTTGTCAGACATTTCGGTAGTTGATTGTGTAACATGTATTTTCCAGAAGGTTCCTAACGTGTATGTATATAGTTGACGTACACATATAGGTCCCTCTATGAAGACAATCGTTTTTTAAATCATAGTTCAGCATAGTTATGTAGACCGATTCGCTATTAAGACCGATTCACTATTAAGACCGATTCGCTATTAAGACCGATTCGCTATAAAGACCGATTCGCTATTAAGACCGATTCGCTATTAAGACCGGTTCACTATTAAGACCCGATGCTAGTCTAAATAGCCGAACTTTACCTCTAAGGTGTCTGGTTGTTTTGCTACGCTCAGAAATCATTTATTATTAAGTAATGTTTGTTTTTGTTTTTATATATGAATTACATTTGTATTCAGTGGTTAACATACTCAAACCAACTGTTTTCAAATCCCGAACTCAGCAACCAGTGCAAAAACCTTTGAGACCCAATTAAAGTCACACCTGAAACAAAAGCTCGTACATTGTTGCATATTGGTTTCCTGTCTGAAGCCCAGTCTGATTTATAAACTCCTGCCACAAAAGTCTTCTTACGTCTACACATGGCGTTAAGATTTGTTTCAGCACTTTGGTTGGAATTGTTTTTTAAACAGTAAAGTGTCGCAGCTCGTAAATCGCGTGTACCGACTATTGGCTGAGTAAAGCTTTGCATGTTTGGACTGTCGACAAGGACTTGAGACCGTGAAACTGTTATTTGATTTCTCATTGATCACTGACAGCTTCTTACACACACACTAACTGTTATTGCCGCCATAAAAAGACTCGACAAACTTTCAAACTGCACGTTATTGCATTTGATGATGAACCCATATGGTTCTTACAGTATAAGCCGATACAATGATTTGGAATGTCCAATATGGTACAACTCAAGCTAAAGATCATCAAATACAATGCGTTTATTTATTCACTATAGCGAGGCATTTAACATTAAAATACTGCTTTGTTCTGTGCATAAAGTAGGCTCTCAGTACACCAGTGATCGGACAAAACAAATTCGTCAAAGTGTTTTAAAAGCGTGTGATTTGTCGGGGTTTTAATGTAGATACAAAGTCGCCGTACTCTTTGCATTTCATCTTGGATTTTCTATACAACTGCAGTACGTCACACTGTTACCATACCGGAGAAAGGTTCATCACATTTGCATAGAAGTGTACAATATAAGCTATTCACGATGCACATCCTTTTGTCTCTGGGTCTAAGATGCACATGCGGGACATATCACGGGTGTCAAGCGGATAATTCATACAATCAGTGAGTGAACGTATTGAAATCTGGATCATTTGGTTACGTCTGCACGGTATACTATAAACGCTAAGTTTGACGTCATCCGCGTTATTTAGACTGTTTTGGTATTTGACTCGCAAACAAAGGACAGTCGAACAGTGAACAGCTTGATACAGGGAGACACCTGGTGACACAGTCTGGGCCAGGTTAAACAGGCGCGACGTGCAAATATATAGACACTCAAACACTTTCCCATGAACGTATAAATAAACCTAAGTCGCATTCATATATTATACAAAATGTAGTGACACACAGATGTGCAGGTTACCTCTACGTTATTCTATGTATCACACTGATTTAGTCATTCAGCCTAATGTTTAGTGGTGACTGGCATTTCCATCTGCTAAGTATAAGCTGGAAGCATAGGTGACGCATAAAGGTGCAAATCTCACTCATACTGATAACAGTTTTTAGCCTAGATCTTACCTGATGAGTAAAACATAACGTATAGAGTTACTAGAAAACAGCCATGTAAACAACTAGTTGCCATGTCACGTTGTTTACAAATGCACTGCTTGTTAGAAATACCGAAAAGGAAAATGTTTTAAACGAATTTATATAATACAGGTAATCATAAATGTGACAAAGCAGGAATAAAAGCATGAAATGTAATACTATTGCCTGTTTTAAATACATTTGTCGGTGTGGGATCCGATACTTTTACTGATATGTTTATGTCGAGTGATCTGATCCAGACGTTTTTATCAACCCTCTTTTAAAGAAAATCCCAAGGGCAGTCACTTCTTTTCAGACATTGTAAATCATAAATCCAGTGTGCATATGGCAGTCATAAATACGGGCAACTTTTGAACACTTACCAAAATCTGCGCTGCGTTTTGAGAACTCATGAATTACGATCTGCTGCACCGTATGCAAGGCGACTGAGGACAGAGATAAAGGACTTAACTTACACTGCAGTGGCCTTACTTGTAAATTCAAGTGTAAATCTCCACCTCTCAATCCCCTACAAAATGCTCCTTCATTAAACTTTATTTACAGTATCAAGGTCTTAAATGATTTTTAACGATCATAAGCCTGTGTAAATATATCACCAGCTTGCAAAACAATGTGCAGTAAATAGAGAACCAACTATCGGCTCTCCGGGGGCATAGATATGATATAGCAGACACTGTTAGCACTGTTACCTGTGTATACAATACATGGTTAAGTCGTGTAGAAACTGTCTAGGAATGTGGACTGTGACACTTATCAAGTACTTCTGACACTACAGTTAAATAAAATATGAGCATTTCAACACGCGTACCTCAGACCAGACATAACAATGTAGACAAGCTTTTATTTATCCGTGTTTTATATCTAACAGATTTTCCAGTACCCACACGAATCTCGAACTGTGAGAGCTTGTCGACAAATTTTCCCCACATCTCCACCAGACGCTTTAGCTACAGGTGTTTCCCGCCCAGTTGCAGCAACGCAGGTATTGCATGTCTACGACAGCACTGGTATTTTCCCCGAACTGAGAAAGGGAAGTAACTGTGTGCATAGTCGTTCGTACTGTAGGGTGTAGTTTTCTGATTACGTAAACAGTGTGTATACTTATTTATGACCTTTGTAAATGGATTCTGACGATAGTGAGGACCTTTCCCAGATCAGTTTACCGGATGTGAAACAGAACATTTGTGAATTAGAAGACGACTAAATCAATGTTCAATGAGAGAAACACTGTGGTCAAACTGACATACACTAATTAGCAAAAGAAATAATCTGTGTGCACATCGTTACACTTAAATGTCCACGTCACAATCATTTGACAACATGTTACCAACGACTTCAACATCAGGAGCTGTTCTTAGTGTAAAACTTAAATCATCACCAGTACTTTATCTCCTATACTTCGATATATATAGTATTATAATTATATACACGACCATAATAATAGTAAAGTTATGTTTATATTTAAATGCCCTGCTTCAATACAGATATAGTAAGCTCTGCTATTGTAATCTAAAGCCGTTCTTAGCAGCATCGCACTTCTTGCAGTTACAATAAAACGGCGATTAATTTTTCCACATTAAACTGCCAACTGGATTGGAAAGGCAGTGATTTGAAGTATAATACAGAACTGTAGATCACGTGGAGGGTAGTGCATTTTATTTACGATTGTTTGTTTTATTGTTAACCATTGTCTCACAGCTTGGCATGTTGGTTCCACGTGTGATATTCTATTTCAATACTAAATTCTTCTCAAAATTGAATTACAGTAAGTATATATATATACACACATTATACAACACTTACTATTATTTCAAGTAGAGCCAATGGTGGAGTCACTTTTGGTCACCGTTGCTTCAGTACATGAACATACGTCTTAGTGAGGTCATCAATAAAGAATTACATCTCAACGTGACCAAAAATCATCTTCAATCAGTTTGCAACCAAATACTGGTACGCATATCTTCTAACTGTATCGTAGTATAACTGCATTGTACTGGCCATTTCAGTAAAGTCAATTTATTTTCATTACATTAGTGAACTATCTTTCGAGTATGATGCAAGTTAATCCCTTGTTATCATACATGGAGGCGTAGCAAGTGCGTTTTATGTGATCTTGTCAAATTCTAAACCCCTTACAAAACTGAGCAAATATTCGACTATAACTTTTTTGTTCGACATGCGCTTGCCTTAAGAAGAGGTTTTAAGATAGCATAAATTGTGATCCGTTGTGGTGTGTAATTCTGTACACATTACCGTGACATTAACTCATTTGTTCTCTTCTCCTAATTGCGATAGAGTAACACAGAACACATTCTGCACCGGAAGTGACATCATGTAATAGTTTCAATCGTAGCGCAGAACCGGAAACGTCTAAAACGACTTCCATCTTAAATTGATTCCGCAGTATTGATGTGAAGTAACTCATTCATTCACAATAGTTCACAATCATCCCTCATCCCCCGAGCTTCTTGTACCGATGTTTTGTTTTGTAATCTGCATTGAACCGATTTCTAACCAGAGGATGTAATTTAACAAGAACTTCACTACAAAGATGGCTTTTAGGAACGACGTGTTGTGCGAAACATGATTTGTTCTGTGATGGATTCCACCGCAAATACACACGGGCGACACGTGTACGGTGTGGCTAGTGGGCATACAACGCGTGCAGCACCGCGGAGTAACGGGGTGTTCACGTAATCATTGTTTCAGGGACAAATCACCCTTAATTCCAGAGAAAAGGAAAGTGCATGTCATTTACTAGAGTCCGTAGAATCGGAATTATCACAGGGATTAGGTATTACATGACGATGAGATGCTGTCTTTGTTGAAGTGGAAATACAAATTGTAGTTCAAAATGCGTTTCGCAAGTCTTGACATTAGAATTGATTAGAGTGCTCAATCACGTGTAAGTGCAAGGCTTACCTAACCACGTGTGTCTCTGGTGACCTGAGTAAGGCAACTATTGAGGGGCCTCCTTTCTTGAGAAAAATTGGGGGTGAAACAAGTTTGCGTCTTAGTGGATATTGGAGGGAGATATGAAGAGAAAGAGATAAACGTTGGACAAAAAGAAAGGGGGTTATTGTTACATTGCATTACAAGTGGAGGTAGGTTTTACATTAATTGTACCTCCAATTCGACATGACACTTGCCGTGGAAGGAGAAAAAAAATGACAAAACGTTACCCAGATCTCCTTACCTGATACCTTTTTCGCTGATTTTTAATTTCATAGCTTTCGTATAAAACGTGGAGATAAAAAGGTAGACATTTATGTGCTGACATGTGCTAAGACGTTAAATACTTACAAAACATGACTTTTCACCAAACCTATTAAACCATGTCTAGTCTGTGTTTTTATTTCACTTTTTTCGGCATAAACAAACATGAGAACGAGGGAGAGAAAAACAAACTGTGTCACCGGTACAACTCAAACATTTATGTTGTTGTCACATGTGAAAACGTTTTGTTACAATTAGTCGAAAAAAAATGAAAAAAGCAAAAACACGTATTTATACTATTGTAATAGGGTGTTTTCGTTTACCGATTTAAGATGAAGTTTGTTAACATCTAGCCTAATCAGTAGATTGAAAATGCATTGAAAAATCACGCACCTAATTACATGCGTGCAATCAACAACAACAACAACAACAACATTTATTGACGATACGCATTGCATAGTTGATTCTTGTTTGCATATACACAATTTATGTGACATACAATCAAGCAACATATGTACTATATCGGTAAACATTGATGGCAACGTTATTTATTACGTATTTCAGAATACCTGATACGAAATTATCTTGTTACTAGTTTGCCTGGTACACTATTAGTCCTATTGACACCATATGAATAATCATTTTTCGGATGTCGTTCATTGCGTTTTTATCACACGGCTTACCTTGTTTTTAATGTTATAAGACACTTTCGAATATTTTTATATTACACACCACACGATAAATATAAGTATTGTCCGAGAAAAGAAAATAACAGAAAGACAAAGTTTCAAAGTTTCAAAGTTTATTTTAATAACATACCAGAAGGTCATAGACCCATGTGGATATATACAATGTATG
>ENA-OREC01002124-OREC01002124.1-marine-metagenome-genome-assembly--contig:-NODE-2124-length-10701-cov-12.834808_pt1 | contig 10701 bp, 3 predicted proteins | sample MGYA00248626_ERZ508543 | MGnify/ENA primary metagenome ERZ508543 (study PRJEB26211, sample SAMN05518279) | marine metagenome | isolation source: Puget Sound, Washington, USA | host: Bankia setacea...
AGAGTTTAACATACATTACTTTGTACTAAGAGTTTTACATACATTACTTTGTACTAAGAGTTTAACATACATTACTTGTCTTGTCAATAAGCACTAAAGGGTCACTGTGGTCATTTCCCTCTACTTTATCATTACCTATTTAACAAGCCATTAACTACACATTCGCACTCTTTGTTTAGTTTTCATAGTTTTGCAAAATCCATTTAAGTTTAATTACCTCTCAAACGCTATTAACAAACCCTATTTTAAAAAGACTAATTCCAACCAATAACATCAGAGGACGTTTACCAATCAAACATAACAGCAATGAGAGACAGCAAAAACATTCTAACTTGGGGTTTTATGTAACAATAGTTAAGATATTGTGTTTGTCACTTCATATGATCAAGTTTTTCATCCACAGTGCTCTTATGAACAGTCATTTACCTTTAACTCTTGAGAAAAGAAATTGAATATTGACTGTAACACAACACTTTCAGTAACACCCTTCAGTCTAATTTAGTTTCTCATAGTTGATGTGTATGATTGTATTTGATTGTGGTCTGTTGTTGGCAGTGTGGATTGTTGTAACCTGCTGCTACTTTTGATGTCTGCTGTTGTTGAAGATTGTTTGCTGTTGTCTAAAATATAAAAAGCTTATTCTTGTTTCTTTCTTGGGAAGATAAGTGAGAAAGGATTTGTGAAACCTACTGTCGTCTGCTGTTTTGTGACACATTATCTCATCATGGTCTTTCACCTTTCACACATTTTTATCTCCACCTATATTTCTTTGTAATAATACCCTTTTATCCTATTTCTTATGTGTGTGGTCTGCTGTTGCCAATGACTTGTGTAACTTGTAAGCCGTCTGCCACTCTGTGAAACCTACTGTCGTCTGCTGTTTTGTGAAACATTATCTCAACATGTTCCTTCACCATTTCTACCAGTTTGTCTTGGGGTTGTCGTCCTGCACACTCGACCCTTAAAATTCTCCAGCTTTTTGCCATACTTCTTGTCTTAGTAACTGCTGACACAGACTTGTGAAACATTAGATTCCCAACTTCAACATGTTGTTTTCACCTTCCACACTTTATATTTCTCATTTACTTTCTTTAAAAACTTGATGCTTTACCAAATTCACCTGTTTGAGCAATTGACAGAAACCTGATAATGTCCCCCTGTTGAGCCCTGGGTGTTAAATATCCAAGTCGTGAACCCAATTATCACATAGATGCTTGAATGGTACGCTTGAATAACTGTCAGGACATGTGGATAAAGACTGCTGCCCAGAACAATGTTCCAAAAAGACTTCGGCTATTTATCTTGTTGTTGTTTCCAAGACTTTTTTGGGAAGTTTATTTTTTGCTAGTTTTTAAATTGGTACATTGAACTAGAGAACTAAAGTATCTCCGGTTAGCCCATGTGTTACGTAAGCATTACTTATTTTCCAATGTTGAAATGTGCAGGATACTCAACTTTAGACAGGAGGCACATAAAATGAAATATCAGTAACACGGGTAAAAATGTACTTGATTGATACCCTGAAACTTTTGTTACTGCTGATGATAATGATGATTATGAATGGTGGTGGTGGTGGTATTTTTTTGATAGCAGTAAAGATGAATATCGTGCTACTACTCAATTTAGATGATGATGGTTAGACAGCTGATGATAACAAACTACAACAACAAATGCACTGCTAATGATGTTTATAATGGCAGTGCTGTGTGTATGCATGTATGTCAATGTTGCTGGTGTTGATTTTCAAACAACAATTGGGCTGGAGTTACCATAATCATCAATTATTTCTGTGTGGTAACATCAGGAATTACAATAAATGATAAGTAATGGAGAGAAGCATGACATCAGTGTTGTTTTCACTAAACTGCGGAGATTGTGTTATGAAAAGTGTAATTGAAGATAGAAATCATGATGCCGGTGTGAAGGAAAGGTTAGATAAACACCATTCAATTGCTAGAAAAACAGTCTCCAATCAACTTCTCTGTTTCTATTTACATCACAAAGTTCCCAGTGTTCAGTCAGTGTCGGTAATTAGACAGGAAAGACATGGGTAATTGTTTAAGATATCTTGTTATTATTTCTAAAACAGTGTTGCTTGCTTAATTAATTCACCAGGACAAACACGAATATCTTGGTCAACGCATTTTTCTGGATCTTTTTATACCAATGGTCATTCTCTTTGTATTTAAAGTATGCAAAGATGGGGCACTCTTAGGTCTTCCAGTAGCAAGGCATCTATCAAGTTTGACTGTGTAAGTCTGTATGTAAGTGTTTTTTGACCTAGAGTTACTAACTAAGCTTGTACTGGTTTGTTTCAGGAGAAAAGCTTACTAAATGAGCCAAGAAAAGAGGTGTCACTGATCATTGGAACTTATATGTGGACATCAAACAATTTGGTTTTGGGAGCATCACAGATAGTACATGAAGTTATATAGCATGTTGACTTCAGCAATTGTTGTATGCAAACGCTCAGGTCACAGTGGGCTAAAATGGGAAGACTAAATAGGTCCGTTCTGCAGTATAAGAATCCAATATGTTGTTTGTAACTACGTGAAGTTCATGTATATGGTGAAGGGAGTTTCTTTATCGTTCTGGTCAAGTAAAAGATGGCAAAGATAGCTACAGGCTTCTATAGATTGTGTTAGGGCATCCAGCCAGCCAGCACTGTAACATGAACCAATGAAGCATGGTTAGGGAACAAAGTCTTTAAAGTACACTTGATTTGCTATTCTTCATTTCTTAGTTTATAACACAAAGTCCTTGTATACTTACCTGTGTCTGCTTTTAGTAGTGTAAATGTTCAATTGAGTTGACAGTTATTTATAATGCTTGAACTTTTACTTGAAATTACAAATACATGTATTACACAATTTGGAGAGAGCAAAAAAGAAAACTGTTTGATAACCATTGTTTTCAATAGCTTCGTATCATTTACTAACTTTACTTGTCTTATTTTACTGACAGTTCTTTTCCTTCATGTCATTGAAATTAAAGATCTGCGTCACAATTCCTTTTGTTATTTTTCAATGGTATCTTCTATATGATATATATGCTTGAGTGTTTAATGCTTTTGTAGGGTTACCAAAGGTTTAGTTCTGAAATGTACTGTAGAGATGACATTTCTTGCTTTTTCTTATTTTTAAGTGTGTTTATATTTGTTTGATATCTGATGTTGTGATTTAGTTAATTGAATTGAACAGAAAAGAATGAATTCTCTTCATCGCCATGGCTGCAACACTAGAGGTAAGCATGCAATCAGCTCACAACCATTAAATGGACAGTGAGGTATACAACACACTGAACCACACTGGCTGTATTGTCATTGTAAGCAAAACTTATGCAACAAGCTCTACTCTTTTAGGGAAAAGTTAACTTATCCATAGTTCTGTCTTTTGAGGTCTTTCTTTACATAGCCCTATCATTGACTCATGTAGAAGTAGGCATTTCTCGTTTGCCTTTTCCTATTATAGTTATGGCCCTTTGTCTTGTTGTGCTTCCGCGTATATGCAAAGGAAATGTTATGAACACAATGTCATCCACAATTTGTTATTAGTTTTAATTGAAACTTGCCAGATGTGTAACCCTCTTTATATACCCCTACAAATAAAGTTTGAAATCCTTTTTAATTGGCAATAACCTCACAGATGTAATTTACTCTGCACATTTGATGCTTTTCTTTTCAAAATGTAACAAGCAAAAACAATCCATAATTTTTCTAAAGATTTGTGTATTCTCTTTCTTCTATTTTTACATCACTTTCTTTCAGCTATGATTTCATCTAGTTCAGATAAAAATGTACACACTTTTTGTCTAAATCAGATTATAAAGGCCATTAATGACAAGTTATTGTTTTTAAAAAAGAAATGTAAAACTCAAAAAGTCATAACTGTACATATAAATTTACTTTTTCACATTTTCAAATAAAGAATGCACACCAGCTAATGTAAAATACACGTAGCTTTCTTTTTATTTATACTTTTTTGCTGCATTCAGAAAGGGTGGTCTTGTGATTTGGTGGTTTCAAAGTTGTTTTTTTAGGTCGCCTTTTAACGCTTATGTAACAAGTTATCATGTTCACCGTTAAACCATCTGGCCAAGTAACAGGGTAATTGACTGAATGCACATTCCTTGTCTATGGCCTACTTCATACCGTCAACTACAAACTGGCCAACATTACAAACAACAGACAGCCCAGCTTTTATCACCTCAACTGATAAATTCATTACACTTTCATCTAATCATCAAATTAAGCCCTTTAAATAAGAGACTTGGTTGTCCACTTAAATTACCAGCAGATTCTATTACAAACATTCTTTACACTCTCCCCCTCCAGCCGTTTCCCTAAAATCCTCTGCCCCACCAACCAACTCCCCATTAGATTCCATTTTTCAACAATCATCAGACTTTCACATATTTACAAATTATCAGGCTCTTGCGAACTTTAACATCTCACACTAAAAGCATGGCAAACACGGCTTGAGACTGAACAATTAACTAAATCAGGTGATCGGAATGAGTTTGAAAGACTACTTATCATTGATATTATTATTGCCTCAAGTTGTCTAGGGTCCCTGATTACAGATTTTGTCCTCAGTTGAAATGTTGATAGTTGAGGGCAAAAGAGTAAAACTGCTATCATCATCGTAGGACACTTACAGGCTTTTTGCTACTATTCTATGGTTTTTGGCCCCCATAAAAATTGATCTGTAAAGTGGCTTCAAAACAAGCATCTGATATAACAAGGAGAAGGTTTCTATTTGAAAATTGATAAGTCTGATTTATCCTTGATAATGGAATAGATAATGGATAAAGACCACAGATAAGTGACTCTTTGGACGTTACCCTTTGTCTGAGTCTTTGAAAAGCTTGAAAGGGTAATCTGGGTAGTACAAAAGCTTTGAGTGAATAATCAAACTGTGTCAGCTGCTTGACATGAGAATGAGAGGTCACATGCATGCAATGTTCACATCTTGATGGGTCAAACATTGAAGAATATAACTATTGATCAGTCTTAATGAAGCATTCACTTAGTTTCCTAACTTGTAGATAAACCATTTGAGACAAAAGACTACCAGAGGTTATTTGTCATGCTGTTTAATTGAAACAAAAGCTTGAAAGAATAATTTTGAAAGGTGAAACAAAGGCTTGCACAACTACCAAAATCTCACTTCGAACGTAAAATAAGAAAAGAAGCCAAAAATGTTCAGTCCCTGAAGGATAAGAAAATTGACGTGTTAAATAGCTTCTTAATATTGATGGTTTCTATTCTTGTACTTTTAAATATCAATTTCCTGAATTCAAAGTGGGTGTTCTGTTGAAAGAGACACATATCATCTTTAGCTACAATTTGTATTATTTTGTCTATAAATATCCCAACTGTTATCTGTGACAGTATTGTACTCAACTGGCTTGGCTAAAATCTACTTGTTATTTATCAAGAGTTAGAGATTATACATAGGTCCCCAACTATTGATGGACAGGGTACTTTTATGTCTCTAGTATTGTTTATAGAGTGGGTTGCCTATGATCATATTAAGTGGTTCAATAATCTTCAGCCTTACCAAACTATAAGCTTGGGGGGATAGCAATTAGCAATGCCAAAGTCCAGTAATGTACGGTGACGTATCTATTTATATCATGGATTCTTTCGTCGCTATTTGACTACGATAGCAATTGACGTAACAAAAATAACCCATTTCATCGACCCTGGCATGTTTTTTTAACACTCATTTCTTTTATCACACAATGTACAAAGCTGTTCATATCACAAACGACAGCCCCCCTGTGATTCAAAACGGCCAAAAGTCATTTTTTCTGTCAACCGTCCTGGGGAACACATTCTAAGAGTTTGATGTATCACTTTAGATATTACCCTAGTATCCAAGATCCATGTATCAAAATGCTAGCAACGTTATTCAATGGATCTTCTATTGCATGGCCATTTAACCATTGCTCGTCTTTAATATATTTAAACTTTATCTATACCTTGTCTTCGATCTATCTTTATATCCCATACATCGTGGCTTGTTTAATTGAATCTGTTATACACTGTCCTTCAAACCTATCTTGCATTTTAATTGCTGGGGATCGATAGGAACTCTTAATGATTCCCCAATGAAAGAGTGCATTATCGTTTGTTTGGCAAACGTTTTTGTTGCACTTTTTAAATAATGTTTCTACAAAAACTTGCACCTAAAGAAACTTCACAGATACATATCATGAGCTCGTTCTCTGCTCGTTTTTGTTATCATAATGCGCCGTACATGCATGTAAATTAAATAGCTGTTTTTTTATGTGATGGGGGAAAAACTCAGTGCTGTACTTTAAATGTTATGTTTTTTGAGGAAGCATTAATATGCAGTCTCTGGAAAGTGCGATTTAATTAGGTAGATATGTAATCCACAAGGTTGAAGGGGAAAAAAACAAAACCTCTTAGTACTCCTTTATGTTTTGCAACTTCTAGGAATGCTGCGTGACTGTTTTGAATTTTTTGGGTACATTTTAGTCTCCATTTACAACTTGTCTTCAACCAAATGTGTAACCGACTTCTGATAAATGGGCAAAACAATTGGAAGCACAAACAGTAGTTGTTGATGTGTGGAGTGTTAGACTAGTGATTGAAATATGAGTACTTTGTGATTAACAACCTTCAATTAGTGTGCTAAACATAAACACGCTATTATGAAATATGGTTGCTATAGATATAAGGTTGCATGTTCAAGCACTTTTTAAAGCACTTTTATTATTCTTCCTCTTAAAATAAAACAAAGATCACCACCTCAAAAAGTCAGCTATCTAACAGAGTGTCATTGTCTTGTAAATATCTGTCTTTAGTTCTGCAAGATTCAATTCTACAATAACATGCTGAAAGACCAACTGTTTGCTTTCAAAAGTACAGATTCCACAGAATAAATGTCATTGAAACTATGCCGGAACTTGAACTTGAGCGGCTAAACCCATTTGTCAGTTTTATGAAAAGAATTCCTGTTTTCTAGGCAGATATATCAATAATGAAGAAACGAAACATAACAAATGGCCACTAATACAATGAAGCTATTGTTCTTTAAACTGACTGTTCTGCTGTACTAAACAAATCAAGATAAAACCATTGTAAGGGGCAAGTGTCAGAAAATGGTTTATCACGACATGGCTTTTTTTGCGTTTACTTTTTAACAGACAGTTTATTTGTTTTGTCTATCAGTTTGGAATCAATTGAAAGTGGAAAATTCAACAGTGAACCAAACTTTGCAATGTTTCAACTATTGAATGTGGTTTTAGATCTTGGAAATTTGAAGCGTAATTTGTACAGAATGTAAACATTATCTCAGAACGGCAAACAGCAATTTATGCCTATTTATGAGTCATCAGCTAATTTCCGATCTCTGTTTCCAGATTTTTGTTTGTGTGTACATGTTTTTCTCTCTCTCGTTTTCTTTTCTCCAGTTTTTGAGTTAAGTGGAAATCCCTACCACTGGATTGTATGGCCCACATTTATAAACTGAAACTTTTTGAAATACAAGTTGTGTAATCTTACTGAGGATTCCATTTTCTGTTAAGCAAAAAAAAGAAAGTTTGTTTACGTTTTTAAATCACATTTATTCATGACAGTATAATTATAATTTCCCGGCAAATATAAAGGTGTATTCATCATGTTATTCAAAATCAGAGAGCTAAACCAAGAGACTCAAATTCTAATCAGGTGATTCAAAGTTTGTGTTAAAAAAAATATTTCTCAAAACAGTCTCAGAATATTGTGATACATTATTTAGTTAGTCATAATTCACCTGAATAAGAGTTTCTTACAGGGAATTATTTGAAGGAGTTCTATACAACAACTTGTCAAATATTGATTGCCAAAATGATTGTTTGTTGACAGTTAAGTTTCATTTTTTTTATAACTCACATGTGGTTTAAACATATCAAATTATAGATAATTGATTTTCATACAATAGCTAAAATTGAGTGTCATTCAATTAAGTCAATTGCTATTATATAATTACAATGCTCATGAGAAGATTGCTAGCGCTGGATTCATGGGAGACTTTAATTGTCAATAAATGGAAACAATCAACTGCAAAAAGAAATTACTTACGTGTGAATGTTATGTCTTACTATAATGTGAAAAGAAAACAATAGTCTGATAAGCCTTAGATATATTGGAGACAACAATCTGTCTAGTAGACCTTGTCCTAGATCGGGTATAACATTCTAAAGTACACCAATATGTCAGCACTATCACAGTATGTATGACATGGAGACAACAACTATACAGGTTTTCTTTTCAGAATGTGTGAAATAATCACATACAATTATATATAATTATCAAAAATAATAATGAGTACGTGCATAAACAACCAATCAGTTTCTTTGTGATAAATTTTAAAGGAGACAGAAATTTCAATCTTGTTTACTATCTATCAACATATGTGGTTTAAATTGTTAAAATAATAGCTCTTGCTAAACACATTTTCCGCTGCACTATTGAACACTACCCTTCCTTCTTCTCTTGGAACTTACGTTCAACATTCGTTTCATTTAATTATCACTTATGATATTTTTGTAGGCTATGGTCCTTGGTGAAATGCTGACCGAAATATCAACACTAGGCTGTATACTCCACTACTAGAAAATAGAGCCAACAATTATCAGTATTGTTTGTTTGAAGACTGTCAACCAATTGTAAAATTTGCATTCCATCCAGTTATTTACCCAAGCCTGAAGGTTACGGCCATAAACCAGATCATTTCTAATGGACAATTCAGCTATTTTACTTCTTCTGACTCTACAAATAAAGACTATTTCCTTGGAACAAATGGTGAGACTTGATAGTGTAGCTTTACTGTGTGTTTATCTTGTTTGTGTGTTTACCGGCCATTTATAAAATCTCGGTCCCCCATCAAGTTTCGTAACCAACCAACGTGTCAGACAGTGGGATATTGATGTAGATATCTACGCTAGAGACAGTGGTCAGTTTATCACGGTCAGCTAGTTGTTCTCTTTCGTCCCATACTATCCACTTAAGTGTCCAAGCTAGGTAACAATTTGCACTGTCAGCAACTTTCAACCTAATTTCATCTACCTCAGTAATGGTGTACGGCAACTTGGATTATCTCATAGTTTACAGTGTTATAGCCCATACTGACACATTTAAAGGGATTTTTATCATCTCCAGTGCAGATAAGAAAATTGTGATATCTAATTTAGGAGATTAATTGTAGAAACGTGTTACCCCATATTACATCATGAGTTTACCCCTCAGAGGTTGAAAAGGTTGTTAGTGGTTCGGTAACTATGGTAGGTCATACTAAATAACTGTTTCTTCAGGAAGGAGGTGGGGACAACAGTAATGAGGTGGGGACAACAGTAATGAGGTGGGGACAACAGTAATGAGGTGGGGGGCAACAGTAATGTTTTGTTGGTCAAGGAGGGATTGAAGCTGAAATGGGGAAAAACTAGTAGGAAAGATATAGACAATTAAAGCTACTAAATCTATGGCAGGGTAAGGTATAACAGCTGGGTCAATTGTGGGGAAGTGCTCTAAATGGGTGCGGACTACAGATAAAAGGTAGGGGGAGGGAAGGTTTGACAAAATACTAAGGATATAGCTACTGCGAAAACTATGCCAACTATTCCTGCCTTACAACATCCACGGACATGGCAACATCTTGTTTGACCTGCTATGAACTAGTTATTTAATGGCCACATAACTATGTACTACATGCAAACACAACAAGCCCAACAACAGGGCCTTGGCTGGTTGTACAGATTTAGTGACGTAAATAGGCTCAGGATGATTGCATTGTAACAGTGGATATTAAATGGATGACAATGAGAAAATACAACAATAGAAGAAAGGGTTAACACAATATGTACATGCTGAGGTATTGTTATACACCCTAGGTCACATTGTTTATCATGAACAAAATATGTCAGCATCATTGTAAGCTCATAATCAGAATGCACCTAAGAAATATTAACAGTTTCAAACTCCGAATAGATGAGTGGATAGTTTTCTGATTACGGCCCTGCTAACAACTCAGGGTGCATTTCTTGAAGGACCAGTTTAAAGTTTCTGTCTATTTTAGGGCTGTATATAGTACAATATTGAAAGTGTTTTCTGTAGACCTCAGTGGGTCACAGATCTGTATTTTGCCAAGATGTTTGAACAGGTACATGGAGCTTCATTACTCAGTGACCAGCATTTAAAGGGTACAAATGATGGTTGGACACTAAACAAGTGAAATGGTGGGGAAACACCAATGTATCCATCCAATTGTTGAGCTGGTCTTATTGTTGAGCTGTACTGTCATTGTGTTGGTCTTATTGTTGAGCTGTACTGTCATTGTGTTGGTCTTATTGTTGAGCTGTACTGTCATTGTGTTGGTCTTATTGTTGAGCTGTACTGTCATTGTGTTGGTCTTTTTGTTCAGCTGTACTGTCATTGTGTTGGTCTTATTGTTGAGCTGTACTGTCATTGTGTTGGTCTTATTGTTCAGCTGTACTGTCATTGTGTTGGTCTTATTATTGAGCTGTACTGTCATTGTGTTGGTCTTATTGTTGAGCTGTACTGTCATTGTGTTGGTCTTATTGTTGAGCTGTGCTGTCATTGTGTTGGTCTTATTGTTCAGCTGTACTGTCATTGTGTTGGTCTTTTTGTTGAGCTGTACTGTCATTGTGTTGGTCTTATTGTTGAGCTGTACT
>ENA-OREC01002125-OREC01002125.1-marine-metagenome-genome-assembly--contig:-NODE-2125-length-10698-cov-13.065813_pt1 | contig 10698 bp, 7 predicted proteins | sample MGYA00248626_ERZ508543 | MGnify/ENA primary metagenome ERZ508543 (study PRJEB26211, sample SAMN05518279) | marine metagenome | isolation source: Puget Sound, Washington, USA | host: Bankia setacea...
AGGCTCAGATGAAGCTGAGAGTGAGAAAATAGTCGAGGGGGGGGGGTGCAGGGGCACAGTTCCTCACCCCCAAAATAATTTCAAGATCGATTCTGGTGTGTTTTGGCGACAGCTTCAGTCATATTTTTACAAAAATTTCATTAGACTTGCATGATTTTTCATCATTTCACTCTAACTTTTTTCAAATCAAGGAGTCGGACTCCTAACCTTTAAATTGAGGAGAGCGAAATAAAAAACAGTAAAATGCATGCACTTGTTTATATAAAACCCGTGTTTGGGGGTAGTGGAGTCTTAATTGCATCCTCTAATGAAATGTTCGAAATGCAGTTATATCTGTTTGTATGTTGTTTTCCACGGGTCATGCGATTGAAGTCTTTCAGTTTGCATCTTTATACTTTTATTCAGTTTCAAATTTCGATTTCAAACGCGTTTACATGACTAAAAGCCGCAATGAATCTACGATTTGTCACCTGTTTTCGAGACGTCGCCATTCACATAATCCCCGTGTCGAGAATGCTTCATTCTTCCAACCTTAATGCTTTTATGGTTAAGAAATACAGAAAATGGTCGTTTTGAAAGCTAAGCAATCGTTTTGACGATGCAATATAGTTTTATCACGACGTCCCCGTTGTACTTGTACAAAGCCGGACACGGTACCACAGACTTTCTGAATTGTGATAACAACGGAACACAGGATGAAAAACTTGAAATAATGATCATCAGAGACTGCTTGCCATGTTCATTCCCCTTATGATTGACTATATAAACCTTTATCTTTAGCCATTTCTTTCCATGGCAAACTTCTTTATGAACTTAACTTCAGTAATAATAACAAGTTCTGCAACCTTTTCTTAAATATTGCTGATTAACGAAGTCTCCGTTGTTATTGTTATATCCAAAACTTTCAAGTTTGAGAAACGAGTGCAGTATTTATCTCTATCTTTCCGACTATGTGTGCGTTTTTGCAGAAAAATATGACGATTGCCATTTACAAAATAAAGAAAGAAATTGAATCAATGTGGTATTTGTGATGATATAACTAGATATGAATGAGATACGTGGTAAAGAATATTCAATAACCATTTTAGATGAATAAATGTTTAAGCTCGTGAAAATAACGAAAAGAACACGTATGAAAGTCCAACACAATATTTAGGTGTCTCGGACTACCAATAGTGTTGAACGCTTCTTTAAAAGTTTGTTTACAAGATAACAGGGTATTTCTGATATATTTAGCAATATACGACCGCACCACCATAAACATTGAGTTTAGACGCTTTTTTGTTTTGGAATCGAGCTACTAGCACTATCAGACAACACCATACTGTTTACAATGACGCCGGATAACGATTATTTTGTGTTAGTATTCATGTGGCTAACAAATAGATCAGACACAACTAATACACAAACTAATGGTTTGACCCATTTATTCATAACACCGTAGTATTTATTTCGTAAATTTTGTTGTAATTGAAATGCGTGAGAAATGTGTGAGACCGTGATTTCATTGCCAATACCGTGAGACTTGACAGGTATGCCATAGGTCGAAATTATCCTTCCGCTTGATACGAAGGGTTTTCTTTGAAGAACCATCTCTGAATGGGCCGACTATGGGTTTAATGATGAACTATGATACATTCTTTAAACATATACAGAAAGTATAGAACATCACATTAGTTCCATAAGCAAACTAACACCTAAATGAGTTTTGTTTTGAGGAACTAACGTAAGTCTAGATGTTTAACAATAAGTTGAACTGATGCCGTGTTTGAGAAAATTATTTTTAAAACGTGAAACTCGACTAGCTTACAGTATCAAACGGCGGTTTTATGTTAATGACGTTGTTTCCTTATAAGAAGACCGTATACATCGCATATGGAAGTCTAATACTCACCAGAATCTCCGGAAAACCCTCGCTTTTGTGTGTTTGATAATACCAAACAATAGCCTGTCAAATTAGCATAACAACGAGAGTGCTCGCCCTTTACCCACAAACCCCCAAACAAAGATGTCTGCGCCCATATAGTCACATGAAATCGTACCCCTCTATTCAATACGCAAGTACGAGGATTAGGCAATACGCCTTGACCCAAGCAACAAGTTCGATCGACAAACTAAGTTTAATATTTTTTTTATTATAAAAGAACGCTTTTTTAACTTAAACAATATAAACAATACTATGTTAATGAGAAACAAGGACTAAATAAAAAAAGAACATAAAAGAGAGAAAAATATTTAAGATGGATTAAAAAAAGATAATTTCAACGTTCATGTGGAAACATTTGAAATCAACATATAAACAATTCTTCTAAATGTTAAATAATATGAACTGCCTAATTTTAATTTCATTGGCAAGATAAATTTTAACAGATACCAAGAGTTTTTCAGTGATGATACTTATGTGTTATGACCACAGAGCAAAATGAAAAGACCTCTAAACAGACAATAGACTCACGAACCTATCTGGTCGTGTATGTCCAGTGTAAATAGACATTTTAACTGACCTAGCACGTATCTAGCTGGTCATCTATGGCCATACTGAACAGACTTACGAAATGACGCACAACAGAACTACGTTGTCGTTATTGGCCACAGGGAATTGAACTTCAAACTGACCTATCAAGAACCTATCATGTCTCGTACGGCCACAGTGAGTAGACATTCAAACTAACCTTAGATGAAAGCTACCTTGTCGCTTATGGCCACAGTGAATTGAGCTTCAGACTGATATCATTTAGAACCTACTTATTCACTTATGGCCACTGTGAATTGACTTCTAAACTGACTATACCAAACACCGGCAATGTCGCTTATGGAACCAGTGAATTGAGCTTCCAAGCCACTTAATCTAGAACCTACTACGTCGCGTATGGCCAGATTGAAGGTCAATTGACCTTCAAATTGGCTAAACCAAGAACATACCATGTCGCATATGGCCACAGTGAATTGACCTTTAAACTGACCTCATTAAGAACCTACCTGGAACCACCCTAGATGAAAAATGGCTCCTGAAATAAGCATTATAGTGCCAATAGTGTTTGTCTGTTTAAGTAATTAGAAACGAGTGTTAGAAATGATGCTGGTCTCATCAGAAGAGTTTCATTGAATATGGCAAATATTAAATAACTATTCATCAAACTCTTGTAATGAAACAGCGTGACCAGTGCACCAATCAGGAATCAAAGTACATGTACCATGAGACAAACATCTGCACATACATACAGGTACAACGAACAGAGTATTCATTGCAAAACGTAAACTACACAATGTTGTGGCAAAAACTAATTTAATATTGTTTAGATTATTCATCCTGGTTTCTAAGAAAGCTTTGTCTTTCATAAACATACAAATAAAGCATGCTCATAAGTTATTGTAAGTAGCAAGCTGAAGTTCATTTTTATCAACTTGCTTTAAAAATAGTTTGTTTTGTTATCTTTCAGGTAACTCCGGTGCATTTACGATTGCATTGGTAACCGTTTGACAATCTTTGCTGGTGGGCGATACTATTCCCCGGTCTCTTCCCGTACTACACGGTCTCACACGCTCTCCTAATTCCCAGTTCATATGAACTAAATTTCTCTACGCAATTCAATCAACGAGTAATAATTAAATGAATGCAAAATCGTTTAAATAACATCATTTTTACAGAAAAAGTATGATTAATAATCTATAAAAAGCAAAATAACCGTATTTGCAGAATTAAAGTTGAAACATTAAACACAATGTAATAAGTCTGCATTCAAAATATTGGATGCAGCTAGTGGTTGGTCAATTAAAGACTGAAAAAGAGTTAACCAATATATGGCAATAGTGAATTGCATTTTATAATACATTTTAATGTGCAACATTCAGTACATGTATGATATGATTGAGGACCCAGACTAAGTGTCAATGATATATTTTCTTCAATTATCTTGATTAAGTGTATAACTGTTTTCCCGCGATAGGTTTTACCTACATTCATAGTATGCAAGACTAACTACAGATAGCGTTAATATGTCGTGAATTATTGCTTCCCTCACAAATATTGCTCTTAAATGTATCTTCACGATTGCAGCCGAACAGTTCCGAATAATTCGTACCTGAGTACGAAACAGAGCGTATTGTCAGTTGCATATCGAAAAGAGGGAGTTCGGAAATCGTACGCCAATGCTCTTTTAAATTGTTTTACAAAATGACACGGATGATTGAGACAGAGATCAACCTACTTCAACACAGGACAAACAGCAACGAGAATGGTGACGTAGAATATTCTTCTTGTTTATTTGTATCCTAGAATAATGTGATTAGTTTTCAGACTATGATATTTATTCGGACATACTAATTCGGATGTAGTTTAACGAAATTTAAAATAAAGTACTTACTATCATGACTTGTTTAAAATGTTGTTCTGTTTAACTTTTTATATTTAGATATTTATAATACTTGTTCTATCAGCATTCTACAGTTTGGAAACCCAATATAGCTACTCTAGAAAGTGTCTCTTCCTCTGAAAAATTCTGTATTAAATTTCCACAACAAAACGCCAGACACTGTGACAATCACATTGGCAACTGACATATACATTTCATTTCAGAGTGCATTTACGAGTTGTCAAGAAAATATGGTATTGGAGACTACAGCACAGTACTGCAATCTGAAGCGTGTCGTGAGCTGTTCCACATACGTGCAGAAGATGAGACAAATGATCTGGAAACTCTTTTACAGACTAATCTTACCCGTTTCTTAGCAGACGTATCTGCTGATGATTTGCCAGAGAAGTATGTGTTTGTTTTTTTCCATCTGCTGTGCAAGTCGTCTGTTTTATATATACCTTTTGTTATTATAACTTTACTTTTACAAGAATACTAGACTTTCATTATGTTATATCTATGAAAAATCTTCAAATGTTCAATTTACATCTTCATTTGTTTAGACAAAAAAAATTGTTACTAGAACCTACGTATACTCTTTTTTAAAACAGAATTAGTGATCATACATGTCTATTGCAGGGTTCTAAATATATAAGAGATTTTCTACTTACCCTTTTGTTCGACTTGCAAGAAAAAACACTTTTACTTGCCTCTGGAAATAGGACGTCCTAAACTGTAGAGCTCTGCTGTTGTCTTTAAACATAACACATTATCAAACAAACTCATTTCAGGGAATTGAACATACTGACAATTGCAGTTTCCTGTCTAAATATGTTTGTACAGAACAACTGGTTAGGACCACGCCCATCGCAGTTTACTCCAAAACAATTACTTCCAGAATGTTTACAGGTACTTTTTAAAGCTTTATTAATTACTTAATCCCTAAGTGTATTTGTTTGAAAAATTGTTATAGAACAAGGAAAGGATCCTTTAATATGATCCACAGACCAACTCTTTGAGATAGTGGTTATAAAAAACATCACTTTGTTTTGTTATATTGTTTTTTTTTACTTTAAAAAAACACTGGATGATTGATTTCTCATCTCCTGAATTTTATCATTAGGGAGATCAGCTGATGTCGTATTTAGAGAACCAGCTCAGTGTAGATGGGGAACCGGTATATGGATTAGCTATCTTCCCAGAGTTCCTCTTCCTGGCACGCTATCTCATACTGTTTTGTCAGGAAAAATGTACACATTTACGGGTAGGTTTATAGGGTATAAAGTTTTATTGCAGTATTTTCAGAGAATTTTGTAAGCTCGTTTTTTTAAACACCAGCCAAATGCATAAATATATATATATATCTAATTCATTAATGAATACCTTTAGATATGCTTGAATGTCTAAACTTCACTTCAGTTACTTGATGTTAAATATTTAAGTAATCTTATACATACTTTAATAATAAATAGTAATGTATAACATTTGTTTACTTAAAGTCAATTAGCATGTTGTTAGATGAGAATTTCAAATATAAAGTATAATCATTTGCTGACACACACTTATACATATTTTATATTCATACAGACAGTGGATTGGTGGATGTTAAGGTGCATCAACGTACATCAACAAGTTCTGGATAGCAAATCTAATTCCCTACGAGAAACAGCAATACAACTCATGGACTCTGGTACAAGTTTTAATGTGTTCTTGGTGAAGGCAATGTTACTTTTATTGTCAATCTCCCCTTAGTGCTGGTATCCTTATCATCTGTCTGTCTGCCGGTCTGTCTGTTAGCAAATGTTCACCTTATCGAAACAACGTGTAGAATGCATATTTCGAGGTCAAGGTGACACTTAGGGGTCAAAGGTCATGTGACAAAGATACATTCAGAAGTATATAGCGCCACACTCTTGTTTAATATATATTTGAACAAAAATTACTGCATGTACATGTATTGTAGTATTGTTTAAATTTAATTTTAAAACAAAATGTCACATTATAAGCATTGATACACAGTCTTATATATTTATTTATCTTTTGCAGCTTCCAAGTCAGAGCCAATCATGTCAGATGACAAATACAGGTAATATAAACCATTGACATGTTTACTGTTTATTAAAGTTACACCTGTTTTCTGAAGTCTAGATAGCCATGTGGTATTTAAATTTCTTCCTATAATGTCACCTTTATACCATCTCAAGACTAAGACCACCTCAATAATAAGACCAACTTGATATAAAGACCACTTTCGACTGATACCAGTCCAGTGCTTTTGTCTATTAGCTTTCTCCTTTAATCCTAGCTGTATCTTTGACTACTTGTACTAGTCTAAGTGTATTGCTACCCAGGTATATTATAGCCTTAACATACTGAAACAATGTCTCTTATTATCTTTGAACCAATTATTAAAGATGGTAATCTCTACTGTTGTAGACAAGTGCAGATAGAGTACCACGTGGAGGCAGGTTTAATGTGTCACAAGTACTACAGATACAGAGAAGCCAATGAACATTTTGCAACTGCTAGAAAACTCTCCAACTTGGATATAGAACTAACAGGTATAAACATTATACATAACAGTTCTACCAACTCGTTACATTATACATGTAGTATGCTTTTACAGCATTCACTAATACAAGTGTTTACCCTTTGTGTTAAATTTAATCAAATTGTGTAAACTGTTAAGTGCCTAACTAGTTTTATATGTAAGTTAGTTTTACTCATGTTAGAACATGACGTATATATATTAAGTCGCTGAAATCCATATATTGAGCAAATGCAGACTGATTGTTGCACAATACATTTAACAGGATTAAGTATAGTAGGTTTATAAAATGATGTGTTGTTTATCAGCTTGTTTAATAAGGCATTTGGCCTACAAGATGAATGCATTGAATCAAATATGGCATGAGTAGTCAATAATATAATACACTGTTATATGCTTATGCTAGTTTATCAATCAATTATACGTTAGATATTCTATCAACATTAATGTGTTCTTATACAGGTGCTATGGGAAAGCGTACACGTTACCAAGAGAACGCCAAGTCGCAGTTAGTGCTGAGTGTGACCAGTACTGTACCAGGCACTGACCGGGAACCTACTGGTGGGAGTGGGGACACACAAGTAGCACATATAGCTCCTCCAAACGTTCCTAAGGTCAGCTGTTTGAACTTTTATATTAGTCATGGGTACAATTGCTAATGTTAATCATGTGAAATTGTAAGTTGTTTGTCAGAGGTGACAGTCAACAAAAAAGCTATATAAATCATACATCAGGAGTATGACTACATGTTTATACACATGTGCTTATATTGTAAGTTTAACAAATGACAGAGTTTATATTAAACAATGATCTTTTTTTCAATGAAATGTTTTGTGTATCTGTCTTAGGTAATTTTGAATGTTCTTGTGCAGCAAGTTTCTGTCTTGTGCTCTTACCATTGAAGGGCATACAGTCATGGTTTACCTGCTTTGTGTTTGTGTTTGTCTGTCTAATGTGCAGTTGGGGCTTCTGTTTACAATCACATGCAAATTGGTAACCTTTACTATTTCAGAATTTGAACTTGGATGATGACACTGTGTTAGATGTGATTCATTTTGAAGATGGTGAAGCACCTAAGTGTGTATCCATGGCAGGCTTTGAACAAGCTCTCATCATGGGACTTCTGTAAGTTAAGTTCTATATTGGCCTTGTCTGGTTTGGTCATATAAGGAGAATGTGGAGTACTGTGCAAAATCTAATATTTTACTGTTGCTATATTTAAACACATTTGGTGAAATGTTGTTGCTAAAGCTAATGTATATTTACTAATGGTTCATACCTGATGACAAGTTTAAACTCAGCAATAGGAAAATGATATTTCCTGTGGATACATTATTATTGTTCATGATCATGTAGGTTACAGAACATTGTATTTGTAACACAGTATGTTGAGAAAATACGTTTTAGCAGTTTGTCATTTAAATTGTATAGCCCATTTCCCATTCTGTGAACTGAATGAATGTGTTTATGTGTTTGTAGAGAAGACTATAGGAGAAGTCAGGCCAATGATGAAACACTGAAGACAGAAGCTGAAGCTTACCTCACTGTAACATTTATTTATATTCACTAAGTTCTATGATACTGTTAATTGCTAAGCCTTCCTGTTGTCATATTCTTCTCTCAACCTCTGTAATCAGGGATACATGCTACAATAATACACTTCTCTCAGAAACATATTTCATTTAAACCTACATCTAAACATACATCTATCTTATATATTGACCCAAGGTTTAATGTGTTGCATGTATTTGCTATATTTACAAGTGTGTGAATATCTCTCTTCAGCTTGTGTTGAGTGAGATGAAGTGTTGGAGTGTATCTGTGGCTGCTTTGTTACTCAGATCTAGAATGGAACGAGGCAGTAGATGGAGGGTAGATAGGTCCATGAGACAATTAGAGGTGGGTGGGACATAGTGGTTTCTCTGCATATCAGTTAACTCAAACATACCATATAGATCCAGCTCGCTTTTATTTCTCCCAAGTTTTCAGGGTTTAGATGGAAACAGTTGTCACACTTGTTTACATTCTAAGGTTTTATGATTAGTAGGAGTCGTTATTGCAGAGGTGGTGCTGTAATATATTTGCTGACCGAAACTTCAACAGTCACTAATGATTGTTTGTTATTAGTTGATATATAATCACTGTTAAATCCTATAATCCTTGATGGCCTCATAGAATGGGTCTTTGTTAAAAAATTCTTATTGTACAGAATCATAAGAAACTATATTTGTGAGGTTTTAGAAATTTCAAGACTTTTTAGAAAGTTCAGTACAAAGACTCCATAAAGGATGAACCGTTTTATGATCCTTAGTATATGGGTCCTTCGTACGAATTCAGTTCCTAGATAAATGAGAAATTTCATTGCTTGACTTTGCATTGTATAGTATGTTTTATAAAAAGATTTAAATTGTTTTGTTTTTTGTAGCAGCTTTATCAATACATAGTCTCTAAACTCTATCACATGTTTCAGGAATTATTCAACCAGACAATGAGGGAGGTGCCAGCTGCAGGTCAAAGGTTACGGTTGTTTTATGCTGTCAACATCTCACCTGTCTGGGAAATACAGGTAGGACATTGATACAATTATTCATGCTTAATCATCATCAACATGTTGGCGTTGAGGAGATCTATATTTTGTCATTCTTTATGGCATTTTATGTTGATATTTTTCTTAATGAACTGTTATCGTAGAATCCAATACAATTAGTACAGGCATAACTTTTACTGGTGTTATTAAGCTCTAGGAATTGATGAATTGCAATGTATGTCAGAGAACTCCCTGTAACGAGGCATTTATATTTTGGTAATTGGAAATGTATATGTTAAGTTTAAGGATAAACAAATAAATGTATTTAAAGTCTTTGAAAGTTATAAATGGTATATATAACCAACAAATATCAAACAGTTAATATGTGTGTACCTTTTATAGAGACACTTGGCAGAGATACTATTATCCCTTGGTGCCATTGGATCAGCTGTGGAAATTTATGAGCAGTTAGAACTCTGGGAAGATGCCATTGCTTGCTACCAGAGACTTGGCAAAACTGAAAAGGTAGGAATTTAGTTTCTTTGATTATCTCAAGTAAAACTGCTTTTTGGTTGGGGGGGGGGGGAGAATCTTTTCTGAATTATAACCAGTTCAACATCTGCAATCTTAGCTTGAACAGATCCAGAGACTTGTAGGTATTATGAATAAAAGCTTTTGCCTAAGAAGAAATGAAATCATGTAAAAGCCCTACGGAAATCAATAAGCTTTACAAGTTACGACAACATTTCTAGTTCCAAGTATTAGGTGTTTAACTGTCTAGAGGTTTCACTGTACTGACATATTATTATAAGACTCAAGACAGGGACATAGCTTGTGTTATTTCATTAATTTGGTATACATTTCCCTTGTTTTCTTTTTTTTAGTACGTATATTTTATGAATTTGACATAACAGTACTACTCATATGTTTAGTATATTGTTTAAATATTCATTGAATGAGCTTGTTTTAAGCAACACTTATTAAATGTGTTGTTATCTCCTGTCAGGCTGAGTCTGTGATACGCGAGCAGTTGAAGTATCATGAAACGCCCAACCTCTGGTGTTTCCTTGGTGATATCACACGCAACATAGAACATTATGAGAAAGCCTGGATCATGTCTAAACAGAGATCAGCCCGAGCACAGAGGTGTATGGCTTATCTGTACTTTGGTCAAGAAGATGTAAGTATGACATTCAACTTATCAAACACAATAGCACAGTAAAGGAAAAGTAAGGCAGACAACTTATCAAACACAATAGCACAGTAAAGGA
>ENA-OREC01002126-OREC01002126.1-marine-metagenome-genome-assembly--contig:-NODE-2126-length-10695-cov-14.744302_pt1 | contig 10695 bp, 4 predicted proteins | sample MGYA00248626_ERZ508543 | MGnify/ENA primary metagenome ERZ508543 (study PRJEB26211, sample SAMN05518279) | marine metagenome | isolation source: Puget Sound, Washington, USA | host: Bankia setacea...
TTTTCATTTGAAATAAGTGAAGCTTTGATCAGACGATATTTTACAATACATGTATAGTTTTAAAGATGTAAATATGGCTACGTAAACACGAATATTCACAAATGTGTTATGGGAAAGAGAATTAAAGATGCTAATGTACTTTGCTGATGCCATCTAAATACAGATAACGGTAATACATATTGTATTGGAAATCTTTGTCATCCTGTGTCATCCTACATATGAGTATATGTGTTTCTTCTTCAATTTGACAGCTGACTGTGTGTACTATGAAGCTACGACATTACCATCTAACACTATATAAGTTATTGACTTTACATTTAGTAATAATTCTGATGCATTAAAACAATGTGTAACATGAGAGTACACGGTGTCTTTGGTCAACAAACATTCTTAGCATAGCCAGATAATAGATATGTAATAATTATAGTTTTGTTTCAAATCCTATAAAGCCATACGACCCATTGGGACAAACACAATATTTATAAATATATACAATGGAACAAACATATACATGAATATAAATAGGAGAAGACATATTGAACGTATACATAATACAGAACAAAAGAAACGTTATGATATAATCCATCTATTTTGCAATGAAGCAGTCCGTGTATGTTATCAATGTTCACAGGTCAATGTTCCACTGCTATACTATCAACTTACCCTGGCGCACGACGAGCGACGGATTCCCATCTCCCACTCTGGCGGGTCCTCCTCCATGTCGGCATCCTCGAAATGTGTGCCACCACTGACGGAACAGTCGCCATTGTTCTCCTCCTCGTCCTCAGCGTCCTCACAAGATGGAGACCGCCGGTCGAAAGGTTCACCTGCAGACGTTCTGAAAATATATTATAACTCGATTAAGCTCTTGTAGTTCCATATATCACGTAAACATTTCCATAGCCTGTTCACCGCCACTGTGATGATAGATAGTATTGCCATTCAAATTCAATCGATGGCTGATTTCTTTTCACAAACACTACATACCAGCTTACAACACTGCCCTCTAAACGCATGACCGTTACACAGCCATCTCAACGAAAACAAAATTGGCACACTATTTAAACCGAACGTTTGAATCCAAAGACAATTGTGTTTCCTTCTTTTTTCTAAGTCACAACTTACTGCGCATATGTCATCATGCCTCTCTTTTAGTTTGTTCTTTTTCGAAACAATATATCCTTTCCATTTAACAATACCGTAATTATGGTAATGTACGTTTTCTTGGGTCGAATGACATTCATTATCATCTGGTGAACAAGTAACACATGTAAATCGGAAGAGAATATAAACTGTATAATAAGAATGACACTGGATTGCAACAAAAACGGTTCGAACAAATGTTATGTATTGCCAAAGAAATTTTAAAGAATTTGTTTTCTTAATAATGCACGACACTATTGTCACGTAGTGTGTCTAGCCGAAATTGTACACCAAACATGCAGGTTTATTGCAGTTACACATAAAAGATACTTAAGTGACGTGAATACCCCGTAACTCCAGTTGTTAAACCTTTTATTCTTCCTAGCATCTTAAAAGCCTGACGAGGAAAACTTTCTTTTACAACAAGGACCTCGTAAAAAATCCTTAAGATTATATAAATATCTCCATGTGAATAAAATATGCAGATGAACATCATAAATGGATATTAGTTACACTTTAATCGTATTGCTATATCCATATGCTCGGTGTTATTTATTTCAGCCATACAACTTGAACATATAAGGCATGAACAAATCTCAAATCAAATTAATCAAATGTGCCCATGAGGATGAAAGCATATCAATCACAAACTATTTTTAATAGAGAAAAGTTCTGACAAATGAATTAAAAGTTTTGAAGCTGCTCTTACAGATTGTCGCAGTAACGGGCCAGTCGATTCCTGTACTCTAACTTCTCCATTTTCTCCCTCGCTATAATCAATCAACTTGATAGAGCTACTTTCAGAACTACTTAAAGCTTTCCCTTCAGCCTAGCCACCTTATATAGAGTGCACACCTAGTGTTGCATCTTGTTCAAAAGGGTCTGTTTTTGACATACCATTTTAGAGTCCTGGAAATGTTTGGTCATTGCAAGAGCCTGTATTCGACATGGATTGACGCAAAACTTCCTTACATAACACTGTGTTCGGGTTTCAGATTGGTCTAACGTTTGGGCACTTTGCTGTCACTAATCAGGTTCATATTAAGGCCGACATGTTCCCTATTGACCTTTAGTAATATTATGATCGTCGTGCATTGCTAATTAATCATTTATGTACTCATCCACAACACGTGAAATTGAAGCTCTGAATCGTTTGTTTATTCATTTTGTTGTTGAGCTATTGATGCTTTACGAAGGTTGACGGTTCACATACATTGTGTCCGTTTATAAATTACACAAAAAAAACACCATGAACTGATGTGCAGACTGTCTCTTTACTCTTTACTTTTCTTTCTTTTAAAATACATCTCTACATAAAGTACTGCTTCAAAATGAATGCATTTATTTGCTTTTTCTAGCATCTCCGCGTTTCCCTAACTTTCTGCCTGCTACTAGATGTCAATGAAAGCTGATGGCATTTCTTGCACGCAAATAATGAATACATTGATATCGATTTAACCTACAATGCTTTACTTACATAAACCTCATGGAGTTTGTATGTTTACATATATACCTGCTAATGATACCAATTAAAACCTTACGAGTCTCAGACACTATCATCAGCCTCGTTATCGTAACAAAACCAACACCGTTTAACGAAGTTCAATGACATTACTCTTGTGGTACCATCACTAGGTTACACACACACACACACACACACACACACATATATATATATATATATATATATATATATATATATATATATATATGGAAAATGTGGTCTATATATGCATTTGCGGGATGTTTATTTTTATGTTGAGTTTCGTTTCACTAGTGTTGGCTGTATTATTATGTATGGTAAAGTATGTTTGGTCAACTCGTGTAATCGGCTGTCATAATAGCAAACAATTACATGGTCACTGCACATCATTTAGCCAAGACACACTGTGACCGATGCGTACTGACCAGAAAGTAATTTGCAATGGTCAGTTTATACCGTTCATTTCAAATACACAAACAATCTCAGGGCCCCTTCTGAGCCCAAGTTTGTTTAGCCACAATGTAACACGTATGCAACAATACAGATGAGTGTCCCAATCTTAAAAACAATCACAGCATTTAGACATTCTCAACATGTATTGGGTGGCGATGGATGCTATATAACTAATGTGGGAGGTTTCAGTGGGGTGGGTTTTTTGTGTAACTCGAAAAAATGTTGTTCTTTTTTAACTGGTCACACATGGTTTACTTACAATAAAACATCACTATTGTTACAAAACATTCCTGAATTAATACTAATGTCAAGAAGAAAGAAACTCAAATAATGATGAACAAACATCAAAACCAACAATGGAAATGTTTAATCACGCCGAAATTTTCATTCTAGCAATTGAATAAGATAGGGTCATAAGTTAGAGGACAAGTAATATACGCAATATAAGTATGTCCTGTGATTGAAAGACAGGAAATGAAACACAATTAAAGTGACCATGGTATGCTGTCAACCATAACTTTGAGTAAACACGTTTAACCTAGTATTTCATTGAATTTAGCTCTAACAAAGGAATTGATTGACAAGAATGAGTGTAAATTCACATTAAATAACCAAGCTGTGTTTATTTAGCTAATATTTGCTTTGCATACCAAAAGCCTTGTCAACAACCTTACTGTACATAACCCAGTAGCTTCATGTGTACTCATTGGTTTTGTTTCTTATAAGTATATAGCATGGGAACATTGACCTGACACCCTTGAATAAATCTCATGGACTACTGAATAACAAAATAATATGTTATAGTTGTTGTCATAGTTGGTGTTTTAGTTGTCGTCGCAGTCGTTATTGTTGTTGCTGTTGTTGTTGTTATCATTATTGTCGTTGTTGTTGTTGCCGTCGTCGTTGTTGTTATTATTGTTGTTGTTGTTGTTGTTGTTGTTGACATACTATTTTGCAATGAAACGATAACATTACCCATATGTTTTACAATTTAGCAGATCGTGTAATGAAATCAATAGTGTTTGGTCAATTTGTTCATGTTATACCAAAGGTGCTAGTCACAGATGGTTAATACACGATTAAACCCTCTACAAATCCACAAGGACTCGAGAGACAAACAGATATACGACTCTGCCATTATACTAGTCTAAGAACTTCATTACTAACATTAAAGTTCAGTACTGTTACCATTATAGACCCAATCCATACAAGTTCATAATTTTCTGCTCGTGTTTTTGTTTAAGTTAAATGTGTTAAATGTATGAAAATGTCATCAAGGTGTTGGAAAAAAGGGATTAATTTAACTGAAACTCAAAAACAATACATACATAGTAAAGGTTATTGAAGTATGATACGCAAATATCAATCTTGCATAATTCAGTACATTGCTACCACTGCTGTTCACTGCTTATGAAACAGAATCATGACAAAAACGAACAGTACTTTGTAAGTTAAGCATTTCTATGTTTTTTGTTAGCGATGCTAGATAAATTGATTATAAACTTGTTGTATCAAGAAGCACAATACACTCCAGTTGGTAGAGTGAACGTTGTAATATGTTAAAATAAAACAACTTTTAAACACAGTGAAATTCCGTAAATACGACCACCCTCTAACCCACCAACTTGTGGTCTGAATAACTAGTTAGTCTTTAAAACGAAACCAAAATGGCATCAGTTTAGCTAATTGGGACCGAAAACAGGTGGTATTTTTAGCGTACATGTCTGTATAATTATGGAGTGATCTTAATTGCGGAACTTTACTGTACACAATAGGTCGTACATAAAGTATACACTGAGACAAGAAATAAAATGAAAATGAAAATAAAACTTGATACTAACACTCGCTTTCTTTTCCATGCCAATAGTCGACTCATCATGGACATACTAATTAGGTTGTGTCACATATGTTACAACCATACACAGAAGTAACAGCTGTAGTATTAATTTCACTTGTCTATTCACAGGTAGATGCTGCAATATAGTACGCTTACTACCGGGTTATAGTTTGTACATTTCACACCAGTTTATCCTTTTAACAGCGGTTTATCCAGTTATCATCGGTTTATCTTTTGAACATAACACCAGCTTATCCTTCTTACATCGGTTTATCTATCTAATATCGGTTTATCCTTCTAATATCGGTTTATCCTTCTAACGTCGGTTTACCTTTCTAACGTCGGTCTATCCTGTTAACATAACATCAGTTTATACTTCTTTACATCGGTTTATCTATCTAATATCGGTTTATCCTTCTAATATCGGTTTATCCTTCTAACGTCGGTTTATCCTTCTAATATCGGCTTATCCTGTTAACATAGCATCAGTTTATACTTCTTTACATCGGTTTATCTATCTAATATCGGTTTATCCTTCTAATATCGGTTTATCCTTCTAACGTCGGTTTATCCTTCTAATATCGGCTTATCCTGTTAACATAACATCAGTTCATACTTCTTTACATCGGGGTATCCTTCCAATATAGGATTATCCTGTTAACATTCAAGACACCTTTTGATAGGGCATACGTTGTTTTGTGACAAATATCTGGTCGAATTGTTAAAAAAAAAACGTTTGTCATTATTTCCTTAATTAAGCCGTGTGATTTCTCAGTGGTACAGATAGTTGTTCGCCACAGTATACTCACTATCTATAACACCTACGTACAACATATACAACGGTTTAGCTTTATTGGAATATGTGCACCGTTATTATCTCAGTGTTTTGCTATCAATTCTAATACAATAGTATATAGGGCATTAGTGACAGATTTATTTGAAAACAACAACACTTCAGTTAGATGCAATCTCAATTTCGATTTTTAATAGATAAACGTCTACAAAAGATCTGAAAATGTATTTTCCTATCTGTAAACAATCTAAAGACGCTGGATTTAGGTAGTTATGATACCCGACTAAATAGAATTTTAAAACCCCCGGATAACTTGTATGCATTTTTCGATGAAAAATAGACAGCCGGTTAACATTCTGCAGCGTGCTAAATTATACACTAACAATGTTTTGCATACAATGAAAAAGTGCAGTTTGTTATATTGTATGGTAGCTCATTGTCGAAAGTTATAACATTTAATTACCAATCTCTTGTGTCTGTCCTTTCAATTAAGTTAAACACAATGCAACTTAAGTATCCGGTACGTACGTTTTACCGGATGTGCAACATGTAATACTATATCAAAACTTTTCTTTTATATGGATAGATCCTGTTTAGTTCGTAAATTTATACGTCCTTCAGTAAATCAGATCGCGTTACATTAATTATCCAACAATATCCCACAGTTCATATTAATGTTCAAATTTCTTGCTTTCCAATTATTTTTTTAATTATGCACGCTAAGCACATATAAAGCAAAAAACAAACACACTGAAAATGTTAGAAATTGATGGAAAATGATCTCGATATAAGCACACATATCACAACATCAAGCTAGAAACTATCGAACTAAACCATGCTGAGATTGCCAAGGTAGGCACGCTCACTAATTTACCTTTTATTGATCAAGTATCTCCGTTTAAAGTATATATTAATCCTGGACATTGTTCTCGCATTATTATATACAATTATCACATACAACACACCCGTTCACACAGTATAAGAACCTATAGTCTTCATAAATCATTATCCCTTCTGTTTTATTTACAAGTCCTACATATGTCATGTGCAATGAACGAGTATTTTAATGGCAAGATGTATAACACAACTACACTAAACTTCATATTCGTTCATCTTTCGTTTCGCCAATCGATATACAAATGAAAATAAGCCAACACTGAGCTGTTACACTGTTATAATACTGAGTATAATCCATCAAACATGTCCCTGTGCATTAGGTCTGAGATGCACTCTCTTGTCACTAGTTTCCCGCCTCCTGTGTGAGAGAGCTATTACATTATCAAGTAAGGCAGTACTCCCCCATCACGCTCTCTGTTTGGTTCCGGTTATTTCACTTTGTCTGTTATATCAGGCAAGCAACAAGTAGCAAGTAACACTCGAGTTTGTGCTTGTTGCGTTCACTCCACGGTTTGAATCACAGGGGTTAACGTATTTGTTTATATAGACACTAACTAATATGAATTAAACACTCTCTCCAAAATAAATAAGAGAAGTGAACAATGTAAACTTCCAATTTGTCCCTCGGCGCTCAGGCTCTGTTTCATTCTTGTATCGTGTGTTTATGTCTATATATCCACCGACGACAGTGTAGATAGAGTAAAACCTAACTTTATATGAAAACGTCCATATCGGCTCGTATCAACGTTGGACTAGGCAGTGAAGAGATGGGTATTGGTGATAGCATTTGTCACGATGTGGGGTAGGACGTGATGGTTTATGAGGGTATAGAGAATAAACGGACGATGGTCACTCACTGTGGAAAAAAATGACCACAGCGTTATAAATGGTTGTGATTGTAGATACCATCCGACGAATGTTCTTTGAGAATCAGTATGTGTCGACCATAAGAACGGACTAGTTAAGAGCGTACGTGCGGTTGTAGTATTCGATAAATAATACTAGCTACTATTAGTTTTAATTATGTCGCTAAATGGAGTTGGCAATTTCGTATATTCCAAACTAACTGCTAATTGTATAACATCGATTTTTTCAATGTGCATGGACGTCACGGTACTTTCTCCGAAACAATAGGAATGTCAATCAAAAACGTCAACGCGGTCGTATCGACACTGCATATTGACAATGAGGACAATACTGACATTGAGGACAATACTGATATTAAGGACAATACTGATATTAAGGACAATACTGACAATGAGGACAATACTGACAATGAGGATAATACTGATATTGAGGACAATACTGACATTGATGGCAATACTGACATTGCGGACAATACTGACATTGCGGACAATACTGATATTAAGGACAATACTGATATTAAGGACAATACTGACAATCGGAGCAATACTGACAATGAGGACAATACTGACATTGAGGACAATACTGACATTGAGGACAATACTGACATTGAGGACAATACTGACATTGAGGAAAATACTGACGTTAAAGACAATACTGACATTGAGTACAAAACTGACATTGAGGACAATACTGACATTGAGGACAATACTGACATTAAGGACAATATTGACAATGAGGATAATACGGATATTGAGGACACTACTGACATTGAGGACAATATTGACAATGAGGATACTTTTGACGATGAGGACAATACTGACATTAAGGACAATACTGACAATGAGGACAATGCTGACATTGAGGAAAATACTGACTTTAGGACATTACTGACATTGAGGACAATACTGACATTGAGGACAATAGTGACAATGAGGACAGTACTGACAATGAGGACAATACTGACATTAAGGACAATACTGATATTAAGGACAATACTGACAATGCGGACAATACTGACAATGAGGACAATACTGACATTGAGGACAATACTGACATTGAGGACAACAATGACATTGAGGACAATACTGACATTGAGGACAATACTGCCAATGAGGACAATATTGACGTTGAGGACAATACTGACATTGAGGACAATACTGACATTGAGGACAATACTGACAATGAGGACAATACGGAAATTGAGGACAATACTGACAAAACTGACAATAAGGAAAATAAGGACAATACTGACAAGAATGACATTTTTATGATAATGCCGATGATGAAAAATATGCAGTATGTCTTCAGTAAAGGTGGACTCCAACAAACATGTTTACAAAAGTCAATCTACCAGGAGGTTTTATTTTAAGTTCACCTTAGTGCTGAATCCTTGTGAGACTTAAAATAGCATATCAAAAGAAGTGAACGACTATTTTTTGTTATTTATTTCATGTTATCCAGTTCGTTTCTTGAATATATCGGGAATCGAATTTCAGAATGTTCACGATTTATCATAGACAAAATTAGGCCAGTCCATCGTAAACCTAGATGTGTAAAAATATTCATGACTTGATTTGGTAGTCATTGTCTGTTCTCGTCATATTTCCAGCTACCGTTCTGACGTTCCAGATAACGTATAGGGTTTTTTGACCAATAGAGTCATTCATATCGGCGTCAGAGATACTCTTTCACTCAGACGGTTCTATTACTCGGCATTTTTTGTTTTATCAGTAAATTACTTTTCTCTTTTACAAACAATATATCATTTTCGCTAAGTAAATAACGGACTATGATTTGAGATTGCTTGAAACCTTTTTTCTATTAGAGTATCAGACATATAATTGAAGAGATCTCCAACATGTTTTCTCTTTTTTCTTTTGGTTATCGCAATATTACAAACTGTCCTCTATGCTATACCATGATGTCGTTTTTTACATACCTATCTACACGTGGTATTGATCACTCAAGCTTGGTGCATAAGGTGGAAAATGGTTCATTAACTTGTAGTTCATGATATACTATTGACACAGCAATAGTACACGAACGTCGTATTTTAACATGTTAATATAACTGTTTAAGTTTAAAGTTCTTGATGTTGTAAACGTTAAATGTAGTCAGAATTCTGGACAAAAACAACAACAAACTAACCCGGAATGTAGCATGGTATTCCCGAAATGTTGTAACTTTGAAATGTAATCCAGAATACACCAGTTATCCTTGTATACGTTTGTATGACAAATGTGAAATCGCAATTGAAAGAAACAAGTTCAGAGTCGGTTGTTAGTCTCACTTTCTATAATCACAGTATGACGGCCTTGGCTAGATCTCTGAAAGGAAATCTGGCACAAATATACACCATTTGCTAATATATATAATAGTTTGACAGATATATGACATTTACTTTGAAATTTGAAAACAAATCGGAAATACGCAATTAGTGATCTTAAAATAATCCTCAGACCAATTCTTGCAACAAAAGGTCTACAGACGACATAAGCTACTCCACTGAAAGCTTGGACAATACCCGTCTGATAGGTATCTTAAAATCAAAAGGTGAACCACGTTTTGGTCACGAAATGACAGTAACAAGCAGCTTACATGAAGGTCAAGACATCTTTGTCAGGAATCAGACATTCTTTAAGTAATTTATGCGACAGGTTGTGTAAGTCTGTCGTAAGTCGTAGTCAGATTTAGCGACAATGATTATTACGGATTTTGCGACAATTACGTTATGTTTTTACCGTAAATGGGTGTGTTTGTTGTTGAAAGAGAAACAGCATAATAAATTATTAATAAATCCGATGATATCCAGCGCTGTCATTATTGAGGTTATACTGAAGTTGTGATTATAGGAAATATTGTACTGAGGTTGTTGACTTCCTATCACTTGTTGAAACTGTCTCTATTTAACTGATGATGACATATTGGATTTGTTAGGTCATGACAACAAACGTTTGACGAGATACTGTACAAGAATCATTAAGAGATATTATTGTAAAGTAAGATAGCATATTGCAATAGTTTGTTTCTTTATTTCTTCTTATCTGATTTAATGAGTGTACTCAGTGGTGTATGTTTTATGATTTTAAGCTCTTATACTTTTATTCACAGTAATTCTTTCCGTATGACATCGTAGATTTCAATGGTTTTATGTATAATAAACGTATATACAAGATCGTATAGTGTGTAAATCAATTCACCAAATGACGTATTGAGAATGGC
>ENA-OREC01002127-OREC01002127.1-marine-metagenome-genome-assembly--contig:-NODE-2127-length-10695-cov-13.898474_pt1 | contig 10695 bp, 8 predicted proteins | sample MGYA00248626_ERZ508543 | MGnify/ENA primary metagenome ERZ508543 (study PRJEB26211, sample SAMN05518279) | marine metagenome | isolation source: Puget Sound, Washington, USA | host: Bankia setacea...
AAAGTTGTAAAAGCTAATATAACTTCACAGTCAACAGCCGCCAACAGGACTTACATTGAACTTGCAGACATTGACGGGTGGCTTCGTTTGGTTGTTTTATACTGTGTGGAGGTGTTACGTATACAAGCGGAGTACTGCATTCTGTGTTATTAAATAGGTACAATGCTCAGGTTTCATTGACGGCATGGGCAAGTGGACTTTACACAGCCTTGATTTGCATGTCAGGTAAGGGACGATAATCGTTTTGTTTTTTTCAAATTCAAGTTTAAGGAAACATAAATTAAGCACTGAGTAGCTTGTGTGAGTACAAAGCCAAAAGGTAATGTTAACAGATTAAGATATAAGATTAAGAGGTACGGTTTATTTATTTGACATTGATTGTATTTACGATGTATTACAACTTATATACAGCTTAATAAACATAGCATGCGTACACATCAAAACCTTACAAGAATATAACCAACGCATCAAACACAATCATAAACTTTATAACGCAACATATAAAACAAGTCTAAATAATATATCCCTTTGATTGAATACCTGTCCATTTCAACGTTCAATTAACTGTGCAACCTTGCACGTTGGGTTCATATTAACTGTTATCAAACAGAGCTCATGAACAAGCTTAATAACAATTCTCGGACACCTTCTATAAAAGTTTATTGACATTACAACGAGTGTTAGTTTCTTGTTTATCGTATGGTCATTATCGGAGAAAACAAACAAACATCGACACGTTAAAAGAACGGTGCCAGTTTTACTACGTCAATGATGCCATGAAATGTTTGATTCCTCGGCCGTGTATAACCTATGAGGTGGTGTTTAAACTATGTTCAGTTCTAGGACCCGTTGTATCTTACTCAGCAACATGAATGGAGCCAATGTGGTATTATTTCTAAGCACGCACGTCTTAAATAATATGGTGTTATGGGAATAAACAATATAACTATACTGAGTATAATGATGTTAATTTTATCACACCATGTAAGCTATTTAAGGTAACATATGCGAACATTTAACTTACCCTATGGTTGAATTAGTATGTACCAACACTAATACAACTCATTACATTATTATACTATAAGTAAATCATATCTGATAATACTACGTATACAGCTAGTTAAATGCAGTAATCTTTATTCACTCGTATTTATATATACATCGGTTTTGGTTAAGACTATTACCACGTAACCTCTGACATCTGTAATTTCAGATGGACCTATGCCATATTGAACTCTCGTAACTTAGCCGTCAATGTAGAAGACACCAACACAGGATGTGTCTTGAAAAATGGGTTTAATGTGTAGATATACATCGCTTATTTTGATATACATGTATACTTAATACATACACACTGTCAACAACGTTTACAAGTTATTAACCAGTATATAATATATTATATAGATGACAACCCGCTTTTAAGTTCATTAACCAAGTCAAATGAACTTAAAATTGACCGGAGACAACTTTATATAAACTATGTATACCTACATTGTATCAGTTGTAAACACAATTATCAGGATGACAAATTAATGCCACATCCTGTTTACTTTATGTGATGGAAAAGCATTCGCTTGTGGAAATGAAATAACAAAGGAATATGGGGTACATGAGTAGGTTTTGTTTAAATGCCATAACGATTGGTGATGAGAAATTGCTCAGATTACAGATAGCATTTATTGTCGATGGAGTTGACATAGAGAGAGGGATGGAAGCGCGGATCATTACCCAATACTTCGGTATTGAATACTAACTGTAGTCATAATATAAACACACATGGCTTAGTATCGCTAATATTCGATGATTGTTTGTATCTACTTCATAATGTAACTTTGTATACTCGTCAATGTTGATTAGAAGTAAAACACAGCCGTTGTTGACGCATTGGTAGAATTATACGTACTATATTGTTTTAATTGTTTTGATTGCATGAGAATATGTTGTAAATTTCTTTCAGAGAGGGGTTCTGTATGCTCGTTAGAAATAATTATCCTACTATTTAGTCTGTAAACTATGTATACCTAGGGTTAGCATACACTGTTAAGATGCACGTTTACAATGAAAGTATTTTAAGTTGTGTGAATTGCGTGACAGTAAATTACTTAATGTTCTTCGTTTTTAGTGCATTTACTTTTTTATATCAATACATCGTGTTACCGCTTACAAGTATCTTCTTCTTTATGGAGCAGTTTTAAATATGGTTATTCACATATATCAAATCAAGGAGCATTTGGAAAACACAGTTACCCACTGTAAAGAGTCATATTAAGTGTTGTGTTGCACTTAAAAACGTCATACTCCCATACATAGACAGATGAACAGATTTAAATAATAATTCAGGGCCCAATGTCATACTCAATGATTTATCCTCAGTGTTTATCATTATACTTGCTAACCAAATTTCAAATGATTCGCTACGTAGTTCTAACAAATACAACTGTTGTTTATGTACATTCATAGGTAAACTTTATATTCTGCTTTAAACATATCTGATAAATCTGCCTGAAATATGTATAGTTTTGCATGAAATAGGCTGGATTAAATCATTATGAAATTGTTGACTATTATTAGAACATGCAGCACTCAACGATACTCATAACAGATCCATATGTTTGAGTTTTATTTAAGACATACGTAGTAACTTCCACGAAAACCTAACATTTTTTTAGCATACTCCTATATTTACGTGCGTCCGTTGAGCTCTGTACAAAAATAAATGCGCCTCATTTTGCATGAACAGTACGACCTTTTGTGACCATTGAGTGGGCGGAGTCTTGGTAAAAAACATGTATTATTGCGATTCGTCGATCTAATTATTTAAAAGAAAAACAAATCCATCACGTTATCAAGTTCAGTTTGTATTTGGGCTAACTGATTCGTAGTCTCATTTATGTAATCATAGTACCAACATGAACATAGAATTGGACTATAGTGAATCATGAGAAGATAACCAAGTAGATACCTGCGATCTTCCTAGCGGTTATGAATGGCGTGAAGTTGCAAGTCTATCGCCTTCTTTGTTGTGTTTCGATCTTGCATGTGTACATGTCTAAGTGTTGCTTCATCAATGTAACAAGCAAGCACGAAGAAAGACTCATATTTGACCGACTGTTCGTAAGAGTATTCCTCATGCTGTTAAACCTTCCAATATCTTGATAATCCTTATTGCACAATTGCACAATACTGACAGTCACATTCACATCGTATTTCCAATAATCCACCACTCTCCAATGAGTAAGTGTTACTTCTGATTATTGGAAGAATTCCTTAATGCTACATAGTTTCATTTAAATCGTACATTCGCTCCAAACATCCCTTAAAACTCCAAATATGACGCCGTGTAAAGAACGTAAACATATCCCATCAAGCTGATCAATATAGGATACTGTAAACCTATAAATAGCCACGGTTAGACTATCCCTTATGATATACTCATTGCAGTGGTCTCCCTTAAACAAATAAAAATAATCTAATATTATTATTTCTTGTTTGTCTAAATAGTGTTTATCTTTTTAAATTAAATTGACATTTATTAAACTATTATTCGAACTATTGTTAGACCTAACAACTGTGAATCGTCTGATGGCAGTTTATGGAAGGATTTAACTATCAAAAACTAATTTAAAAACTTGCATTTTACAAAGATTGTGTGGGAAACTGCAAATATAAGTATTGAGTGACGACCTGTTTGCGTTCATACGATATGAACGCAATTGGTGACGCTTGCAAAATTACCATGAAACGCTCGCGGATTTACAGCGTCACCAATCTCGTTCATATCGAATGAACGCAAACAGGTCGTCATTCAATTCTTAAATAAAGCGTTTTTGTGAGGTCAATGTTAGAAATGTTTAACTGAAAAGTTATACCCATAAAAGCCAGGCCAACCACTAATATCACTTGTATCAGGCCGAGAAGTTAGTACCAAATATATCATATGGTTGCTGAGCATTTCATCTGATATTTTGTTTTACACAGGTCCCCTAGCAAGTGTGGTGATTGACAGGTATAGTTGTCGGACAGCCTTGGTTTTGTCAGGAACATTATGTATGCTGGGATTTATCGCCACGGCCTTTGCTCCAAATATAGAAACGGCCATCTTCACATGTGGTATTGTGGCAGGTAGTTATAATTTCAATAAGAGAACGTACGTTGATGTTTTTTGACGTAAACTGGTTTTATTCATCACCCTTATAAGCTTTGAGCGCTGTGTTAAAGAATGTCCGGATACTTCTTTATAACGCAAGTGTATACTACGAATAAATAGCATTTTTAAAAACAGTTTGTAAGCATGTGAAAACAAATAACTGTACTCCACGCCTACTTTAAAATTATAATGATACTACTTGATTCAAACCATCATGTGGTAAGAGATACTACATCATAATAGTTTAACATTAATTAGAAGAGTCGTAAATACTTGGCCCTTTTCCTCTGTACCTTGTTTATGTTATCATACCAGGGCTGAATTTAAACAAGGATTAACCCTCCGTGTTAATCATAATAATTGCTGACAGGAATGTAAATGATTCACTGTATTCTTATCTCTTGTCCCAATTCGATTGATTTATTTTCTTTTTCATTCTAGGAATAGGAACTGGTGTTGGCTTCACGACAGGAATAGTGGTTATTGGTTACAACTTTGACAAACGTCAGAGCCTTGCAATGGGTGTTGCTGTATCGGGGGCAGGAGTCGGAATGTTAACTCTATCGGCATTGATGCAGTTCGCCCGAGATAACTATGGTGACTTTGGTTTCTTCATAATTATGGCCGGAGCTTTCTTTCATTTAGTTTTATTCGGTATGGTTTGTTTTCCGAGCCCCCTGGAACTTGGGGCGCAGAAAAAGCGTAAGCTGGAATCAAAGGAGAATTCAAAAAGAAATTGCAATATAACTTTAATAGTACAGCCGTATTTAAAAGTAGGACTAAACAAAGGTTGTGGATGTTTGTGCTGTGCAATATTCACTTATTGTTTCGGTACATGTTTATTATACTTACATCTACCGGAATACATCATATCCAAAGGGTTTCAGGCAGCTGATGGTACATTTTTGCTAGCATTGTCAGGTGTTACTACTGTGATAGGTCGATTCCTCACCGGTTTATTGCTGAATTTTAAAATCTTTGGCGGCATGTTTCTGTATATTGTGACGATGATTTTAGTAGCGATAGCCATTGGTGTGTTCCCATTTCTGGTACACAGCTCGATCGGTCAGATAATGTGTATAGGGTCAGTAGGTCTGTTCTTTGGCACCTGCTTTGCAGTGTTGACCATAGTGACGCTGATATTTGTGGACATAAGTGATCTAGCTGTAGCCATTGGACTCCAGATGTTGTTTGCTGGGACTGGAATACTGACCGGAACTGTCATTGCAGGTATGTGCGCACTTTCGATAAATGCTTGAGGAACATTGTTGGTAAGTTTGTTTGTCCACTGTGTTCTTTTATTTCAAGCCCTAATCTAAAGATCAAATTTGTTTATTGTCCATTGTCAAATGAATTTCCTCTCAAACTAATGTTTGAGTCATAATGAGTGTTAGTGTTTGTTGTTGTTGTTGTTGTTGTTGTATACGCTGCAAACGTTTATTAGCTAAGCAATAGCAAACGCTTAAACCTTCCCAATACATAAACGAACCTGGTAAGCTATGAAAATCAATCGAACTTTTATTCATTTATTAACCATCTAAATAGAAATAATTTAATTAACACGTTAGAGGTCCATCACGACTATATGTTTAAATCTCTAAATACTAAAACAAATACATCTAATTATGCATGTGATAGGTTGTATTACCTTTCCGTCTGAAATTACGTTGACGGTAATCTGTGCACTTACTAATGTTCCAAAATCCCTACGGTGGTTTCTGAATATCTATGACGGTTTCTGAGTCTCTTCGATCGTTACCGGGTCACTACGACGGATACAGAATCCCATCGACGGTTTCCGAATGCCTACAAAATCTGACGAAACATTACGACAGTTCCCGAATACAAATATTGAATCCTTGATCTGACATGAGTTTTAAATGCAGTTTAATTGTATTACAGGTGTTATAGTGGATAACGGTGGCACTTACGATCAGTCCATGTGGCTTGCAGGTAAACTCTTACAAACATGTTTCTGTAACTATGACCTAAAGCAAAAAACGTGTTTAAAAATACTAATGACTGCATCACATTTCCTGTTTCAAATGTCAATACTAAACTTTGCAAGACTCTGTACAGTCAGTGGTGTAATTGTGGTATGGCATATGAGTTGTTTGTTCCGTTAGTATGACTGTCATGTGTGGCAATATGTTCAAAGATAAATCTTAACATCGTTTATCGCAGCTTACACTATGTTCTAATAAGGCACGCTTTTCACAAATCCTTTCATGGTAATCGTTAAGCTGACTTTGACAAACATCTAGTCTTTTTTTTGTATGTTCTTACTTCACAATGATATCGTATTATTATAATTATGCACGTTGTTCCAAATTTGAAATAATCTTGTTGCTTAATCTTCACCAGGTGTACACGTCATTAGTTGATCTTTATGTCAAGACGTTCTTATAATTTGGCTGAATTGTATGGGAGCTACAACCATACATGTTAACACGTTTGATGTTGTAATTTGCATTCTATCATTTCAGCGGGCTTTGTGCTTCTCGCTGCTATGTTTGTTATGGTGGCCTCGGGTATGCGGTCATGTGTCAAGAACAGTGATTCAGGAGACAAAGAAATCAGCACCGTGACAGAAACAACAATTCACTCTATTGCAATCATTTCCACTTCTTGAAGAATAGTTTTATCTAAATGAATACCATCCAACCAAGGCGACATAAATACCTGTCCTTTGACAACCGGACACTCGGGCGTGTTTAAACGATGTGAACATAACAGGAGATATTGTGTTCATAGGTAACGTTATTTTAAAATGAAGTACCATTAGACGGTATAATGTACCCTACATCACAATTGTCAGTACATAACCAAAATAATGGTTTAAGCCTTAAATTGAAAAAGCACTTCGGTTTTCGCTCAATATATTTATAGATTTGTTTACCCACATGTGAACACCAAATGCCATTTTCGAGGCAACACCAGCAATATGAAACATGCTTATACACTCTATTCAATAATACACAGTATGTTCTAAATTGTGTTATTAAATGTGTAACACAAAGGCAACTCCATTTGTATTTATATCACAAAAGCTTTTACCGGTGACGAAGTATGGTCAATGTGTCATGCAAAGCATACAGTTGTTTTCTATGTTCCGGTGTGTTTGGTATACACAATGTCGAACTATTGATTGAACTGTTTATACAATGTATTCAGTGCATTCATATATAACGTATATACATAAATCACCATCGATACAGAAATATTACTTATACTGTATTATATTAGTCAATCAGTGTAACATATAAATACATACGTTAATGTAATCAATATAATTTATACTGGAGTAAAAGGTGTTTCCTAACGAGCTTATAATATTAACTAGATTTCGAGTCTCAAACAAATAAAACAAGGGAAGTAATTACTCTGTCTTACAAAGCAAGCGTGTATGAGTTCCCTTGTTCGTTTATAACATCGCTATGTTATCAAAAGAGAAGATAACTGGTCTACTATATAACTACAAAACGAAATCATCAACTTTTACTATATGAAGATTTATAGAGCAACACTCTAGGAAAACGAGGTTTATCTCATTTTAGCCCGAATGCTTCGTAGAAAACGTCATTGTAGACAACATCTATTCAAAGCGGCATTTATTTGCAGTTACCATTGCTAAAGTGTTGTTTAGTTCATGTTTAAATCTCGACAAAGTTGACATTGAACATGTACTAATGCCTAGTATTTATTATGTATTTTATTATTTGTTTGGTATAAATTATCTGCAGTCAACAATTTATTACACGGACAAAAGTCGTGCGATACACACGACGAGAAGAGCCGTTACCATGGTGGAGACCACTGTTGTGTGTGATCCGGTGTTACACAGATCGTCGTTACAGACACATACACGATCAAATTCTATGTCACTGTACACAAATGATCCTTCTATACATTTGTCTTCGATGTATGTAGATTCACAACTTCTTATTATATCTGAAATTCAAAAGAAATGAAATGCATACTTGTACAGTAACTTTTGTTTGTGTATTTTTACTACTTGCTCTGTATGCGTCAATAAACAAACCTTGAAAGGTTGATTGCGAAAATACAATTTGGTTCGGCTCTATCCACATGTATTAACAATTTAATATATCAGCCTCTTCTGGTATTATATCGTTTACACAATTGGTACTATACACCACACATATAATATGGCATTTTAAACCGTACACCAGTTGTATATTGACATCGATATGCATAAGCATGGCTAAATAAATCAAACTAGAAATTATTTCTCAAAATAACTAATAAACAGAAAGAAAACAAAACTTGTCCAGGGATACACATGAGTTTACGTGTTTGTCTGGGTTGTTATTTGCTTACGGGAGTCTAGTGTTAAATTTATAGTTACATGCTTTCTTTTAGCAATAATTCAAAGCGCTAGTGTGACCTCTGGTTTGAGTACTCACGTGATGGACCGTAGGCTGTGACACAGGAGAGACAAACATCGTTATTGAGCGGATCCTGAGTGGTTGAGCCCATTCCGCCAGTATTATGGTTGTAACAATCACTACCTGGAGCACCCAGACACGAGTAACACGTTAAGCTGTCAACCCCCATCACTGGAAACAACACAGAAAAAGTGAGATTATTGAAAGTCTGAGTTGTTATATTATATATATTTCCCCTTTCTACAATTATACAAGCATACAGTGTTGCTGTTTTTATGGTAATTGTTGTATTTATTTGTGCGGATGGGGAAGTTGTCGTCAAGCAATCTAATATCACGATTAGTCTCAAATCCGAACGAAAATAACTGTTTCTACGACAAAGTTCGAAAACTAAATTCATGTGTGATTACCTATTACATGTTACACTTCAAACGTGAGATATTTTAGATTTGAAACTGATTCCGTCACTGAAATAACCCGCGAACTCGCATTGACCTGTACAGAGGGCCACGTGGTCACCAGGTTGGACGGGTTCACCCGCATGCTGACCTTGTATATACTTGAACCTCGTTACCAGCAAGAGCCACTTACTAATAAGACAATAGCTAACGAAACAATTAACACGTGCCTTATACATATAAACGTATGTAAATAATTTATTAACATAACAATGCAATGAGTTTTTAAGAAAAGTTGTTATCATGTTAATAAGAGCTAAAATAGTACATCTAAATGCATACACATTTGCCATGGGAACTGGCTATTAAAGCATACAAATAAAACATGTGTTGGCACCTCTATATGTGAGGAGGTAAGACACTACAATACAAAAACACACACGTATGTAGCAAGTCCAGAACTTTAGAGACAATACAACACCGTAGTATTAAACAGTTGTGGTACACGTAATATATTATTTACTGACCTGCAGCACAAAGGAAGCCCGTAACCATCAATAGTTTTTGCACGGCCATCGTTATTAAGTATCAGTTCTTTACTGCTAAGACGAGATATTTTAGTTGCAATGGGCGGAGAAGACGAGATGCGCGGGGTTTTATACCCGTCCGCCGGTCTATCTACTCGGGTTTCTATGTATCGACGTAAACGCAATCATGACCACCAGTCATTCAACCATGACAATAGCATACATTGTATTATCCTTAATGCTGACTGACATAAATTTAACAATGGACTGATTTTCGACAATTCAGAGAATGCGAAAAGGAAAGTAGAACTTTATGATTTTCGACAATTCAGAGAATACGAAAAGGAAGGTGTATAATAACTTTATTAGAATGTTTATCATACCGTAATAATATATGGACCCCAGAGAAGACGATTGAGGTACACCTTCACGCTGATCAAATTAGTGTTTTTTTTCGTGTACCTAGAAGGTGACATCTTTTATTTCCCCGTCCATAGAAGAAAGTGGGGTCGGGGATCATGTTAAAGGTCAAACATATAATGTTATTCTTCTTTAAACATTCATAGTTATTCTTACACAATTATTTATGGTTTAGGCATGTACATTTATTCTTATTCAAACATATATAGTTATATTTACACAATTATTACATGGGTTTAGTGAAACATATACAGTTATACTTACACAATTAATACATGTTATCAGTCAAACAATGTTATTATACAATAAAATGTTATTTAACTTAGCATCAATATATTTCTTTTTAAAAAACAGTGTTCATACTTTTTATAATTTCTGCATTTCCAAATCATAAATTTAGTTTCAAACAGAAACGTATTTATAATAGTTTTATGTTTTGAATTAACAGATCCGATAACTCGTAGTGTGTATGTGAGACCTAACTGCTCATTTGGTACAAACAATTCAATTTATACATATTTTGTGAGAGTGTAACAGGACTCAGCCATCCAGGAACAGACTCATTGATAACATAGACTCTAAATACAGAGCGATGATCTCAGTGCCAGTGTCAACCATTAATTCGAAATACTTTGCTTGTTTTGTCCTGGGAAACGTATCTGTTAAACTAATCTCTGATGACCACTCTACTGAATTATTGGAAATACTGTTTCGTTTTGTGAAGCTAGCCTTCACAATCTACAATGGCCATATGTATATTTAGCTGTGTATATTAGTGACATACCTTACGCGTG
>ENA-OREC01002128-OREC01002128.1-marine-metagenome-genome-assembly--contig:-NODE-2128-length-10695-cov-13.172537_pt1 | contig 10695 bp, 3 predicted proteins | sample MGYA00248626_ERZ508543 | MGnify/ENA primary metagenome ERZ508543 (study PRJEB26211, sample SAMN05518279) | marine metagenome | isolation source: Puget Sound, Washington, USA | host: Bankia setacea...
GCTTAACTATCCAACTACAGCATGCACGTAGGTTGGGGCCGCTTAACTATCCAACTACAGCATGCACGTAGGTTGGGGCCGCTTAACTATCCAACTACAGCATGCACGTATGTTGGGGCCGCTTAACTATCCAACTTCAGCATGCACGTAGGTTGGGGCCGCTTAACTATCCAACTACATCATGAACGTAGGTTGGGGCCGCTTAACTATCCAACTACAGCATGTATACTCTAAACTGTATTCTTAATTAAACTAGTTGTGTTGTTTTATTGAATGTAAACTAATATCATATATCCGCTGTATGTGACATTCGTCTGTTCGACTGCATTGCTCTAGCAATATCTTAACAGTGTACTACGTCCATGTGTAATGCTGTTGGCAATTTCCAAGGACTGATGTATGTAAACATGATTAAACGTGTATAAAACTAAACTGTTGCTGATCAATGTATGTAGTATTACTGTGTTTACTGATGATGTTGCATGTTATCTGTTAATAGTGTGTGTATGGTGTATGGTAGTAACCACATGCAAACACTTCTTTGTTTTCATTTATTTATTTCGTTAAGTACAGAAAGGTTGCCAGTAACGAACCACTAAGCACATTTTATGCGCACATCGTTTCTTGTCAAATAAAATTAAGGCTCATTAGATGTGTTTTGATAGACATTTTTAAGCTCTTTCAAATGCGCTATGTGTTTTTATTATATTTGTTTCGGAAGCTATTCCTTAAACCATGTCACTAACTTCGCCAGTACCGGATCATTCAACTGGGTGTCTATTTCTAAGGCCAGGGACTGTCTCAAAACGGAATAATTACTTTATAAACAAAACAAAGGTGTTGCTCTGAACATTTAAACCACACAACAAAATGAAACCATACCTTTGTCTACACTTTTTAAGTAAAAAGGCTCCACGCTTTGCTCGAATTCTAGGGCTAAGTTGCCGTTATTGTTTTCCTATCCATCAATGAAGCATTGCGTTGATCTATGAATGGTTCCTTGATTTTCCACACTTCTGACATAATCCAAAATTTACTCATTACTTAACTAAACGAGTTTAAAACAAAATGAATGGAAAATAAGACATTTAAAACAATAGAAACTTCTTTTCCTATACAGTGAAACACATCCGCAAAAAAAGCTTCGATATGTTCAGGGTGTCTAAATTTACATGAAAAAGATCGAACTATTCTTTCTTTAATGCAAGTTTACGTAATGCATTTATAATAAGGCATATCACAATCAGATAGGTAGAAGGAACGCCTGTATTTTCCTCATTAGGACACGTTCATATACTTAAACATCTACTCGCTAATTCAATAGTATAACTTGTTTAATAATATACAGCAAGTATCCATTTTCTATGAAAACCTACTTAACATACTTCTCACTGTAGTTGAGCTTGTCTTTCGCAGTTGAATTTGAATATAAAGGTTCCAGTTTGCAATGAGATCAAGAAACAATTGGTAATCATCAACATTCTACCAATTGTCTATGTAAAATACTGTGGTGAATGGAGGGTATGTTGTCCTCGATGGATTGGAAAATGTGCTGTAAGAAGACATACAGACGACGATGAACAGGTCTTGAATTTGGCTTCTGGGGTGGATACGTATTATTTACAACTTGAAGTACGCGTAATGCAATTTCCCTTTGTGGTTAATGATGATTACTTTATTGACGTCATTCTGGCAGGAAATACTGTCCTTTTTTATAATTGTTATATGCAAAACGTATATTCGCTTCTATGTATGCACAGGGTCTGTTTGAATGTTCCACTCGGAAGTGGTTTTGACAGAAAAAAAAACAGAAGACAAGTGACTGACTGTGTTCTGGTATGAAACATGTAGATGACAGAAATATATCTTTATAGTATAAACACATGTGATGTGTACATTACTCATACGTCTAGGATAAAAAATATGTTTGTAGTACGACATGAGATATATGTGTATATTCTTTATGTTTGACACACTAAAACTAGTTCGATTTGTATACGTATATGACACTTTCGGTTGGTTTAAATCACTCAAATCGATTGTCTGTATCAACTAGAGCCTATCACGATATTGTTGTTCATGTATACTAGGTTATAAACATGAGCAGCGTATGCAATGTACGTCAATGAGATTTGTCAGTAATGAATGTTCTATTAACTACACTTATTTCGTGCTAATATGACCCTGTCCTTGAAATAAACACTACATATATATATGGCTGCACTACGTTCAACCCTTGTATCGATCGTACAACACAATCAAATACAAGTTTACACGTTTAGTGTAAGGTAATAAAAGCCAACCAGCCTAATATACACAAATATGCTTTTAACAAATATATGCTGTTAAAAAGATAAACATATTATTAATTACTATACCGAAATTAATTGAGTCAAACTAATATAATTGATTAATACGCAAACATCCATTTTCATTGTAATAAATCATGAGTAAAATTATGTATAATTGATAACAGTGCAAACAACTCCAACGTGGAAAGGAATTCATATAAGCATAATTATCATGTTTGGTTTCCAATCCATTTCGTGTCACTATATCGTGTATATCCATATATTGTGAATCAGTATTTCTGAATAAAATACGTTTAAACTAATATACAAAAATATATGTTAAAAATATACATCGTAAAAAAGGTATATCATGTCCGTTACCAATAGGTTTTGTTTACAAACACACGTTAAGGAAAAGACACTTTATACACAGAGCACACACTGTCCCTTTCTGAAACAAGTATTCTTACACACTTTCAATGTCGTTTATACGTTTTGCGATGAACAACGTCAACTCTTTTAATATTTTCGTCAAATGAAGAACATAAATAAAAATCAGTTCAACTTAGTTTAAACAGTATTTATTTCCAAATAAGTATTTACAAATGGCAACACACATCGATACAAATACATGGAAAATGGATTAGAAAACAAGTTACTTAAAACTTATATAAATTCTTCTCCAGTTCAACTAAAGTACAAATTAAATGATATGGTCCCTACATACTTTGGACAGATGAAAAATGCATGATACTCGTCTTCTTATATAAGGTTGTTTTAGTTCTCGCTAATCTTAATACGCTCAAAGACAATGTTAGGTTTAGTTCACTGAATACGTACATAGTAGATGTTTATGTACTAAGCCTTAGTACAGGCAAATACTGTATATAGAAGCATTGTATTGATAACGTAAAATAAACAAATAAACAAAACACTTATCATTATCTTAACATTTCCTTCGAAACCCAAACATGTGTTATGAAATGTTCCTAAGTGGACAATAAAACGAGACGTTGTGTTAGAAATATGAGAGCCTTCACAAAAGGCATTTTACATAGCAAACTTCACAGACCAAACTACACAATTCGCATTAAAATAATGTCAACATGCAACATGGTGTAAACAGCCGTTTAAAAGGATAAAACACTTACTTATACGTTTTCTATTTCGTCCTTTTCCTTTCAATTAATTTAGTTCAACTGTCAGAACAGTAACGTCTCCAACCTTAAACGAGAATACAACTATACAAAGAATTGTAAATAATTTTCTCTTTCTGCGTACAAACACTTCATCAACTAAGTTGGTAACACCTATTGATCTTAGTATTCATAATCTACTTAACAAGTTATACATAGTTAGCCATCGTTTCCAAGCCAGTTACAGTTGGACCGCATCGACCGTTATGGGTATTTCCTTCTCTGACAGACTATCGTATTTCTAATTGTTGCAAAATCTACAAACTTCACAACACAAATAAAGCTTGATATGATGTATATACAGTATAGTATTGATTCCATTATCTTATTTCTCATTAGAATCGATTCCATTAAGCCAATTGTCCTCAATATCACTGTTTTACTAGTACGTGTTTTTTATGTTGACATCCTAACATGTACAGTGTATTTCCTAATTATCGACATTTCTCGAGTATACTTTATAAACGAACTTTGTGTTAATACAATCCATTTATTTCCATTGTCTTATTTTTATATTCTAGTTAATGGACAAATCTTGTTAATCGAGACACGAGTTCCACGTGTTGTTGTCTTATGGGTTATTAACACAACCGCCCCTGGGTCTGACGTGGTGAAATGGATGCATGACTGAAAGCTCAGAAAGTAATCTTTTTGAAGATTATTACTATTGGCGTGCTTTTTCCCACATAAAATGAAGGCATCATTTGATGCTGTTTCGATCAAAGGCGTTCTGTGTTGTTGTGATGCTAGTGGGTTCGTTCATCTTACACGTAACCATGAGTATAAACTGTGCGATAATGTGACCAGTCTTTATAACTTTCCATAACGATATAACATTCTACCAACTGCGATACACAAACCCGCCAAATGCTATGTTGTGGTTAGTATATTCCATTTTAAAATGGTTGGCTTGAAACTAGTCGTTCGTAAAACAACAGTAACATACTACCCTTTTGGTGAAGGTTTCACATCAGTCTTTCATTTTCAATATCCTGGTACATTAACGGTTCGTGAGATATTTCAATAAACCTGAATAGATACCCACTGTTCCACATAGTTCTGTTCCAGAAGAAGACCTAGTAAAAGTACTGCTATTTCCCCAGGGTTGTTGCATTTGATATGAAATCATTTGTAAAAATGAGTTCTAGAATAAATTGTATCCTTATTCTTAATCACTTGGACTTTATATGTTTATCTTAATATCTCTCTTCCTGTTTGGGTAATCAATGTATTATAATGGAACACGTACTTATGACATTATACTCACATGTTTACATATATAAGGCATTGTTCTAACTCAACAACTCTAATTTGGATTTGTTCTACATATAACTTGATGATTCGGTTCATGTATTGTAAAGAGGCCTCGAACAGCGTTTACACTTCCTGCACGGTAATCAGTGTAACTGGTTTGTAATCTCCATTTAGAGTTATTTTACGTTTTCGATACTGTCACGTATTAGAGTTAATCAGTAGAAACCAGCTTCTGCAATAAAGGGCGTCTAATACGGATCATCAAATTTGTCAACAAATCGTGAGTGGGAATAACTTGAATTAATTGCAACACAGTGTTATTTTCTGCGGATGCCGACAGTAACTCCAGCAGAAAGTGAGAGAAAACAGACTTTGAATTATTCTGACAGACTTTCTATGATAGCAGGTTCGTGTATGTTCACCTATATCTGTTTGATGCTTGGTAATTTAATCTTACTGACAAAGCTCGTGAAAGGCACCATGTAGCCTGACAGTAACACATTACACATGCTGTACACATCAACTCTTATATATGTTGCCAACGTTTCCAATGACAGCTTTCCAATGGATATACATCGCTATTATTGCTTAACGATATTATGAACTTCTATTGTTCGCAGGACACTACCTTCCATGATTGTGAACAAGTTGGATACAAATGTCAACACAAAGACATTCTAAATATATTTTTTCTAAAATTGTTATAATTTCGCAAACCTATTAAATGCCTTTTTTGTCAAGAACAAACATTATTACACAGTAAAATACGTTGGGTGTAGACTACATCATAACAATATAAAACTTATAAAACACATATCCTGAATATTGCTACATTTGTTAAGGATGGGGCATGGTCAAGAGTTCATACCGACTGAAAGAATGTGTTCATGCATATACAAAGGTCGGGATGCATGGAAGTAGTGTTGTACCCTTTGCGTTGTATATATACTAGGAGCTAACGTAAATGCTCTTTACTAGATTGACTTGGAATTTGGGAATTTTCTAGGAGGTATTCCTTTCTGAAGAGCATTGTACCCTTGAACACTTGGCTAATTATATGTAAAATGACAAGCACATAGAAAGTGCTTCGACACAACACACAATGCTATAGTTATTGTTTTTGCTTTGTTTATTTTTATATTTATTTCTATCAATAACAATTATTACTTGTAACTGTATATTCCTTCCTTCTAACCGTTCGTTTAAAGTTACACATCAAATAGAAAGTGACCGTTAAAAAAGCTTTGCATGATGTGGAATGTTGAACCAGTAACTACGAGATAGATAGTGCCATCACTATAATGCACTATATCGCTGATTTTCTCAAGGCGTATTTCGCATGCACGTTGGTATTTGCATGCTTCCGTGACAGATCCATTGTAATGACATGTGGGCGAGGACTGCATGCCGCGTGGGCAATACGTCTTCGATAATAGTTAAATGCAAGCAAATAAATACTTTCATTTTCTTCTTTCAAATAGTTTGCCTTTGTATCTTGCACGTGTAACATATATTTTTTTCTGCGGAATCTTGTATTAAAGTACTGACCTGACATTAGTGGCTGACCTTACTTTAAGGAGTGAATATTTCCCTCTGTGGCTGACCTTACTTTAAGGAGTGAATCTTTTCCTCTGTGGCTGACCTTACTTTAAGGAGTGAATATTTCCCTCTATGGCTGACCTTACTTTAAGGAGTGAATATTTCCCTCTGTGGCTGACCTTACTCTAAGGAGTGAATATTTCCCTCTGTGGCTGACCTTACTTTAAGGAGTGAATATTTCCCTCTGTGGCTGACCTTACTTTAAGGAGTGAATCTTTCCCTCTGTGGCAGACCTTACTTTAAGGAGTCAATATTTCCCTCTGTGGCTGACCTTACTTTAAGGAGTGAATATTTCCCTCTGTGGCTGACCTTACTTTAAGGAGTGAATCTTTCCCTCTGTGGCTGACCTTACTTTAAGGAGTGAATATTTCCCTCTGTGACAGACCTTACTTTAAGGAGTGAATATTTCCCTCTGTGGCTGACCTTACTCTAAGGAGTGAATCTTTCCCTCTGTGGCTGACCTTACTTTAAGGAGTGAATATTTTCCTCTGTGGCTGACCTTACTCTAAGGAGTGAATCTTTCCCTCTGTGGCTGACCTTACTCTAAGGAGTGAATCTTTCCCTCTGATGTGAACTTAGGGTACATATTAACGGGCCATGTTATATATACGTTAGTTTGGAAAGTGCTTTTATTTAGTTATCGCCTCCACGAGGGAGAATGAAGATACATAATACAATAAACATGTGTGAACAAAAGTGCATAAGTGAACAATATTCAAATCGTGCAAACTAGTTGAAAAGAGAAATTGAGGAAATATTGAAGAGCCTTTACATCACATGTATATCTTGAAAATTCACATTTTAAACATTATCAACGGGCCATGTTATATATACGTTAGTTTGGTGCTTGTACCCTATCTAGTGTTGTCAATTGATAAAGCGAAAGTTATTTTATTAACGAAATCGTGTTTATTTTAGGTCGACACTTTCAATCTAGTTAGTAAACACGGAATTGAGTTTCTGAGAAAAAAAACCCAGAAATAATGAACAAGGTTTACTAATTCATTACGGTGTTGGTAAAAAACACTAGTCGCCTAGTTATTTAACCGTATGAACAATGCTAGATCTGCTGATATGTTAGTTAAAGCGATTTATTGATTGACCCAGGGTCTTAATTGTCTCGGTTAACTTGTAAACAAAACAATCATTATGCATACAAATATCTTATTCTTAAACAAACTTGACTGCTGACCCCCTACCAGTTCTTGGACAGAAGTACAAACTCTTTACACACTATTTCGCTTAGTATCATATATTTAAGTGGAATAGTTACCCCTCAATTGTTTTAAAAGAAGTTCCTGACGTTATAGCAACGTTTTTACAAACATGTCTCGCTAACAGGTATACATACATTATGAATACACTCAGGTAATTACTACATATAGGTTCACGTATAACAATATTAAATAGTTTTGTAAAATACTACGTTACGATTTTCGGAACATTAAGTTCAATATCTATGTCTCACATTGTGTTTGCGGTGAATGTGCCTAAATAATCCGCTTTTTCATAAGCTTACTTTTAAAAGCTATGACAGTCGTATAATGATCCTTGTGACATTCTACAACCAGATCGACGACTCTGTCCAGCTGTGACGTACAGTTCAGTTGCCTGCCTTAAACTCACAGCATTCGGCAGTGTTTCGTTGGTATGTATGTTCATGTCCACAGGCCAGACGTGATCGTTGGTATGTGCATGTTCACATGCCATTTGTGATCGTTTATATGTGCATGTTCACATGCCAGATGTGATTGTTGGTATGTGCATGTTCACAGGTCCGATGTGATCGTTGGTATGTTCATGTTCACATGCCATATGTGATCGTTGGTATGTGCATGTTCACATGCCAGATGTGATTGTTGGTATGTTCATGTTCACAGGCCCGATGTGATTGTTGGTATGTTCATGTTCACATGCCAGATGTGATTGTTGGTATGTGCATATTCACAGGCCAGATGTGATCGTTGGTATGTGCATGTTCACAGGCCAGATGTTATCGTTGGTATTGCATGTTCACATGCCAGATGTGATTGTTGGTGTGTTCATGTTCACAGGCCCGATGTGATCGTGGGTATGTGCATGTTCACATGCCAGATGTGAGTGTTGGTGTGTTCATGTTCACAGGCCCGATGTGATCGTTAGTTGTGTATGTTCACAGGCCAGACGTGATTGTTGGTATGTGCATATTCACAGGCCAGATGTGATTGTTGGTATGTTCATGTTCACATGCCAGATGTGATCGTCGGTATGTGCATGTTCACAGGCCAGATGTGATTGTTGGTGTGTTCATGTTCACATGCCAGATGTGATTGTTGGTATGTGCATATTCACAGGCCAGATGTGATCGTTGGTATGTGCATGTTCACAGGCCGGATGTGATTGTTGGTATGTGCATGTTCACAGGTCAGATGTGATGGTTGGTATGTTCATGTTCACATGCCAGATGCGATCGTTAGTATGTGCATGTTCACAGGCCAGATGTGATCGTTGGTATGTGCATGTCCACATGCCCGATGTGATTGTTGGTATGTGCATGTTCACAGGCCAGATGTGATCGTTGGTATGTGCATGTTCACAGGCCCGATGTGATTGTTGGTATGTGCATGTTCACAGGCCAGATGTGATCGTTGGTGTGTGCATGTTCACAGGCCCGATGTGAGTGTTGGTATGTGCATGTTCACAGGCCAGATGTGATCGTTGGTATGTGCATGTTCACAGGCCCGATGTGATTGTTGGTATGTGCATGTTCACAGGCCAGATGTGATCATTGGTATGTGCATGTTCAAACGCCCGGACGGACATGCTGTGGAGTACCTGTCGCTGGAGAAATAAACCATTCCTAAAGTTAGTGTTAATTTAGTTCTGTCTTTATCACAGCATCTTTTGGGGATTTGATTATAATTATTAAAATGATCGATAGTTTATTCAGAAAGGCCTCCCCTATTGCCAAACTACCACATCTGCAAAGATTATTGACTCACAACTTGTTTAACATGTATTAAACCCTTATAGGAAAAGAAGTGCAACTCGTCTGAAAATATAGCTTCGATATGTAAGGTATGTCTAGATGAAAAATATTGAAAGATCTGTTCACTCAGTCAAGCACGTTATGCATTTTAACAAGGAATCTCAACATTGGGATAGAAAGAAGTCATGTCTGGTTTTCCACGTACCTGCACTTTACAAATCTACCCGCTAATACTATACAGTGTGTGCCTTTTCATTATGTACATATACTGATATCACTTGTTTTGTAATTTACTTGTATTTTCTTCGTATAATTGTTCTTCTTGTATTTGTTTTGTGTGTTTGAGGTTCTTACGGCAGATTGACAATTGTCAAGTAAGCATCTTCGTTGAATAAAGTCTTATTATTATTATTAATAATAATCCAAACGATTATACATGTAATTGCTAAATAAGAATGTAATATTTTAAAATTGTGTTTCATTTTATGACGGGTAGCGGGGAAAATATTGCTTAAAATCAATAACATTCTTTTCGTTTGCAGACAGTTTAGAGCGTGCTTTCATCTTCAATATCCTGGTACGTAAACAGTACATTAACTGCTCATGTGGCTTTTCAATAAACCTCAATAGATACCGACTGTTCCACATATTTATGTCAAAGGAAACCATAGTAAAAACACTTCTATATCCCAAGGGTAGTTGCATGCAGTGTGATAAAAACTGGTTGTTTTATAAGTCCATCTTGATATCTCTTAGATCATTAATCAATTCATTATGAGGGAACAGGTACTCGTGACTTCATACTCCACATTATCCTACATGTTTAGATAATACATTGTTCTAAATCAATAAATCTATTTTGGATTTGTTCTACATATAAATTGATGATTTATAAAGAACCCTTTTGAAAAAAATCAACTTTCTATCGTGTACACCTCTGAATAATATTTTTGGCTCGAACTCACGAACACTTGGACAACTTTCATCAACAAGTTTAGCACATTTTGTGTGAACATTTTATGCAATGATATCCTATTAATGCACAACACAGACATACCTAACATGTTTAGTGTCTTGTTACAACTTAAGGACTGATAAGTGAGCAGTTGAGCATATTCAAATAAAGTTAAACTTGTTGGCAAAGGTGGTGTGTTCAAGATCATTTTTCGATAAAACGAGCAAGTTGACATACTGTATTTATAAGCTTGTTGAATTCAGCATTACACTTTCTGTTATGTAAAGAAAGAAAGAAACCTTTATTTGTAATAGGTCATATGACCCCTGAACAAAACTTCTATATACAATACATGATGAAATACATGGTCACGTGACAATGGTGAACTATTTAAATTGAAACTAGGAAGAATGTTAAGGTACAAGCAATATA
>ENA-OREC01002129-OREC01002129.1-marine-metagenome-genome-assembly--contig:-NODE-2129-length-10694-cov-13.590845_pt1 | contig 10694 bp, 3 predicted proteins | sample MGYA00248626_ERZ508543 | MGnify/ENA primary metagenome ERZ508543 (study PRJEB26211, sample SAMN05518279) | marine metagenome | isolation source: Puget Sound, Washington, USA | host: Bankia setacea...
TTGTTGATATATTAACTGCCTGTTATACGTTCATTCATTTTCTTTAATATCAAATATGAGTATAATATTACTTTAAAGCCTGTCCACAAAGAAAGACACGTCAGCATAATTTTTATCTTAACAGCTCGATTTTGTTCAACATTTGCCTAGCATTAGATACAATCATACGTGAATGGTACGGTCAGTTTTTTTTAATTGAGGTCTTCTATGTTCGACTAAAGCTTTAAACAGAAATTTGATTTTTAAAATATGTTGAGCAAATTTTCATGCACACGAATAAAATAGCAAGCGGTTATCTTTATGTTTGAATAGACATCGACGTCTTTTTTTCTAGCAGGGATTTCATTAAACGAAATGACGTTAAACAATGTAACTCCTGTATCTATGTTAAAGTTTGATCCGACAAAACATGTTCTAGTCAAATAGTTTACTTCACAAAGTCGAATTCATTTTGTAAATTATCGAACAATCCGCTTTTAGAAACATCTCGCTCAACGGTCGTCTCCTGAATTCTTAGCATCTCAGCAATATGGAGGGGTATCGTTCTGGTTGATCTGTTGCAAATGAATATTCAATACAATTTAGCCAATGTTAATTACTATTTGATTTAGTCTGTTTATTTGATATCGGTTGAGTGTATTAGTCTGTTTATTTGATAGCGGTTGAGTGTATATATTATTGTAATACGTGTAGTTTAAAGCCCGTTTCAATTTTCGTTTTAGTAGATCCAGTTATCGACTATGTGTATCTTTTGTTTTAATTATTTAACTATGTCGTTACAGTCCAATGCTGTTGAACATTAGGCCATACCTATATAATAGCTATGTTCTCCGATACGTGTATTATAACTTATATATGAATTATGTATGGCTGTTCCGTCACGTTCACATATTTACTAGATATTTAATACGGTTATTCTGCTCGTCATATCCTTATATTTGTTTGCTTATTTTCTCCTCTATTAACCACGTTGTTTTAAACTCTGGTCAAACTTGGTCGTCCTGTAAATGCAATGTATTCATATGAGAAGCCAGTCAATGTCCGAGATAGCTATGTGAACAATTTACGACAATCGAACACTTGTCAGTTGCAGACAATAGAGTGTTTAGAAGTAGAGTGACGTCTTTATGAATAGAACAATAGGTGGTGGTAATTTGATGGAAGCTAAATGATACCGCGAGAACATCAACTCAAGTCTGTCTAAGATTGTTTCTTGGTTACAATAATTTTATCTCACCGTGTTTGATAGTATGGTAAGTCTACACTAGTAGGTTATATACAACACACTTACGGTTAATGACCACGATTAATAAACTATAAAAGTTACATAAAACACGCTTAGAATTCCGAGATTTCTTTAATTTGTGCCTGATCTTGATCCTGATTCTGAAAAGCTTTGTGAACACGGGGCCTGGAGAAACATTGTCATACAACGGATTAAACTGTGACTAGTATTTAAAAACATACCATACATTGTATATAACTGAATAAGTGGATAGTTATAAATTATCAAAGTGTTTTTGTTCGTGTATAATCCAAGGCTTACAAGCAGTAACATTGATTGTATATGTGCTACTTTTCATATGGTAATTTGAATATGTTACATTCTTGTTTTTACGATCAGATATTTCAGATGTGTCAGTTTTCGACTTAATGGATGTCTTGTAAATTGTTAAAAGCTGCATTGTTCATATAAACCTGTCTTATATGTGTATTATATTGTATACAGTTATTGATTTAAACTCAGATGGAGTAGAATTTGCTGAGATGGATTTAAACGAAGAGCTGATTTTGCTGTATTTTCATTTTTCTTGTACACCAACATGAACCAGACTCTTGAGGAAACAGTGGAGTTGTTTAAATCAAGTTTGTTAAACATATATTTCAATCGAATTAGTTAAACTAATCACGGTGCTATTGGAATAAAACGGGGATAACTCATAACGTATAAACTGATCCAATGTTTGAACTTCTGACGTCTGACTGCGCCCAAGGTATGAAGTGACTGCAAATAAGGTTGATAAGATGAAATCTAAACTGTTAAGTTGTCATGGATGGTGATATATAATGCAACACAGAACGTGCGTAAGTGAAGAAAGTTTAATGTTATTTGATAGTAATTATTGTAACATATTAGCTCAATCAATCTATATACTGCGTAGGTTTGCTAAAAGCATACCCGAAAATTCAATGACGTTGTGTTTTAACGATTTGGCAGTGCGAATAATACACCAACGTATATCTTTAGTGAGACGTAGATTGTACATGTTATTTGTTTCAAGGTTGCTAAAGCATATCAGCATCCCTCTCAGAGAAACCTGTCTATGCACACGGTTGTATTTATCCGGGACATCTCTATTATGTTCATAATTCGACACTAACAACTAGATGTGACTAAAAGCTTTCCATGGTGCTGTAAAAACCAGAACTGCGATATGTGTGTTAAGCCGACACATACACATATACACTTAACGTGGCTACATTCTTTACTCTGAAGCAACGACATGATCAACCTGTGTTCCATTAACGTGGCTACATTCTTTAATCTGAAGCAACGCCATGATCAGCCTGTGTTCCATATTTGAATGTTAGTAAGTCGCAAAACTTGAAACAAAATCAGTATACATTCATATACAGATAAAACACACAATATGTAGTTCAGTAAGTATATTGAATAAATGTAACGCATATCAGACACAGCATTTTAAATACAAATAATAAAGTTGGCTATTTGATTAGTTGTAGTATGTCAGACTGAAAATGCAACAAACGTTAGCTAGAACCAGATGCTAAACACAAGGTGCTAAAATACAAGAGTTCCTTGTTTATGTAATACAAATATTCAACTGATTCATATTTATGGCATCCATCATCTCATCTATGTTTTATTTCTTCTGTTGCAATGTATATGGGCATTGAATTAGGAGCAAATAACCATTAACTAGAGTGAGGGAAAATCTACGTAACGAACACGTATGTCCACCAGAGCGTGTAATTGCATTTGCCTGTGGTTGTCAAAGTGATCTACAGTTAGAAATTGACAACAATATTTCATTGACAAAATACATGTCGATCGAATCTAGAATACCTTCAAAAAGGAAAAAAGTTTGTAAATGCATTTATAATGGAAGAATTTACACTAATAACATTTTCTTGAATAATATTATGTTCTGGAACCATGTCTCGTTAACTTACATATCAAAGAAACGTCAGGAAATAAATGCATTAACAGTATATTGCAAATAGAACCATACCTTGTGCTAAAAGAGTAGCACGCGATGTTCTTTCACTTTATGACAGCAATAAATAATAAAATGACAGGGGTTTATTTTACGGTTGACGCCCTTTGAAAGCTAAAACACTACTGTAGCAATGTTTAACGTGTGAACAATGGGGTTTGTTTACTGGAAAAAGTTCATTTGTATTGTATTTATGAGAAAATAAGTAGCACATGATGTCGTCTCACCATTACAAACAACCGCATCATGTTTTAAGGGTGTTTTCTCACCAAATACATGATCTTGTTTACCACCAATGAGTAGTTAGTTTGGCTGCTCAACTTCTGCTGTTTCCGTGTAGAGCCCTGTGATCAAACGATACATTATTTGTTACAGACAGATGGACACCACAAAATTCCCAATACTAGCATTTAGCAATATAGATAGTGGTGGCAGATATGTTCTCTTCATTGTCGTAAGCCAGCTTTACATGCTGTGGGGAGTGATACATCGTTCAATGTGCTAGTCCGTCTTGGTGCTGGATTTGAAGGTGTTGAAATAGAGAGTGGACTTGTGATGTGATCTCGAGCTGCACTTTTATTAGATTGAATTATACAGGTAGGTAGACATTATAAGTTATCGCTGGATATTGGAATATAATCACATTACTTCTTGCATTGTTAATTGTAAATATTCATTCGATAAGACATGTGACAGAATCGTTTGTCTGATAAAATAATTAGAAATGTGTATTTTCTCTTTTTAATAATACTTTGCTGTTGTTTGTGCTACATGTATTTGACGTTTTGAAATTGCAATATCGAATGTCCTTGAAAGTATTAACTCGCGACGAATATAAAACAATACATACAGCAACTATCCTTTTTTTTGCTTTTTGATTTAATATCGATGTGACCTTTTTTCTTTATAAAATAGGTGATTGGTGAAACATTATTTTTTTTATAAAATAGTAATTTAGTTTACATAAACATGCAATTTGCAAGGTTTGGGATGACTCACAGCTGTCCTAAGGATGAACCAGTGCATTCTGTCATTTGTTTCTAGTGTGTACGGATACCAAACAACCTGCGCCTAACCTTAGGTCCAACGTAATCAACCAATTTTCTGCTGACGTGACCACATGTAAAATTATTTCCAAACAATAATCAGGTTTCTGAGACAATGGGAATAACCTAGGTGGTAATTATAGAATGTCATCTAAATAGAAATTGGTTTGATACGGGAGAGATAGAACATGTCTATATACATATCTAGCTAGTCCATCACATTTTCTCAACACCAATGTCAACGACAATAAGATGAACAAAAGATGCGTTTTAACATGTAACCAAACATAACACAACACATTGCTAATTTTAACGTCTAACTAAGGATCATAATTGTTGCTAAAACAATACATGCTGAAGGAAGGCTCAATACATGCTGAAGACAGGCTCAATACATGCTGAAGACAGGCTCAATACAAGCTGAAGACAGGCTCATTTTGAAGAGGATCGATAGAAATAGTTACCAAGATAAATCAAATACTTAATTGTTTGAACTATGTCATTACATATTAAAGGAATACGTGTTGGTCTTAACACGAAAACATTTAGGGTAGTGCGGCAAATTGTGTGTAACATGGCATCGCCTGTGTCCAGTTCACTATAACCATAACAAATAACTCGTTATAAGGTTTATGAAGTTGCTTGTTTCCAGTATAGTTTAACCATTACAAATAACGCAATACGATTGCTAATGTACGTAAAAACTAAACTCGTTTGTATAAGCATATACTGCACTGACACGGGGCGGCTAGGCGCAGTGGGTTGCACATCTGATTCGTAATGTGGAGGTCGTGGGTTCAAGCCACATCAAAGGCCCCCGTTGTTACATTGAACAAGAAACTTTACCCTAATATTATCACAATCTAACTAAAGTAAAGTGGGCCCTTATGGAAGATTGAGTTAAATGTCAAATAAGCACCATCGTTAAATATCGTCAAAACCAAAAACCAAAACAACTCATGTAATGTCCAATTATGCTATACATCTAACATGAAAACAAAACAAACGAGTGTATATCATCATGAATCATTATCTTGTTTCTATATTTGTATACTTTCGTTTGAAGTTTAACATTCTCAAGGTATGCTAACGGTTACATGTGATAATAATTGCTTTGTCAATGTATTTGATCAATAAGTATACAGTATTCCATCTCAAGCTTATGTTATTCCCAGTCAAACTCAAGCTAAATAGGCAATGTACCAACGTTTATACACAAAAGCTTGCAGTTTATGGTTCAGATGTATGACTATTTTTACTTTGAATAGTAGTAGCTGCACGACAAGTTTTAAAGTATATTGAAAAGTGGTATGGATAATTCCTCTAACAAAATATCATATTTCTAATTGCGAGTTACCATCGTAATGATAACGACAAATTGCTTTAATAGGTTTGATTTCATTATTGCAATGCCATCGTAATGTATCTTGTGACTAAGACCTAAGTTACTTCACAAAGCAAATCACTAATTGGATGCTAAACATTGATACTCCATCAACACGTGTTACACTTATGATTAATTAGTGACTGTAGCACGTTTTCTTCGACAATTGTTAGCATGTAGATGGAGGCGATATGACGTTTTTAGTATCACCTGCAGCCATTACATACTTGGAAATCAGAGTTCAATAGGAGGGATCAGAAGGTACTACGTGCGACTTTATGTACTAAATGATGTCCTATGGCTAGTCATTATTTTATACAACTCTTTACATGTACTGCTGCGACTTCCGATCTGTGGTGGACTAATTTGTTTCGTTAGTTGAAGCCCTCAAGAAGAACACAACATAAGCTGCGTGAAATCACTAATGGTGTCCGTGTTAGTTACTAGAGTCTAATCTATAGACATTAACTTAGTGAGTTCACAAACCTTTCAAGCAGTGAATATTAAGTAGTGTAAAAAGGTATTACCATTTATTACAGCGAAGGTGATGTTATATGTATGCTTTAGCACAGTGGCTTCAAAGCTTCACATGATAAACTATTAAACTATCATTATTGTGACTGCCCTCTACTCATGTCGAATTAAGAACAAAACAAAGATCAGTGACTCGGTCATACAAATGCCATCAGGATTCCCTCTGGACCTCTGACTACCTCTACAAATACCGATCAGTGTTGTTCGTTTAAACAGCAGTTAAAGAACAGGTCTGTCATAGAGAGCTTTGGCTAATCTTATATGTCAGCAAATGGAACACTTTGTGTGGATAATTATTTATATTCGTCCTCTCAATATATCCCCGGAAAGTCGGTTAAACTGAAGACGAAAACAGAAAAGACACCACAATTGTGAAAACCATATAAGTAAACTTGTGTAAAGCCAAAGAAAAGTGAATTGATGTCTCAAACAATCCTTCTCGTAAACATGACTTCTTTGAAAACAACAGATAATTGCTGACAACAAAACACAGACATTTCCAATTTGTTTAATTCAAATTACAATTGTGTTTGTTTAACTGGACGTCACGTAGTCAACATAAAAAAAACAAATACTTAACTCAACTCAACTAAAACATGTATTGCACAACGCATGTACACAAGTGTAGTGAACATTTTTTTTCTGCAAAAAAGTCAAAAATGACGTAAAGGTGCAATTTTGGTAAATTTCTAAAAGGGTTATCTTTTTTGCAAAGTGAACTTCGCCAACCGTGTTTAACAATTTATTATAGGCGGGTTTATTTACTTTGTTAAGTTGCGATCTTATGTTATACAAGTACACTTGTCTGTTCCATGTAATCAAGTATTATGTTTCTATTTTCAGGACACAAACATGAGCCTCGACAATTCATCATCGGTGCTTACCAACCGCACGTTTCCGAACGAGGGTATGGTACCTATGAATCTGTACGAGATACATAGAATTGCAGCACCTGAACTAGTATATGTGGACAGGATAGTCACACCAATGTTCTACTTGATAGGTCTCATTGGTAACCCTCTCAGTGCCAAGATATGGTTGTCAGCGAAGGTCCGTCGGTCCAACTCATCGGCCATTTATCTGGGCGCCATAGCTGTAGTAGATATGGTGTTTCTGTTGTTACACGTATGGATGGAGCTACTCTCGGCCTGGGGTATAAATACGTTCAATATACCTGTACTGTGTAAGGTGTACATGGTGCTTCAGATGACGCTTCAGTACCTTGCTCCTCTGCTCATTCTTGGCTTCACGTTCGAGCGGTTTATCGCCGTCTGTTTCCCGTTTTATAAAGAGCGCTATTGCACAGTCAGAAAGGCAGTGATCTGTGTAAATATACTAACAACCGTTGCCCTGGTGTTTGGTCACTTTCAGGCGTATTTTGTAGAATACTCTAAAATAGAGGGCGTGTGTAACATTGTAGTCAACATGATGGACTTCTACAAAGTGTGGACCTGGATATCAGAAATGCTTATCTTTCTGGTGGTTCCACTCACTGTACTGGTGTTTAACATGCTGGTAATCATAGAAATACGCAGGATTAACAAATTTTCATCTCCATTTGGAAAAGAAAGCGGGCGAGGGGTGAATCAAACGTCCACAATTACTCTTTTGTCCGTGTCTTTTTATCTTATTTGCACACTGTTGCCAGCCACAATTGTGTATGCAATGCAATTAAGCATTGAAGCTGGAGACCATACCACGCCACCATCTGAATGGTCAAAAGATGTCACATGGTCTAGTTATTTGACATATTACCATATACGGAAGATTGTAGAAGAAATCTGTTTGTCCAATTACGCGTGTTATGTGTTTATCTATTATATTACAAGTGGTTACTTTAGAGAAGAGGTTCAGAGGATTTGGTGCTTCAGTTTGTTATGCTCTTCTAAGGACGTTCATGGCGAGAAAACTAACGGCAGTTGTCCGACGATGATTAATGAGAAGGGTCAAACTGTAATGTTAGATGAGCAGAAAACAGTTAACCACGTATAGTGGACGAACTTGTGATTCAATGCAGGAACCCTTTAACGACTTTTATTAACCGACAAGCAGGAGAATGTGTCATTTAATGTTATAATGTGTTAATGTAGCTATGGACATGTGGCAATGATGACAGTTTCACTATCTATTTTTTATTCACTTGAAGTCTTCCAGTAAATAGGTTCTTGTTGTATGTACATTTAGTTGAAATGGACAAAATATCAAACTTATTTTTATTTCGTAGTAGATTAAAGTGTACCATAGAATCCATCGCGTCTGATACATTGTGCTTCTTTAGTATCATCTGTAAGTAGTTTATGCTGGTCATGCTTACATTGGATATTATACATGTATATACCTGTCGGTTTGAATTGTCCTCCTTATAATGTATACAACTTCATATATAACGTTAACCGAGCGTCGCTATTGAATATGAAAATAAATAAAAAAAACATAAACATCTCATTCTGCTTGTTGCTGGAATCAAAGTTTGTTAGTATAATATAGAAATTCGTTACCGGTAGTAATTTATATTGATTTGTTCTAAACTACCAATGTCGGACCTGAAATTGATATTCTATTCGTTTTAATGAACATCAATAACGATCTTAACAAATGATACATGTACCCACATTCTAGTTTATGAAACATCCGCAAAATAAATAAAGACGATTTCTCAATGTAAACGTAACCACGTAGGCAATATTCTTCTTCTGATGCTATGATTACAATGTAAACGTAACCACGTAGGCAATATTATTCTTCTGATGCTATGATTGCAATGTAAACTTAACCACGTAGGCAATATTCTTCTTCTGATGCTATGATTGCAATGTAAACTTAACCACGTAGGCATTATTCTTCTTCTAATGCTATGATTGCAATGCAAGCGTAACATGTGCAGATCGACAGTGCAGTAAAACAAATGGCAGATTTTCTCTATACATAATTTAATAGAAATCACAATAACATTTGTTTTTTTTCTAGATCAAATAACACCGTAATGCAGGGATTCGTGGTATAGCATGTGTTGTACTCGAATGACGGATTCATGATAGTTTCTGGAACCGAAGAACGTCAGTTCGTAAAGAATTAAATGACATCAAAACACAGCTCGATCATTAGGGATACACTACGTAACTATGATACTCGAATGTTGGTAAATGTTTGTCAAGTATTGTTGTTTGTTTTCTCTATGAATTTATCACGCGTCTGATTTACTGCACATCCCACTGTTTACGGTATGAAACAAAAGATACTACATGTACTGTAATATTACCAGTGTACACTAATTTGTTATATGTATATGATATACGATTCTAAACGAAAACGTTAAGATTGGCACATTTTTTTAGAGTCGATGAAGCAATACTTTCTGAAATGGCCAACTAAAACATGTACAAATTACCATTTAAAACTATAAGAAACCAACCACGAAATTAGGTCAAAGTGTTCCACGTCTAAACGGATGTTGATTTGTCTGTGTTAAAAGGCTTCTGTTTAGGCTTGTAGGATTGAATATTGACCACGGTATCAGAAACAATCATCTGACACAAGGAGCTGTTCACTACACTGGAAGAAACCTTATTGGAAACAATCAGGCCGCCTTAAGAGCCCCTATGATAACGTGCATATTGTGTTACAACAATGTAGAGACGTTTCTTTTGCACAACAAAGTATGGCTGTGTCCTATTTATTATAAACATAAGATATAATATAAAATCTGATGAACAACACTTAAACATTGAAAAGGTTTACCCGTAGTTGTAGTTGTCTGAAAATGGAAATGAAAGAATAAAACACTTGGTAAGCGATTGGCGCGGCTATGTTGTTTTCAAATGGATGTAATACAAAGAACACAAATAAAACAAATTGTCCGATTTGATGACAGAAAGTCAATTAGAAACTGCAAACTTGTTCTTCTTCTATAAGAAATGCGTCTAGTTTAAAATACAGGTAATAGAATTAGTTCAATGTTGACATTATTGCTCGCTATATGTGTTCATATTAACTTACGTGTAACTAACATATAACAATTATGAATACCAAGCCAATATGAGAGTGATACTAGTGCGTTACGTCAATTTCAACATCGTTATTAAAGTAAAGGTATTCCATTAAAAAAACTCAAATAATAAAGAAAAAATACTAAAAACATGAAGAACATTTCTTCAGGTTTTGTGGCGAGGATTTCGAATTTTTTTTACAACCTCTTTCAAAAACACATTCAAACAGTTTACAAACAATGGAAAATATATCCAGCTGCGAGTTAAATGAATGCCCTCACTTGTCCTCAATGGCGTGTAAACGACAGATGTTTATGACTTCTATGACGTTGACGACCATATGTTAAACTTATTTCAGAAAAAGATTCATATTATCCACACAAAGAGCGAAGCAGAAAACAATGATAACTCGCCAGATAAGAAACATGTTTTTTTTCTTTTTCGTGTACCTAGAAGGTGACACCTTTTATTTCCCCGTCCATGGAAGAAAGTGGGGTCGGGGATC
>ENA-OREC01002130-OREC01002130.1-marine-metagenome-genome-assembly--contig:-NODE-2130-length-10693-cov-14.209778_pt1 | contig 10693 bp, 1 predicted proteins | sample MGYA00248626_ERZ508543 | MGnify/ENA primary metagenome ERZ508543 (study PRJEB26211, sample SAMN05518279) | marine metagenome | isolation source: Puget Sound, Washington, USA | host: Bankia setacea...
TGATAACCTTGTTTTGCAAGCAGCATTGTTTTGATTTGCTTTTGTTTCGCGTTGTTGGTGTTGTTGTTGTTGTTGTTTTGTATTGTTCCAATTTTGTCTTGCAATATCTTTGTTCAGTTGTTTTAATCGTTATTTTGTTATGTTGTGTGTGTTTCATAGGGCTATACGATTATCATTTTTATTCGTAAGTAGATCTATATTCTGTTGTTTGTGTATTGTCGTGTTTATTTTTATTAGTGTTGGTTTCTAATTTATTTTCCTCCATGCCCTATGTGGATAAATGGAAATGGTAACATTTCATTGGAATGAGAAAAAAATATGAGCAGAACTAATCGGTTAATAGTTCTTGTAGAAAATCTGGAATCAAGCACGTTTGATGAAAAACAGACGACATTTTTATGAAAGTTATCAAGACACAATCTGTACATCTTATGGGAGGCGGTGAAAGAGTTACTGGTCTCATAGAATATCTTTAGTGGCATTAAACTTCCCAGAAACATTGGCAGTTTATTCGGGAGTTTGACGACAATTGATATATTTTAGTATTCTATGAAAAAAGACGATTTCAGATCAGATATAGCAGGTCCTATAGGATGGTGCATTTGTATATTTTATTCAAACATTTCCTATGCTATTATCAAACAAACTCAACGCATGTGAGTTTAAGGATTGTAGAAAACAGACACAGTCGTAAAAAGCTTTATACATTCCGTCACTACCGTAGATTAAAGGCAAAGACCACACCTCATAGTTTATAGTGAAACACAAATGCATTCTCGAGATAGTAAGATGCCTTGTTTTTATTACAAGACGTTTCAATAGACATACACTTTTGATCATGAAAATGATCCAAGTCCATGTGGGTTGTGTACCTCACCGGAAGTGACAATCTGAAGGATGACGCGTTGCCAAGATAGAGCTATTTTTAGAAACGTGTTACTATTTTAGACTACGTAAAAGGTGTAGTTATAAACATGATTTTCTAGATTTTAACTTGATTTCTCTTTTTAAGAAAACTGAAAAAGGAAGTGTATGCGCTCTTTAACTTTAAATAATATATTACTTTCAAGAAAACTGATCACCTTTTTTAATTCATCAAACTCTTATCTCACACGACGATATGGTCTCATTAAATTGATCTTCTCACCGCTTTGATATCTATAACAGCAAATTATTACGATTTTCTAAGCTTGGGACAACAAAAAAAGATGACAAGAGGTGTAAACTTGAACAATTAAGGAACCCTCAATTTATACGATTAAGTTTATTAAAACCGACATCAATTATGGCTTTGATAGATAGAATACGATACAATTGATTATGTGTGAGTCATAGAAGAAAAGGGTGGATTGAATTTCATAACTTCCACAGCAAGGTCGCTGATTTACCGAAATTCACCGTATACCACCGTTATATTCAGTAATTAAGTGAATTAACATTTTTGTATTAAGCGTTAGCCAAACAAATCCAGTTATTAACTGCGGCTTTTGATACGATAATGATAAATAATGGCAACCGTAAACTGTCGTTTTAATTTCAACCTTTGGCAATTTGCTTTTGGCTTGTATTGATTCTTGGGGCACCGAAATGTGTGAATTGGGGACTTCATGAGACCCCATCATGTCAAAAATATGGAAACAGTTCTGTCTCGCTAGGGTCGAGTTTCATAGACCACTATCAGAGTTCCAGATCAATTGGAATAGCTAATACTAATGTGATCACTTGTATTTGAAAGCTTACTAGATACAGAGAAGACATATTTGCATGGAAGGTTGCCTGGTGAGAAATCTAATTGAGAAATGCATTAAGGTATTATAAGTTGGTTTTAAACGTTGTTATTTACAAACATGACATGCAGCACATTGTGTGAATATTAAGTAGGTGCATTTGAACTAATCAACATATTTATTATTCCAATGTCTATGAACTGGTATAAAAGAATACATCAAATAATCAAATAGACATATACTTAGTAACACGCGCTCCTTAAGTAATAGATTAATGAACTCAATTCCAAACCAAACATGATATTGTGAAGATGGAGCAATAAACACTTGCATCAAAAATAGAAATCATCGTTAAACGAAAACAGTTAAATTTTCAATTGAATATTTGACGAGTTTACGAAAAAATGAGTTTATATCAATGATTAAAGTTTTATTGAACAAAACTGGAAGGAATTGAGCGCAGCGACAAAAGCCATCGCTGGAGGTGAATTGCCATGATTTTAAAAGTTAAACAAATGATAAACGTCCGAAACAAATTTTGAAATACATGTTGTGAAATGCATTAACAAACTAATTAATACAAACATTTTTTAAAGCATAAATCATGTGGATTGCATTATATTAACTAAAAATGTTGAGCTTTGAATAGAATACAGTGTTACTCAACTCGTGTGTGTCTGCATTAATTGGTTCAAACGTCTGGATTTTATATAGTTTATGGTTCAGTCTAGAACAGCATGGTAACATAAAGTGACAAATAAACGCTTATTTAGAGTCCCAAAGGATTGTATACACAATACTGGGTTAAGTTTAGTTGCTCAATCTAGGTTCCATGCTGATTCAAACCATTTCCTTTTACTAACCAGTGCTAAGCAGACGAACCATTATGTGAGCAGGCGCTTGTCAACGTATCACTTTATAAGAAATGGAACAATATTCTTGACAATGAGTCGAGACTGGGTACCAATGGTACAGGGTTAGAGTGCCTTACAGGTCAAACCGACTGACGGCAACTGTTTGGTTTTCACCAAAGATACATTACACACATGCAGGTAAAACAACATGCTAAGTATAAAATCGTGTTGATTAAGTAAACCTACTTCTCTCACCTGCTTGAACTGCTCCTCAAAGGTCCAGTGGTGGGAGGGGCCATCACCAAGGGGAGGAGTCGTAGATGTGGTGCTTTCCGGCGTCTGGGAGCGCGGGTATCCGGCAGTTGCGGCCGACATTGCCGCCAAGTATGCAGGGTGATTGTAAATGTTTATTGCTGGTGACGTATAACCTTTAAGCATATTTTCCCTCAGAGTTCTGTAATCCTCGCGTTCCCTATCGATTTTCTCTCTGTCACTTTTATTTACTCTTAAATCTTGACCTAAATCTTGATCACCTGACCGGAAGTCTCTCATACCTGCATGTCTTTTAATACCAGACATAACGTCATCTTGCACTTTTAGTTCACGTTCTATTTCGAGTCTTTCCTCCTTTTCCTGTAGTTTAAGTTTTTCGTAGAGTTCGCGATCTGCTGGGTCGAGTTTTTCAAGTTTCTCCATAGAAACGTCTGTCACGTGATCGACGCCATTTTCACTCACGTTACCGTCTGATTCCATGCTGCGGTCCTGTGGTCGTTCGCCATTAGACTGTAATCAGAAGCATACGAGAATTTAATTTAAAGACATGGAAGTGAAAATAAAAATATCATGAAAAAGCATAAAACAAAATCTAAAAAAACTGGAAAATAACAATCATAAAAATGGCATGGAATTTAGATAAACACATGTCGACCTTAATACAATATAAATGCAATAAAACGGTGAAAAAATGTCTAAATCGCCCGGCCCTATGAAATACTAGCAACGCACGTGTAATGCCAGAGGGTCGCAGCAAAAATGACTTATCTTCAACATGGTGAAGGCGCAGCTGGACGTTTCAAATGAGTTCCTTTTTCATATCCTGCTTGTTCGAGTAAACGGGTTTAGAAGACTTTGCACTTTGAGGTTCTTTATCGACAAAAAAAGTGATAAGAAAACTCGCACGAAAAGCTGACTAAGAATTTAAAAAATAATTCCAGGATCGAATTGAACTGTCCAATATTTGTTCACACGATGTTTTGTAGAGATGTGTACCTTGCAGTCGTTTTCGTTTGACAAGTTGTTCTTTAAAATATTCTTGAAATAAGGTGTTAAGAAATGTAACACAAGGTTCTTGAAATAATCTTAATAATAGGGCATAACTACGCGTGGAATATCAGTGGAAATCATTCGTTTGTCGGTGGAAGTGGAGAATGGAAAAATATTGTGCTAAAATTATGAGAGTTTCTCCTGACTAGAAATACAAGTATATGTAGCTACGAGGTCAACGCGGGGGTTAAGGGGTTATCAGAATACACGATCGTACGTACGAAAATAAAGACCTACATGTGAGCATTTCCTTCACAGGGAGGGCACAAACAATCTGAAACTGTGTCAAATACTAACGAGTAAAATATGGGGGAAATTTAAAAAAAAAGTGAAAATAAAAAGTCATGCTGCGTTATAGCTTAGAGTTTTGAAAATTAAAACCTTGAATATAAACTTGAATATGAATGTTGTGGATCAACTTAGATTTAGGAGTTATGAGATGAAGCAAAACTGTTGAAGTAATCAAGTTAAACGGGTTCAGTCTGATTTAGATTAAAATTAAACCAAGTTGTTGTTGTGTGCTGGATTTTTCTCTCCCCTGAATTTATAACTTATTAAATAGATCAGCAGGGTCTACATAGCCAAACAACTGGGGTCTGACGTGGAGAAAAAGTCTTGGAAACAAGTATGACAGACTGGCTGATGCTTTGAATTGAGTCAATAAATATGCAAGTTCGAAGTTATACAATCAATTCTGTTACATGTATATTGTTCTGTAAATTTAATTTTTTGTTTATCGATTTTTCTTTTAATTGTACCTTACTTAAATTTAGGAAAATATAAACAGTTTATGGTATCCATTAAAGACCTCCCACGTTTATAAAACCCGATATAATAATAAAGCTGTCTACGTACTAGTTTCCTCGTAATTAAAAAATATAATGCGTATCAAAATTTATTAAAATTATTATCATTTCGCTGCGCACAGACCAAGTTATACATTTTTTTATTTCAATTTATCCAGTTTAAGGACCAGTCTTTCCTTCATAGTTTATGCACAAGGCCCCGACTTTAATGTTTCATACTTCCTTCGATGTGTATTTTGAACTTTTCGAGCATAGATAAATGAGCAATAAATAAATAATAACACCTTTTGATACACATAAATACCCAACACCCACTAATCCTAACAAAATGACATTCAGACTTGTCGACGATCTGTTTTATCAGTCGCCAATATCTAAAATTTCATAGAGATTATCGTTGGTAAAAAAAACATATTAATGGGTTAAATTGTATATGTTTCTCATGTGTGATAGTGTTATAAATTACTAATGGTTATTACTGGGTATGCTTAGAAGTCTAAATGACAATGGAAGCATTTGAATGTACATACTTTCTCTATAAAACGCATGGTGGCAGAACTTGGCAATTGTATTGAGAAACGTGTCATCAATTAATGTTGCTATAATTTTACTATCTTTACTCATATCAGTTTAATATCAGCACATTCAAAACACCATGTTATAGTATATCGATTGATGCATCCATACTGACTGCCATGCGATACTAATATTATTTTATAGTGCAAGTTGTATCTTTACGCACGTACCATTTATATTCTAACTTTATATATCTAAGTGTTGTTGTTTTGTTGCGAATATGTCTGTTTGATGATTGATTATATGCTTTAATATTCCAAGAGGCCCCCATATAATCATTCTAGCCAAAATCAATGTACATAACCTATGAAATATGAGCGGACGTATAGGTACAACGTTTTTAGAAACAAAATATCCACCTTAAAAATACGTATATTCTGTCTACTCTCACCTTAAATTTGAACACACATATAGTTCCATTAAAGAAATAAAATCTATCATTGTGAATTAAGAACATAAACGCATGTAACTTCTTAATGCATTCTGGTATACTGTTTTGTAGTTTATTTAACACTTTTTAATAATAATTGTGTTATCCCAGATTTATTCTTTACCAATAAGTTTACATTTTGTTGATACATTTGTGTTTTCAGGTTCATCGTCAATATGTCAAATAAATGAATAACAATGTGTATCTGCATGTATCGATTCTTTTCCATTCAATTGTTGCTGCTAAGATATGATTCTTAATTTTCACTGCTGTAATGTACACTTTCTTTACGATCCACGGAATATCGATTACTTGTTCAAACAGTGTACAGCTTTAAGTTGACAACAAGTTTCTTGCAGTTTACAAACTTCACAGTGCGGTATATTTATTCATTTCTAAAAGCGACTTTCCTTGCATTTATTCTTTAATTTAAACTCACATCACAGTAACTCTAGTAACACGTTTTCATATAATATTTTCATCAATTTATTTTAAACCATATATTTGCATGTTTATTTGTTTCACCCCTGTACCATATAGGCCATGTTACAGTGTTAATCAAGTAATCTAGAGCTAATCTGTTAATCTTTACTACTGCACGCTACGTTTATTTACTCCGGCTCACTAATCCACGGATGCCATTTGGATTAACTTAAGCTAAGTTGAGATAAATGTACATTTAGAAGTTGCTATTTTATTTCCTGAGAACTGCTTTCCATGTAGACGTCTAACTCTAAAAATTAAGTTCCACTAGTTAATGATTAAATCCAATGATGCATGTGTGGATGAGGTTGAGAGAGTGAGCCTAATTGCGTGTATTTTAGTTGAACTAACGTTAATAACCCACTAACATGTGCGAACCAATGCTGTCTAAGTACACGTGTGTTACTAATAAGACACACTGCATGTGTATCGGCCCAATATTGCTCCCGGAATGTGTACAGTCCAAAACGTGCGTGTGCGCTGTACTAAATTGCAAGCGTGTGCATCCTAAACGCCAAAATGCACGTGTGTGTTATAACCTAATTACATGCTGAGGGTTAGATGTAATTAAGTCGGTTGAACTCATCGTCTTGTAATAGTAAGAGAAAGAGTACTGGATAATGTAGCGCGTAGGACCTAGAGCTTAATCTACTAGTGGGGTAATTAATACCGTGTTTACACTATCCCATCGTCATGTCACTTTCTTGAAAACTCGCCCTACAAGCTAGTTAGAGCAATGATGTCCAGAACTACATGTACCGTTATGTGTCCAGCAGTATAGCATATCTGTCAGATCATCATTCTAGTAGTGATTTATGCCAGTGTATAAGTATGCTGTTTGAAACTACGTTGAACATTTCGAACAGTTTCATACATCCGTCAAGCTAGTAGTTTTTCTTCTAACTTATCTCAAAACGTTTACAGTATTATTTTACGTATTCTCCATTCTTGTTGTATTTATTTATGAAACAATCTGCTTGGTTACGGTTATATAATATTCTAGTACCGTTTACATATTGCACAATTAATTATATTATCTTGATCACATGGTTTCGGTGTTATACATGTATTGTAATTCGATATTGATCTGATTAATCCTACGTGTTAGATACCAGATATAAACACGTTAATAAATATTGGTATCACCCATCTAAGATTCTTACTGTAATATCGATTGAATAAATATTGGACCTTGTTTGAAGCACCCTTAATATTGCATAGTTTATGAAAACGAAAACACATTGTCAACTATATACTATGCTAACTTGCAATACATTTTACATCCAGAAACTGATTGGTATCCTTACTTATTTATGATCATTTAACTGTTCGTATTACATATTTACATGTTTCATATACTATAAAATCGCATACAAATCATAAACAAAGGTTACATACGCTAAAACAACACATCATCTTTAGATTATTAATACAATCTATGTGGGTAATTGCAGAAATACAAGTTGCTGCTCAAAACAAAGAGTGCAGTTGAACCTTGCGACATAAAGTTCGACATATTGCATGCATGTGTCGATAATAAAACAAGAGAAATGAAAATTAACATAGCACCTATATCAAGATATTTAGTACCGCTTTTTTCCAGATACCACATTTTTGTTGCATGCGTCCCGTTCGTTTAGCTTTGGATCTTCATAAAATACCACAATGCTAACGTCAATGGCGCTAGTTTGTGTTTAAGATGTTAATTTAATCATATAAAAAATAGAAAATACAATAATTGGTTATACTTTATCAATAATTAATTTTTGTTTGAAGCTCAAAATGAATCCTTTTATTTTGTGGCGAAAACATTTCGGTTAGAATGAAGTCAAAAAATCGTTTGCCTTTTTTTATCTGATAAGAATGAATAATTGAAAACTATCAACCACGTATTTTTATAACTGCCTATTATGTGAAGGTACTGTGACAAATAAAATATTAATACGAGGGAGAAAAAGAGAATATTTTTAGTTGATATAACATAATTAATGGAGTTTATATTTATATATTTTTAATATTTATATTTTACATTTATATCATTTTTCTCTCTATAACCCATATGGTAAAATTGAAGTATCATCAATAGCCAAATGCAGGTACAAATGTTAGATTAATTAAGTTTGAAAACATGCCCTTGTTTTGAATTTAAATCACCGTATTTATTGAACATGTATGCCTATACAATATACACTTATATATATGATATTCTATAATAGAATGTTAATATAAATTGAGTCACCACAGCGTATGAGTTTTCAGTGTCAATAAAATGAAATATGTAATGTAGAACTAGAAAAAAAAATAAACACAAGACAGTAAAATAAATAAATAAACGAAACACACTTCTTCTGGAAAAAAATAATTCCAGAAAACAAAACTATTTCTCTATCCACTTTACCATTACATCAAGTTAGAAGCCTGAAGTCCAAACTGTAAACTCACTGTGGCTTATCAGCCTTAGTCACCACGTACATGTGATCTATATTCATAAATCCAATTAATTCCACATTTGCGATCACTTATTTTGATACTATATTGCTATTTCATCTATTAATTGCATATTGTATAAAAGATATATTGCAATAAAAAGCTTCTTACACTAGCAACACTATCTCTTCCATCCAAGCTATTATCATCGCCCGACATTTTTCCGACTCCTAAAGATTTTCTAGACAAATCAACAATCATGTGTGCAAATAGAAACCGTCCCGTGTAGAATGAATCTTATATTTCGTTTTCTTTTGACTTTATATCAATAGCTTCGATAATCCAATCACGACTCTTCAATTAATATTGCAATCACGTGACTGTATCAGCGAAAAAATGAATTATCAACATGAACTTTGACTTTTGATAGACAGTCGGCGAATCACAAGTAAAGCACGCCTTTATGGGCGGAGCCTATTATTCATAAAGTTAGACTTTGGTTTTGATTATAGCCTCAAATATACTATCTTTTTAAACAATCTTTTATCGTATTATGTATCAATATTGACATATTAAATTAATCATATTAGATAGTGTTTATAATCAACATCACCATGCCTCATGACAATGCAACGTGATTAATTGCAATGTAAGATGTTGTAGAGATTATTTTTCAAGATGGCGGCCTCCTTTAAGAAAACAAACGTGAGACCGTACCAAAAAGTTGGTGAAAAAGTAACAAGTGACACCTTATATTGGAAGAATTTAGAGGTAATACTGGTGGTAAACCGATTATTTATGTAACATAGATCTTTATTTGTCGTACCCTTATCGGAAAAGTAGTTTTTGTCGCTTATACATAGGTCACATGTTTACATTTTTTACCCCACCCACCGACATTTACATGTTTTGAACACTGACAAGACTCGACTGACAACGTATTGACAGGTGTCATCAGTATTTAATGCACATATACAAGTAAATTAACGACTATACTGTAGTAAATACTTCAAAGATTAAATGCTTAATATGTTTGGGGTTGTAATTTAGCAAGTTTTTGTTTAAAATTAAATTATGGCACCTGACAGTTTTGTCTTAATGATGTCATCTCTTTAAATTATATCATTGCTACTTTCATTGGTATCTTTATTTGGGTAAACACTATCATCAACGAAACGAGTAGTATTGTATGTCTCATTTTGTTTGTTAGGAGAGCAAGGTTTGCATGTCATGTCATTATACAAATGAATTATAAAGCTGAACACAGAAAGCTGTTCCCTGATGTTAAATCTCTCTCATAATCCATCAACAATAAAAAAAACTTTAACATATCCCAGTCACTGTCACCTTATCTAAGTTCGATTCAAGTAATCAATATACAATGAGTAACAATGGTTTCAATGAAAACAACTGAAAACAATGACGATCGCAGACGTCAATTTCAAATTGTCATATGTTTTCACAACCATGGAAGTCCGCGTGCAATCGTATGTGAGCTATTTCCAATCACTAGAATCAACCCAAGATTTTCTGCTTGCGATAAAGCGGTCCGATAAAGTGTAAGACATTAAAGTTCTTATAGAACTCACGAGACAGTAGATATTGTGTTAGGCCTATTTAGATCTAGTTGGTTTGTAAGTGGGTTGACTATGTTTGGTTTACGAAAACATCAACTTGCATCAACGTGAGAAAGCATATGTTTATACTTCATATGCATGATATCTTTGAAGAACAACAAATCGTCACAACTTATTATTGAACCCTCTCTTAAAGTGAAATGTAAGAAGTTGTTTTAGAACTGCATCGAGTTGTTGAACAATGCTATATCGACTGTTTGTTCGACACATTGAGCTGCTGTTGTACTAGTACTTGTAGAAATCAGCAAGCGTTTATTTTTCCTTTGAAAGATCTAATGAGCTGATTTACACCAAGTCATAATACTGTTTCTGATTTGTATGCTGTATATAATGCATACGATGCATACTTCACTATATTAAACAACCCTCTGCATGCTGAACATCGTTGATCATGTTTTCTGGTCTTGTTTACCGGCCAAAAATAGCACAT
>ENA-OREC01002131-OREC01002131.1-marine-metagenome-genome-assembly--contig:-NODE-2131-length-10692-cov-12.387000_pt1 | contig 10692 bp, 5 predicted proteins | sample MGYA00248626_ERZ508543 | MGnify/ENA primary metagenome ERZ508543 (study PRJEB26211, sample SAMN05518279) | marine metagenome | isolation source: Puget Sound, Washington, USA | host: Bankia setacea...
GAACATTGTCGAACTACTTCCCTGCAGTATGTTTATCGTCAAACGAATATTCCACGCTACACAGTAAATACTGCACACTCAGCCGAAACCTGGAAAACTCAATATTTACATACAGTTGAGAATTACCGGAATATATGTCTTAATCTTCTGTAGTCTCTTTTATGTTTTCCGTTAACTATTCTTAAAAGAAAGTACATTCAATACAAAGTCTTTTAAACGCCAACAACCATTATCACCCCTTACATTGTATTGTATTGTATTGTACAGGTAACACATTACACTTTGTATCCTGGTTATAGCAACGGAACCCCGTGTACGTCTTTTTTTAAATAACATTCGACTCTCTGTATGATGCTAGCACAACTCCTTCCCTTGTACATATTGAGTTCGATCTGAACATCGGCCGAAGTTTAATACACTACGGATGTTGCTTTGACAGTGAATGGTATATACACGTAGTGGACACAGCAAGTACATTGCAATATAATGTCACGGGTACACATTGAAACAACAAGAACATCAATAACAGTATAAGTCCCGATAACCATGGCACATTAGCTGATGGCGCCTTACTGATCGTGTATACCAAAGTTAAAATAGCGTGTATGATTTACTTGCATGTAAGATTATATAATTATACCGCTTATCATAATTAAATGACCATTTTCATCTGTTGCTAACAACTGCCGTTCATGTACTTCACCCAGTTGGCTGCACTTCAAGATGGTGTAAGGGAGATAGGGGTCAGAAGCGGGTTTGGTTGCAAGATGACATGTGATATTGAACGGTTATGGTTTAGTCATTCGGGATGGATTACATTCGGTCTAATTATTACAGTAGAACGTCTGGCGACAAGGCATCAAGATGTTGCACACCACATGCCACATGATATCACGGCCCACCCATGAATGTCACTAAATACATATGTTACAATTAACCAATATATTGCAGTCATCATTGAGTCATTGTATATACTGTTAATTGTGGGCACACATAAAAAACAGCAGTTCAAGTTGAACGAACGCGGCATTTGAGAGACAGCGTGTGAGGCAGAGGGCACTAGCTTAAAACAAGACAAACACGTAGAAAAAAGTCTGTGGTTACTGAAACAATAAATCACCGTTCGATCAACAAGTTCACAAAGTAGAAAACTGGTACTCGCAATCAAACCATCGTAATTATACAGGTAAATGCATATGAATAAGCCCAACTATACACGAGGTCAGCTCAAAACTTTGTATTTAGTTCAATAATACCTCTTTACACAGAGTAATATACACAAGTGGTGAACCTGGAAATAAGAATGTACAAAGACATTTAAGGTAAGTATTAAGATGTCAGAGGAATACTCGAATACACTAGCAAATGTTTCAGGATAAACTTTTAACAACGAGGACACATTACGCAATTTTGCTAATACAACTCAAACGAATTATAAATAAATAATCAGCCATGTAAAAGCTAGGCCTCATCTTGGTGATGTTATGCAAATTTGCTAAAACAACTAATTAAGCATGTACAAGCTAAAATGTCGTTCAAAGTAGATATAATAACCCAAACAGGGGACACCAATCTGTGTTTAAATATTGGAAGATATAGTTGCATTCACGCCGTTTTATTTTAAAAAGTTAGTTACTGTTCGTAGTCAAATTCAAACAATGTAATATGTCAAACTAAACGAAAGACCTTGAATGATCGATAAGTCGAAGAATAAAGTGTCAAACAGGTTCTTGTTTGTCAATATCTAAGATCAATACATCTAACTTTTGGTAAAACGCTGAAATGCGAATTCATGAATTTAGATTTTTGTAAATCAAACTAAAACTAAATTGTCAAGCATGTAAAAGCTCAGCCTCGTCTTGCAGTTTTTAAAATTAAATGACGACATGCATGCAACTTAATGCGACCATGAACGTAATGGGTAATGCGGGCAAATCCATGAAGCGAACTAGCTGGCGGAGACTACACAAGAACGTGTATATTTGAAGAAAACTAGTAGATATAGTGTTTAGCCGCGCCGCTATTTTCATGTGTGTAAGTACTGATAGTCTGAAATTACAAACGCACTTTACACTGCGGCATATTTGGAGTTTGGGATGTTTGGAGCGTATGCGCAAAATAAACGACAGTATGCAATGTTGAGGAAGTCTGTGGATAGCCAGTGAAAGTGCTCATTCGTTTCTTACCAAAGGTTTGAACAGTGGTGGACAATCAAAGATATAATGTGCAGTTAACTGTCAGGAGGACACTTGTGTAATACTCGTATGAACAGTCGGTTAAATATGCATCCATCTTTGTGATTGCTTTTTTACTTTATGAAACAAACATTTAAGCATGTTTACATACAAGATCGAAACACAACCACCATACGATGACTTGCACTATCTCACAGACCTAGCGGTTAGTTACCCCATGAGATATATTCGCATGATCTACTTCGAGTGATCTATGTACTGATTTAACTATTTCTTTGCTAAGAATATTAATAGAATCCTAAGTTCAAATAATAGAATGGATATGTTAGAAGAATAAAAAGTAGACCGAAGAGCTTAATAATACAGGTTTCAAGATGACTCCGCCCGATTAAACGTCACAATAGGCGAACCGCTGTTTCCCATTCAGAAGCAATTACATGAATGTATATATTCTGCAATATGGCAAATCATACTGAAAGCATTCAAATCAAATTATCAAGCATGCAAAAGCTAGGCCTCATCTTGATATAAACCAGCTCAAATATGCAACAAAGCAAATGTCGGTTGCGCGTACAAATGAGTAAAAAGAAAAGAATTGGACAAAAACGTACCTGACACTGAGAGGGGGCGGGGAAGAGAGAGGAGTGCAACATGCTGATCGAGAAATTACTCGTGAACTTTAAGTATTGCAATATACATGTCTGAACATTTATTGACTGATTTTTTTCTGACTCGAAGGATACGGTTTAAAAAACATAAACCAGCCGAAAAAAAAGAAAGCCCCGGATATGCCATGTCCACACAAAGGAAGTCAGAGGCAGCTCAACAATGCCAAATCATGCTATTGACACTGATATACCGTTTTTTATCTGCTGCATTGACGTAAGAAATGTCTATCTAATAATGTTCAGCCTAAAGCTGAACCCCCAATTATCAAATTAGTGTAAACATTGTTCATTACATTACACCGAATATCACCGAATGCACAATGGTGCCCAGTAAATGTAGTACCAATCCAGTCACTGTTCAGAGGATGCATGTAAATGTATATAACAATAAAATAAATTCGGCAACTGGGCTAAGTGCATCAAAAGTCTTTTTATATTGAGGCACACATATCTAGGACATGGGTTTAAAGCACTCTCGAGTGACAAGCTTTTTGATAAGCTATTTGCGATATAAGTAAGACACGTTGAATTTGGGGAAGTTTTTGTTCAACCGCAATTAAAACTGACGCCAGTTACACGTTATGTTACGAGATTATGTCCCTCCATTAAACGTGCATATTGCATTCTTAGCGCGTACTTAATGCGGATCAACGAAGTTAAATACAATCTGATGTCGTAGAAGCAATAGTTTATCAACTTCACGACTAGTTGAATAAAACATAATACAATACTCAAGACATCTAGAGAAAGTTCTGAGATCATGGTCTCGCTCCACGTATTCCATTACAAGATTCAAAAACCTTAGCATTAAGCAAGGCAGCAACTAACGCACTCACACTATACAAATTTCTTATCATTCATCAGCTATATTAATTTCAAAAAATACTTTACATCTTAACGTTTAGGTGGCATACAAAGCAACTGTAGCCAAAGTAAGTCAACTCTGCTAATTCTTTGTAATATTGTTTTCTATAAATGGTAAAATCAATCACCTTGTATGATAAAATCAATCACCTTGTATGATAAAATCAATCACCTTGTATGATAAAATCAATCACCTTGTATGATAAAATCACTTACCTAGTATGATAAAATCAATCACCTTGTATGATAAAATCACTTACCTAGTATGATAAAATCACTTACCTTGTATGATAAAATCACTTACCTAGTATGATAAAATCAATCACCTTGTATGATAAAATCACTTACCTAGTATGATAAAATCACTTACCTTGTATGATAAAATCAATCACCTTGTATGATAAAATCACTTACCTTGTATGATAAAATCAATCACCTTGTATGATAAAATCAATTACCTTGTATGATAAAATCACTTACCTTTTATGATAATTACGAATAATATAGCTGTTTAGTACATGACCTGTTATCATCCGTGTATGCTAAGCTCGCCTAATTCTACCAGCCTCCGCCTGTTACGAAACATGAAGACGAGCAAAGTATCGCGTTAAAGTACACTATATAATCGTGTAAGCCTTTATTTCTTTACGTTATACAGAAGTTACATTTTTTTTCAAATATAATCTTCCATTGATGTGAAAGTAAGCATCTCCGCCTATTGCCATTTTGTAGCGTGTACAATAAATGAAAGAGGTTGCACTTTAAGTAACTCATCAAGGCAAGTGAAAGGTGAGTAACTAGGGCTATGCAACATGTACATCGTCTCGTCGATATAAAAAAACTTGTATCGCCACTGCCGAAATTATGCTGTGGTGTTAGACCGTATACCTTTATTTTAGGGACACGGCAAAATGCGGAGTTGCTTGATCATCGTTGGCGGATTTCACATGATCTGTTTTACATGCTGTACTACGAATAATAAAATGCAAACACCCTCGTGGATTCTAAATGGTCAGATCGATAGTTCAAATGAACATCACAAATAACTATATTGAAAGTAAATATAAAAAGAAAGGTAAGACGGCGTGAAGGGAGAACGCATTGAGCTTAAATGTGAAAAAAAGGAACTGAACTGGAGTAGTATTCGCAGTTGAAACTCACACATTACGTCCTTGGTACTTTGACACAACCACGCATCTAATTATTTACCTTTGGTCGAACTTTTTCATTTTCACTACTAGGAGAAAATAAGTGGACCAGGAGGGCTAGGATGTCCTTTGATGTCTCATACTGATGTGACCTTGACACCTTGTCGTAAAACCCACACCATCGATTTGTGGGAATCGAGTTTTGACATTAAACACACGTAATCATGGTCCGCAAATGCTCACCATTCCAGCACGACGGAGACCGACTACCCATTCTAAACACCCTAGACCCCGTCTATTTGAGCACTAGCCAAGGTGAGCCTTGATTAACTGCCATGAACTGTGTATAGACCGCAGGGCACGGAGATCAATTGCTTCTTTTTCAAGCAATAATCTGATTCCCGAACGCGTACACTTCATGCAAATTTAGAAACGCATATCACAAGACATTTTTTATAAAATAATGAAAACAAATCGAACTTTGTATAGAATATTGCCTTATGTTTTGAAAGAAAGTCTTAAATTATAGCTATTTTCGAAAACATTATTTTTAGCACACATCCATCATTCTAACCCCTCTCCCCCAATCCCACCTCATTAATTAACTACATTCTTGAACTCCATATCTTCATTTGTAAACTTTGGCATGCATCAGTCATAGCTATACTTTCGCTAGAAGGTAACTATTCACCTGCTTGCCTTAATATAATGGGCTTCTTAAACAATACTAAGCGTAACATATACAAGAATACTTTTTTTTAAATTGGACAATTTATGAATAAGTGACATGAAGTTCTCTTTATTATTTGGCGACATAGATCTGCAGCGTCTACTGAGTTTGCCTTTACATTCGTATGTACCAAACATTGATTGTGTTTCGAATTCAGTAGTTTATTAGCAAACCTCGCCTTTCCTCCGCCTACATCAGCTTCGCCTGATACCACATGCTATCACAAGCCAGTTGCTTACTATTTATTATACAAATTTTAAACAACCATATCCGTGTTAGCTAACGTGTTATAAATAAATATATTTTATATACATTTACCTACAAATTGGTTAACCGAAAGAAACAATCCTTGAGCAAAGCATGGCTCAAATTGTAGTAAGGGACGTAACTGTTAAGTTTGGTGATTTGCAATCTTCTAACATTACAATTGCTATATTGGTAGACCCGGTCGCCCTCCGTCTGTTCTAGTAAGCATACATGATATACATGTAATTGAACATTAAACTTTATTATGAAGTCATTTCATGCATTCAAGCATACTGTCTTTTTTAAAGAAAATTACAATGATGAGTTCCACAACTTTAAAACAGAAATGTTCTCAAGTTAAAACAATTTTTCCAAAGCTATGTAAAACGGATAAAGCAAGAGTTGTCTATGTATTGTGAACTATACAGATTGTATACATCTAAATCAGAAGGTTTGCGAATATCTGAGTATGTAATGTGCACAATATATGGCGCCAAAATACACGAATATGACTGTATCATATGTACGAGTATTTATACATTCTAATACAAAGCGTTTATATACCAGTTAACCTTGCTTCAGGTATGGGAATCACTGAACGTTTCACGCATGGTTCCAAATGATAGAAATTAATTAAGTTATTTTGTACATGATTTTAGATTGTTGATATGCGCGTTTGACATCAAATCAAATGAATATGTAGACTAAATGAAAGCAAACAGGCTGTTGATGGTGCATCTCTTCCTTTCATAGACGAGATAGTGTCAGTCAGAACATGCACAAAATGGTTTAAAAATGTATTCTGTTAATTTCAAAATTAGTGTATTTGGCATTTCATCTGATAAATTAGATCACTTATGAGAAAGCATGCCATTTACTTTACTTGATGCATTTTAGGTTTATTCAATTTTCTAAACATAGACACTGAACGCCATCATACTCGTCGGATCTGGGTAGGCAAACATGTACAGTGTAACAGGAGTGGGAACTAGATGAACTACCCGTGAAAGTCGGTCATACATGTATGTTGGTGAGCTAGCGAAGTAGTTCATAAACAGATATACAAGCCAATCAGAGCCGTTGTCTCATTCAATATTATATACACATGTATCTCCTCACAAAGTTACCGTTCCTTTTCAATAAACAAAAACAAATCTAGATGTGCATTCAAAAGAAACGGTCTAGTTGATAAATATTGATTAAATGTCACTTTTCTGGATTTTACTTCTTGCCAGTGAAGCTAGGCTTACATTCGGTATAAGTTGTATACCATGTGTGATTGATGATAGTCGAGATGGAAGAGACACATTAATGTGGGTCAGCTGCTGGAAGGTACTATCAAATAGGTCCAAGAACTCCCGCGGCACAGCTTTCGTGATATAGAGAAGTTTATATGTCCTTTGTAGAAACACCGTGTGTACATATTGGTCAGAACATAGTTGGTCAGTTGCTTTTTAATTTCATTGACCGTGACATGTGTCTTGTCGGTGGACTCCTCAGCGCTTATTCCTGCATTTGAACGGCGTCGTCTCAAACGGATAACGTATACATGTATAGTATAGCTACATATAAATACTTCAAAGTACATGTATATAAATCAAAGCTACGTTCGTTAAGGCTATATCAACATAAACGTATGAAGTACAACTCACAGGAGAAATATGCATAATATATTTATATAAATGGATTACGTAAGATTATGTTCAAACTCAAGGTCATTGAGATCGGATTATTATATAACCCGAATAAGTTTCATATCGATGGCGAAATGAACTCGTTTGTATGTTGCATGTTTTCAGTAGATTGTGTTCGCTCGACTGCTCGTACTCATACTTCCTGTATAAAATACAAATTATAGTCCACCACCCTTCCTGTTCATACAATTCAAACAAGTAGTCGTAGTTTCCAACTCTGTGCGTGTGTTCTGGCAGGTAAAACCAACATTATGTTGATCAACGACGCACAAAGAACGGGCCCGGGGACACTGGCCAAACATTCTAATGCACACAGGTCATAATTCAGGATGCGACGTAACATTTAATCAAAGGTGCACGTACATGTACACACCTGTCGATGATTTGCTCGCCGAATTTAAGTAATTTAAATTTTGCATCAACATGAGACACTAAGGCATTGCAGGAATGTTATTTGACAAAAAAAGTGCGGCACGTGTTGTGTATACATGTTGTCTCATGCTTGTTAAAGAAGTATTCAATCAAAGTTATGGGCACAGCATGTAAGTTATATGGTGGGACGAACTGGCCGGGAGACACTTCCCCGTTTTGCGATGTAGGAGGCTTTTAATTATACGAGTCAATTACTGCTTTTTTCTCCATTTACGTCATAAATCTAAATTAAGAGTGGCATTTAACAAGTTTAGTTAATCCTTTGTTAGATCTTAATCAACCATTTTGTTGATTTCCCTAAAATAGTTTCAATGTACACATGCGTGTTTTAGATGTTTCATTTGCGCTGACTAGTTTCAAGATTACCTACCGTAGTTTATACTGTCTATACATGAGACGATGTGATGTACCAGTCACTAGCATTGGAAACGTGACACAAATGCTGTACCGTCCCCGACACGTTCAGCACCATTCTCACTATCCCGGATTGGCGCCCCAGTACAGACCGGATGAGTGTTTGATGGAAATCTAGTAAAACCGGAAAGCAACCACGATAGCACCGTAGAAGTCGAGATGATTCGTTATTAACCCTTTAGTTCGGTTTAATCCGATAGACCGGAAGACATCGGGAGAAATACCCACTAATGCTCCACCGGTGCTTGACCTGGGCTATACTAAGTTGGACAGTCGACCTACGGGACACGACCTGTGTCACTTCAGGTTATACCAGGAGAATGCAGTTAATATCTTGACACAAATGTCCCAAATCATCCCGATATACCGACTAGTTTACAGCGGCAGGTACGAGCCCAGAACTGGGACGGTGAGAATGGGGCTTGGTCCTACTGTACATGTATATACACGGTATCAATGAGTGAGTGCGATACTTTCTAAATTATATTGACTAACGAAGCAGAAAGAACCCTCACTCATTTACCTCGCAATGCACAACTCAACAATACTCGGCACACATACGCATGCTATTGATTTGCTGCCACTGGTCCCTGATCACGTGTTCTTATTTACCCATGATCACGTGATGCTACATGCAACCTTTAACCAGGGTTTCGTTTTTCTAAACCATATATGCAAAACTCAAAGTTACGCAACTATTTTAAATCTTTTAAATTAATTTTATAAAAAAACAAGGTTAAACAGCCTTGAATACCACCAGAAGACACAAATATAACATATAAGTTCTGTAGGATTATAATTAAGGAGATTTGAGTAAATTTGAGTTTTCCGTTATTTGCTTAATTAACACATATGCGCATAATTGATTGGCAAACACTGAACTGTTTGTAACTTGGTGGTTTTGGTTTGAGGTAAACTATATTCATATTTAAGTATTTTAATTGAACGTAACATTAGCAATGACATAGGTATGTTGTAAATTTAAAGATTCGAGTGGCTTCATGTAGATCGTAAATGTTACACAATTACATGTACAGCTTATTTAATTGAACCTTGCATTCATATATATGTTGATATGTAGCCAGCTATGTAATTATACTTCAATGGAAAAAAACACAAAATAAACCCCCAAACAAATACGAAATCTAATTAATAGAGTCGATGAAACGATGATCACCTACATCAGCCTTGATACGATGTACGTAACAACACCATATTGTACATATGTGACCTTAGACGTTAAACCTTAGACTATCCTGCAACTCAATGTCTGACTCAGAAATTAACAACCTTTAATCACCGACTCCACACTCCCTACGCTAATCTTATAAACTATACTTAGAATTAAAGCTGTATACGAGAGTGGTACATCGAGCAGAATACATTTATATCAATAATTGCCTAGTCATTGACTTTATACTATACCATTATCTACACTGTACATATATACTGTCAATATGTCATACATACATGCATGGGTTTTAATTGAGGGGCACACACCTTTCTTTAAGTCTGACACCATTAACACTGTACTCAGAAAGGCTCACTGTGGATGGAGATCTGTTGATGTAATAATATTAGCAAAAAACAGTCCAAGGACACACCATCCCACGCCATGTTTTATTGGATGAACATATATTACTTGGTACTGTTCCCCCAGAAACCATGTTTACTCAACTTAAATTGATGACATTTACCGAACGAGTTGTTTACCAGGAAGCAATCCAAATATACAAAACAGTTTGTGGAGATCCACCTGACTATTAAAAAAAATGATTTTGTTTTTACTTCTGAGATTCATTCACGATTACTAAGATCATCTTCCAATTTTCAGCTTTATACACCAAGACCCAACACAGAATTATTTCGTAACTCTTTCGTAAATTTTTTCAGACACTTTAATTTGGAATTCTATTCCTGAATACATTAGAACTGTTTTTCTGTCAAACATTTCAAATCTCTATATTTGAGATGGTACTCTTTATGAAAGCTGGTTCTGTTTTTAATTTTAAATTTTAGATTTTTGAAATACAATATACCTCATGATACTATACAGTGTGTGTCATTTTCATCATTTACATGTACTGATTATTACTAGATAATATTGTTTTGTAATGTGGTTGTATTTTTCTTCTTATAATTGTTCTTCTTGTATTTGTTTTGTGTTTTTGAGGTCCTTACGGCAGATTGCCATTGTCAAGTAAGAATCCTCGTTAAATCAAGTATTTTAATATTATTATTATTATTATTATTATTATTATTATTATTATTATTATTATTATTATTATTATTATTATTATT
>ENA-OREC01002132-OREC01002132.1-marine-metagenome-genome-assembly--contig:-NODE-2132-length-10692-cov-10.608196_pt1 | contig 10692 bp, 4 predicted proteins | sample MGYA00248626_ERZ508543 | MGnify/ENA primary metagenome ERZ508543 (study PRJEB26211, sample SAMN05518279) | marine metagenome | isolation source: Puget Sound, Washington, USA | host: Bankia setacea...
ACACACCCTGAATCATACATATGTATTATATAACACATTAGAAATACAAACACACCCTGAACCTTACATATATATATATTATATAACACATTAGAAATATCAACACATCCTTAACCATACATATATATTATATAACACATTATAAATAAAAACACACCCTGAACCATACATATCTATTATATAACACATTAGAAATACTAACACACCCTGAACCATACATATCTATTATATTACCAATTAGAAATACAAACAGGCCCTGAACCATACATGTTCATTATATAACACATTAGAAATACAATCACACCCTGAGCCATACATATATATTATATAACACACTAGAAATTGAAACACATCCTGAACCATACTTATCTATTATATAACACATTATAAATACAAACACACGCTGAGCCATACTTATCTATTATATAACATATTAGAAATACAAACACAATCTGAATCATACATATCTATTATATAACACATTAGAAATACAAACACACCCTGAACCATACATATGTATTATATAACACATTAGAAATACAAACACACTCCGAACCATACATATCTATTATATAACACATTAGAAATACCAACACACCCTGAGCCATACATATATATTATATAACACACAAGAAATGCAAACACACCCTGAACCATACATATCTATGATATAGCACATTATAAATACAAACACACCCTGACCCATACTTATCTATTATATAACACATTAGAAATACAAACACACTCTGAACCATACAGATCTATTATATAACACATTAGAAATGCAACACACTCTGATCCATACATATCTATTATATAACACATTAGAAATACAAACACACCCTGAACCATACATATCTATTATATCCTATTAGAAATACATTGGCTAGGTAAGTGACTTACTACGCACACATGGCGTTGAGGGCAATATGACAGATTACTGACTGCATGGACAGTCCAAGCTAGAAGGGTGTATGGTGCGAAGCCAAGCTGAGGGTCATATACACTTCTAGCTTTGACTGACCAGTCAGTAAAGTGCATATTGCACGAAAATACATGTTTTATTTGTTATATTATACCGAATCTATGGGTTGAAACAAAACAGATAAGGTCTGAAAAGGTCTGAAATCAAAACAATTTAAAACGATTTAACAGACCAATAATATATTTACGAATCAAAAAGCTGCCATATTTGTCGTATAATGTATCGTGTAACATTCTACCTTAAACATTAAACCTGTATTGACAAATATACCGAAACAGTCGGTACAGAAAATTCTGAGCTATTCCTTATAACAAAACTAACGTTATGTATTGTTTGCGGTCCTCACTGTATACAGTTTTGTTGTTGAAACACATCTGGAATGTTGATATGGGTAGTTCCTTCCATAGCTATCTCATAATTCAGTTTGTTTAATGTTTTCCAACTACACTTGTTTTCATCGTAAGTGATCTAGGGTATCTTTGTGAATGAACTCGCCACGTATCGCTCGGGTAGCTTTAATGTCCTATATGTACTTCTCGATATTTTGATTGGTTTGATCTTTTATATAATGTGTTTAATAACGACGGCTCAAATATTTTTAAAAATGGAAAACTGACATTTGTCAACTACCAGGAACTGAAAAAAGCTTACAAAGGCTTCTGAATTATTTAGGATGTTGATAACATCTATTTATATCTGAATGTAAGTTATATAACAAATTCCATGGTTTCTTCTATAAAACGATTGCTGTATCTCTGCTTTTGAAACGCGTTCTTGGTCTCAATCAATGTTCTATTTACAGTGTCTTGGTCTCAATCAATGTTCTATTTATAGTGTCTTGGTCTCAATCAATGTTCTATTTACAGTGTCTTGGTCTCAATCAATGGTCTATTTATAGTGTCTTGGTCTCAATCAATGGTCTATTTATAGTGTCTTGGTCTCAATCAATGTTCTATTTATAGTTTCTTGGTCTCAATCAATGTTTTATTTATAGTGTCGTGGTTTCAATCAATGTTCTATTTATAGTTTCTTGGTCTCAATCAATGTTCTATTTATAGTTTCTTGGTCTCAATCAATGTTCTATTTATAGATTCTTGGTCTCAAGCAATGTCCTATTTATAGTTTCTTGGTCTCGATCAATGTTCTGTTTATAGTATTTTGGTCTCAATCAATGTTCTATTTATAGTATCTTGGTCTCAATCAATGTTCTATTTATAGTATACTGGTATCAAGCAATGTCCTATTTATAGTGTCGTTGTTTCAAGTAATGTCCTATTTATAGTGTCGTGGTTTCAAGCAATGTTCTATTTATAGTATCTTGGTCTCAATCAATGTTCTATTTATAGTATACTGGTATCAAACAATGTCCTATTTATAGTGTCGTGGTTTCAAGCAATGTCCTATTTATAGTGTCGTGGTTTCAAGCAATGTTCTATTTATAGTATCTTGGTCTCAATCAATGTCCTATTTATAGTGTCGTGGTTTCAAGCAATGTTCTATTTATAGTGTCGTGGTCTCAATCAATGTGCCATTTACAGTATATTGGTCTCAAGCAATGCACTATTTATAGTGTCCTGGTTTCAAGCAATGTTCTATTTATAGTATCTTGGTCTCAGTCAATGTCCTATTTGTAGTATATTGGTCTCAATCAATGTTCTTTTTATAGTATATTGTCTCAAGCAATATCCTATTTATAGTGTCGTGGTTTCAAGCAATGTTCTATTTATAGTGTATTGGTCTCAATCAATGTTCTATTTATAGTGTTGTGGTTTCAAGCAATGTTCTATTTATAGTTTGTTTCTTGGTCTCAATCGAGGTTCTTTTAATAGTGTCGTGGTTTCAAGCAATGTTCTATTTATAGTGTCGTGGTCTCAATCAATGTTCTATTTATAATGTCGTGGTCTCAAGCAATGTTCTATTTACAGTTTATTGGTCTCATGCAATGTCCTGTTTATAGTGTCGTGGTTTCAAGCAATGTTCTGCTTTTAGTATCTTGGTCTCAATCAATGTCCTATTTATAGCATATTGGTCTCAATCAATGTTCTATTTATAGTATATTGGTCTCAATCAATGTCCTATTTATAGTATCTTGGTCTCAATCAATGTCCTATTTATAGTATATTGGTCTCAATCAATGTTCTATTTATAGTGTCATGGTTTCAAGCAATGTTCTATTTATAGTATAGTTTCTTGGTCTCAATCGATGTTCTATTATAAGTGTCGTGGTTTTAAGCAATGTTCTATTTATAGTGTCGTGGTCTCAATCAATGTTCTATTTATAGTATCGTGGTCTCAATCAATGTTCTATTAATAGTGTCGTGGTCTCAGGCATTGTTCTATTTACAGTATATTGGTCTCAAGCATTGTCCTATTTATTGTGTCGTGGTTTCAAGCAATGTTCTATTTATAGTATCTTGGTCTCAATCGATGTTCTATTAATAGTGTCGTGGTCTCAAGCAATGTTCTATTTACAGTATATTGGTCTCAAGCAATGTCCTGTTTATAGTGTCGTGGTTTCAAGCAATATTCTATTTATAGTATCTTGGTCTCAATCAATGTCCTATTTATAGTATATTGGTCTCATTCATTGTTCTATTTATAGTATCTTGGTCTCAATCAATGTCCTATTTATAGTATCTTGGTCTCAATCAATGTCCTATTTATAGTGTCGTGGTTTCAAGCAATGTTCTATTTATAGTGTCTTGGTCTCAATCAATGTTCTATTTATAGTGCGAATACATTTTCAATAAATCGATGGTGATGGCTAAAGACATGGTAGTCCTTTATCTTCTAATTATTTCTTTTCGGTTAAAGCCCTTTTTAATATTCTATTTACACAAATACAGACCCGTAACTTGTTTTCATTGATGATATTTTATTTCACTCACTTAATTGAAGTTTACTCAAGTCGATTGATCTAAGCACGTATGTGTACTTCTAACTTTTAATCGATGGTCTGAAAATTGATTCACTAACTACCCATTATGCTCGTCATTATTAGCGTTGTTTGTACGACTCTGAAGTGAGTTCGTCTTTGATGGCACATGTTAAAGGTATTGAAACTGTATTTTACTAAATCTGGACTAAATCTAACTCAATTAAATACATGCATTATCTATTTAAAAGATAAAACTTCAATATTTACATAGTCATCGGTAAAGTGTGTATTTTTTATTCTATAACTCACGTAGATGTATTATATGACTCACCATGTAATAGTTCTCCCTGTCGCAGTATAGATGTTGTACGGTAATCATGCAAGATATGTTTTTTACACGAACCCCGGATACCTACATGTTCCTATCGCCAGGTCGACCTTGGCTACTATGAATTAACTTTACTTTCCTTACTGCTCACACTTCATAACGCGTAAAGAAAAAAATAGACAACTGACATATAACTAATAGCATGAAGGTAACACCACATCGACACAAGTTCTCTACACTGATCACCCTCCTAAAGTTAGATTCGGCCACCCCGTTAAGTGTCGACAGAATACTATTCCTTCTATAATATGTGTTATAGTCATGAAGACATTACAATCTGTGTAAGGCTCGTATGCGCCGTTTTACATAAGAAGATTGCTAACGCTCACAATTAGGATCCTGACAATTAGAAAAATATAAACCATTTAACCTAAAATAACTTTATTTGATTGATTCGTTGTTAATTTGTTTTGTGATCTTTATTTTACTTGATTTGGCATAATCTATTGTTTAAGTGTAGTTCAAATCCAAAATTACTGCGCATCTTAATTGAGTGTGTACGTTCTTTAGTTTACCGGTATCAGGTAGAGCAGGCGATATGAACTAAGCTGTCTGAAAGATACTTAATCAGTGTGAATCCTTTTTGTCAATTCATGATCATCGTTCTCAGCTACTTTATAGCGACTCTAAAGTGTTCAAACGTTCGTAAAATCAATAATCCAGGTTTTTGAATTAATACATCCTTTTTGTAACATTCAATTGATGGGATACCATTCTAGATTCAATGGAGTCGATAAATTTCGATGAGGCTTATTTGTTAATAAACAGTATGTGATAATAGTGTTTATATCAATAAGGTTTACTTTTAATTCAACTCATTTACAACGACTCTGGTCAGGGATAAACTATATTAACGTGTGCAAGGTAAATAGTAACGTTTCTTATATTCTGAAAATGTGGCTGCAAACCTGTTAGATGTATAATATTCAACATGAGTTCCTAATATAAATAAATTACGCTAAATATTTCGAAGAGAACAGATACACGTGTATGCTTTCTTTCGTTGTGATACAGATGCATTTTTCCACATGGTATAGTTAACCGAGTGTAAGTCCTAAAAGCAAAATACTGTATTAACCATACGGAGAGATGATACTTTTACAATCTTAACATGGACAGTTCAGGGGTTGTCGGAAAGTTTTGAATCAATGTAATTTGTCAGTAAACAGCACGTATATGTTTCCAATTTAATGATTTTAATCACAGTATAGTCGGACAGCGTCATGGTTATATTGTCATGTATTGGCTATAAAAGCTTGCATACTTAAGAAAAAAATGCCACAGCGTTAACCAGTGATGTTGATGATAATGGCGGTGATGCTACTTATTGGCTAGTAATAATGTTAATTCGAATATGTTTTTTTTTTTAGTGTTTGACTTTTGTCGGTTCTGCGTGGTCAATCGTTTTTTTTTCACCCCGGCCACAACGGCCAATGACCTCCGACTTCGAAGAATTTTCTATCCCAGATGTTATCCATTACATTTATTTTCCTATATTAATTCTTGAGAAAGAGCCAGTACCTTTTGAATGTTCAGTGCTAAACAAGAGAACTACTGGTACATTTTTTATAACGTCTTTACTATGACGCGGTCCTAGGCTATCGAGGAAGCGGTATTCGAATATGTGAACTAAGACAGTGCTATGTTATGTTAAAGGAAGATAAATTACTTAATTATTTTTACCGGTTTAATTTTAGGAATAAGGGAACCGAAGGAAAGGAAAATTCGGAGCAAAAGCTCTCTTGTAGTATACCTATTTTTGGACACTTCAACACTTCGGACACATCATGTTTGGTTAGTTATGAGCCCCATCATGTACAGAGGAGGTGAAGAAGATAGAGCGATGATGACAAAGTGTGTAAGGACCACCATCCTCTGCTTTGTGTTATTCGTTGGTTTACTCCCGGGAGTCACAGATGCAGCGGTACGTACCTGTAAAACATTCTCATCAGCTATTTTAAGATTGCAAATAAATGCCTATTATAGTACGTTGCCACCGGGCTACATGTATCTAATTACAGAAGCACTAACGCAAGACGTTAGGCAGCTATGTTTAATCGTGTTGAGTTAATGATTTAAAACGTATTAATTCTGAAACTGCTGACACTGTCGAAACACGTTAGGTTTGTGCGTATGTGCTTTAGTATAACGGTACCAGAGTTTTTAGACGGCAAATGCAAGAAACGATGTTTGATTTCAGTTTGGTTGCGTGTGTATTTCAATACTTTTAACTTTTATTTTCGTATATCTTAGAAACACAAACGTGTGAATATCAGAAGCAAAAACAGAAAACACAATCAATATATTACACACACTTACAAGTATGTTTGACCATTAGTTGTGTGTGTTATCTGTTGAACTAATGTTTCATTTAACTTAGTAAACTATTCTGAAAGGGGAGAAGATTACACGTATGCTGACCGAGAGGTTCCGGTTTCAAGCTTTGTTTTGGGTTCAGCATGTGTAGCGATTCAAAATGATTTTATTTTCATCAGAATGACTGGTGTGGGAAAGTTGTCATTGACTTTAAAATAATGACGTCGGGTTAAAAGCAGGAGAGAGGGGTGACTGTTCGGTTCATTTAAATCAAATACGGCTCAAAACGACGTTAATACATAATGCACCTCCTACAAAGACATATTATACACATCTTGGAAAAAAACAACCCGTGTGACTTGAACTATAATATCCCGAAGTAAACATGCACAGTGCATTAATTATTATTATTATTTTACCCTACTGGCTGTAACGTCGATTTTGATTGTATATTGCGACAGTGTTTGAGACTATTAAATACCATGTACATACCGTCGCTAATTGTTGACGTCAAGCTATGTATAAACAAATCGCTAAATCAAAACTCATAATCAACGAAAAATCTAAAAAAAACGACGCCATTGCCGACTAATAGGGCTTATCGTCATCATATATTTCTTTTATAATTGCGACAGTATATGCATTGTTAACACTCGTAGTTTGTATGAACAGGCCCCGATAACGCGTCACCTTTAAAACTATGTGTGACATCGTAGCGTATCATTGTGATTAAAACAACGAAGATTCCATGTTTAATACATTATAGGTGAGTTCGGGTCAGTGACGAAGTATCCATCTTAGTGTACAGCAGACGACTCTTGTTGAATATATGGGTGTGCCGTTATACAGTACCTATTGTCATTGTTTATGAACCTTAAACTGGTGGATAACATTTCATACAAAACACCATCTCTCATTGTTACATTGTTGATACACCATCTCTCATTGTTACATTGTTGATAATTACACCGTAAACATCCTTTGACAAACATATCAGAAAAGTACACGCACCGTTTAATCATTTGTCACATGATGTAATTTTTGAATTTACATCAAAGCAGAACCGACCCTACACTGCAACAAAGTGCGTACGTTTACAGAAAGGGTGGTGCGTTTGTAAGTCATTGTATGCGTTTGTATTGCAATTGTATTCTTTTGTATTATTTGTGTATTGTTCTGGTTTATTATAATTGGTATTGTCACTTGTGTGTTATGAAAGGCGAGATTAGGTTCACACACAAACTGCACATCGTCTTTTCAAAAGCTTACAGACGTAGTTTAGACCGTCGCGTTGAGTTTGTATTGTGGATATTTGAATTGTTGTATTTCCGATTTGTGTTTCGTCAATGTGTATGTGTTCCCACGCAATTGTATAACATTTCCCTGTTACTAATTATTGACTCTTATTCTAACGTGTACATTTAGTCTTGGATCGTCAGAGTCCGGTTTAGACTAGTACAAACCCACTCGATCAAGGTAAATATAAGTACAGATGTACTGATTTCCAATAAGAAGTTGAGGTTTCGGCTCAAATATTTTGACAAGGACACGTCGAGGGTCACACGAGAAGGCAAATGTGTCATACTGTTTTTTGTTAAATAAGGGTTTCAGCATAGTTGGTTAGCTTTCTGACCTTTTTAATTCAACACAGCAGTCGGGGGAAAAGAGTTTAAGGAAATATAATACGAAGCGGTTAAGTAGTTTAGTCAGTACTCTTTTGTCATATATTTTATTATGCATGCTTGGTCAAGTTTCATTTCCAAACACCGACTGACAGACCTGCCAATAAACCGACTACCCATGATATGACGGACGGATAGACCAGCCAACAAACCGACTACCAATGATATGACCGACGGATAGACCAGCCAACAAACCTTAATGTCACTGAGTATCCAGAAATCTGACTACCCATCATATGACAGACCGACACACCTGCCAACAAACCGACTATTCATTAAATGACCGACTGACAGATCTGCCAACAAACCGACTATTCATTAAATGACCGACTGACAGACCTGCCAACAAACCGCCTACCCTTAATGTGACTGACCGACAGAATAGCCAGAAATCTGACTACCCATCATATGACAGACAGACAGACAGACCTGCCAACGAACCGAATACTCATTAAATGACCGACTGACAGACCTGCCAACAAACCGACTACCCTTAATGTGACTGACCGATGACAGACCAACAGATCTGCCAACAAGCCGACTATCCGAAATGTGACAGACCGACAGATCTGCCAACAAGCCAACTATCCTAAATGTGACCGACCGACAGAACAGCCAACAAACCAACTACCCTTAATGTATGTATTATATGACCGACATAAAAACCTGCAATCGAACTGACTGCCTGTCATATATCAAACCGACAAACTTGTTAAGAAATAAGGAGAAATACATATACCTTGTTTAATAAGCACGATAATCTATTCGTGTTCCGGGGTTCAAAACATGGAACTTTAGAATTCGACATAATAAATTTAATTCTGTCTCATCTTGATAAAGACTCCAATTGCTTACCTAGATACATGAAGGGCAACTCATCGTTATTAAGCATAGGGTATAGGTCGTATCAAATTGCCTTCGATATATTTGTTTGGTATTTCACTTTTGTATTCATAAAACTGTCCCTTTGTTGGTATTGAAAATAATCGATTAAGTTACAATAAATCAAATCAAGTGTGAATAGTGTTCTAACCGACAATTCAATCCAACCAGACTGTCTATTGCTTAACTCTAGTTAATTAAACGGACATATTTGGTGTACGGTGTCATAGACAAGTCTGAAAGCGATGTGTTAAAAGCAAAATAAGGGGCTAAAGAAGGATTTGAATGCCCAAGTTTGTTTAACAATAAAGGGTGACAGTTGTACATGCAGTGCACATTAAATCGTGTTTACAGCTCTGACACAGAAAACCTCAGATAGAGAATCAATTAATATTTTAGATTTCTTTTCCATTCCGACACACGTTTAGAATCGCTAAAAAATAATTAATACGTTGATGAAATCATTTTATATCATCTTAAGGCGAATTAACTTTTTTACGATTTTACGGCTTTTAAAATAAAGGTATCATAAAAGAGGACGCAGTTCGTGTAATTTCTACATTTATTAGCTTGTTATTCTACGACTGTTTTGTGTTTTCCTTATCATATATTGTAGTATATTTTATTGATATTGTTGTTGCTATGGTATTGCGTGAATGGTTTGATAGTAGGTGTAGATAAAGATTGGTTGTCTCGTAAGTTTGATAGTTATACTGTACATTACGATGGTATAAATGCAAGATTTACAACGGTCGTAGTATGTTTAAACTGAGGGTAACCAACATATCAAATAATATTATACCTTACACAAATTTGATTCGTCTTTGTGTATACAAACTGCAAGAGGCCTTATGTTATCGTAGTACGTGAGCTGACAGCTTAGCGGGTCACTATGCTGACATAGCGACCGGTCATTCTTCCAGCATTGTGGCCCGCTGCAATATTTGGTCGCGATGAGCGAAAATCACAACACATGAATCTTCTAGAACTGTCAAAACAACCAAGTGTTTTGCAACAGTGACGGGGTTTAAGATAATCTGCTCAATAGTAAAAAATCTAAAAAGACAAACTGTTACGGCATCTGTTTTATTTGCTTTTAATCCAGTGTGCGATATGATATAAGAAATAGTTCACACCACTTCGGGCCGCCTGGCATTATAGTGACCTCCCAAATTAAAGTTGACAATTTGTCTATCACCCATCAGTCCTCTAATATTTATTTCATTATTCCGAAAAAAAGAGATAAAATTATAGTCAATGTTGTTATTGGTGTTGATAATTGTCACATAAAGTTTATGTCGGAAGAATTTTTTTATCAATAAAGCGCATGCGCACGACAGTCTTCGTATGTGTCCGTGTCGTTTTATAGTTATTTGACAGAATACGTTATACCAATTGTGGACACTACATTTTGACCGTACTGAAATCTACCAAAATCCTATTGGCAGTTTGCATTGAGAATGTTATTGATGTTTAATAATAAGAAGAAAACTAGCAAATTGCGTCGTGACGTCCGTTCATAAGGCCTTTAGGTTACAACGTATTAATACATGTGGTATAA
>ENA-OREC01002133-OREC01002133.1-marine-metagenome-genome-assembly--contig:-NODE-2133-length-10689-cov-19.246136_pt1 | contig 10689 bp, 9 predicted proteins | sample MGYA00248626_ERZ508543 | MGnify/ENA primary metagenome ERZ508543 (study PRJEB26211, sample SAMN05518279) | marine metagenome | isolation source: Puget Sound, Washington, USA | host: Bankia setacea...
TGGTGTTCCCCCCCCCCCCCCCACACCCCCCATTAAAGAGCCAGCCTCCCGGGCTTAAGATACACCTCTTTATACCTATTTGCACCTTTACCCTTAGAATGCATATCATAACTGTGAGGCGCTCTACGGGAATACAATCAGTAACTATTCATTTGAACTAGCTGGCGGCTCACCATTCGGCCATATCAGATCAAGTACCCAACATGGCTCCAACCTTCAACCTCCCACTCAGAAGTCGGCACCATAACCTCAAGGTCATGGACACTATGTGTGTATTTCAGTTGAAAAAAATAGATGTACGTAATAGATGCAACCGTTAACACATAATGTCATTTACGTACCTAGCACTACATCTACATAGACATCTATTCAATCGTTCGATCCAATACTATGGGCTTTATAACACGGTACATTCTATGAAGTACGAGTTATTAGGTATTGTAAGTTTTCTTTCTATTATGTCATTCAATAACAGAATATAACTGTTAGTATGATATACGAGGATGTTTTCAGCCGCCAAAGTGTATACCTATAATAGACAAAGTTAAGGACCAAAGAGAATGATGGTGGGGTGGGTCCCTTTTCTTGGTGGGTGGCGAGGGCCATGGTACTCGGGATATTCAGGGCCGGGTAAGGGGTGTGAGGACATGGCGGTGGTAGCTGGCTATATATTGGAGACTTTCTCTTGAATTGTCACAAACAAGATCCTACTACTGTAAGCACTAAGACGTTCTACTGTCAGCACTAAGACGTTCTACTGTCAGCACTCAGACGTTCTACTGTCAGCACAAACGTAAGTAGCAACTTTTGTATATACGTGTTAAGCATTAAATCAACATTTCATTAATAATCGTTTTGTTTTCATCTCAGTGCAAAAAGAGTAAAACTAAATAGATGACCATGTATGTTTAGCACTGTTTAACAGTTAGGGGACTATTTGTCAGGTACTAAACCCTTTAAGATCACCCTTTAAGTGTTAATGAATTTCTTTTAGTTATTTAAGAAAAAAACAATTTATGTAATTTATACTTTTACTGGATGGCAATTTACTACTTGTGTTGATATTTTGGTTAACGCGCTTTTTGATTGGATACGATGATTAACTTGCAACTGTAAATACGCAAATGTTAACACACTCACTTAGTGTTCAAATTTGATCAAAGGTATTGTTTGTAAACCTGTGGTATCCTTCTGTACAATGTTGTTTTTATTAGTATCGTAAGTTTAAGTGACATAAAGCAGTTCGATGTTAAGCTTAAACTTAACGTCTGCAGTTTAAATCTGTACGAAACGTAATGACACATAAATGTTAAGATATTTTGGTAATACAAGATAGCATCCTTAAGATACAGAATGTTTTAATATGAATAACATTATGGGGTGATTTTCTAGGTATGTCGTGTTGTATAATATGTTTATATTTGTATTTAATGATAATACGTTTATTTCAGATTCAGCATGCAGTATTTTACCACAGTCCTCCTTCTGGTTGCCGTTGTTGGTATATTTGCCGCACCAAAGGACCATGTCTCCTCTGCTTCAGTGAGTGGCGATACGTCTGTTTCTGGAGACAGTGCTAGCCATTCCGGGGGATCAGGATCAGCAGTGAGTGGCGATGCGTCTGTTTCTGGAGACAGTGCTAGCCATTCCGGGGGATCAGCAGCCAGTGACGAGGTGGTCGCTGTAGCACAAGCACTTGTTGAAGCTGTAGAGGAGGAAATCACTGGATCAGCCAAGACTGGAAAAAACACAGGACTGGCTCGAGCCAATGAAGTTAGAAGCTGCAAGAAGGAAAGCGCCAAATTCCAAGTGTGTGTTTCTTTGTCCCCTGATGATGAGCGCATTCCAGCACTTCTGGCTTTCCTAAACGAGGATGATAGTGTAAATGAGAGTATCAATGCACCAGCAATAAGCTCACTCCAAGCTGTAGCACACACAGATGCTACCGAAGGTGTCTCAGGGTCAGGTGGAAACTCCGGGTCTGGTTCCAACTCAGCTGATTCCGAGTCTTCTGTCGAGTCGGAATCATCTGAAACATCCGACTAAAGCGTACTTTCCAGTGACGACCTCGTGAAACACCTACACGGATTGACCAATGGTCGCAATCCTCTTACTATCCAACCCGCTGGACATTATTCTTAATACGATGATATTTCATTCTTCTCTTCTACGGTTTAACCAATAGTATTTCATAATTATATGTAAGAAAAATACTTTGATTAAAGCAATTACTTTCACTATTGACATAAATCAGATTGATTTGATCAGCTTCTCTTTATTTGGACGTCAATGAAACCCCGGTTATCATTGCTAATGAAACTAAACTATTCTTTCATTTTTATTATTGTTTGTCTTGTTTTCTCAACTTTTAAATAAAAGCTATCTATAATCAACTAAATCGTGTTTAATGTATGCTGTTTCACACAGAGATTGTATATCTAACGCAAAACTATCCTAACTATATTTGAAATAAGAAGATAGTTGCGACAGTTTTCAGTTAACATGTTTCTATCAGTATTATTTGTTAATGTATACAAAAAACTATCCGTACAACCAGAGAAGTTCGAACACCCTTTGATGGACACACTCAGAGTTCTCACTGCGTTAATGATTGTGAGTCTTACTTTGTGGTAAAACATGTTTGAAAAAGCATTTGATAAATATGCAATTTGCCTACAGTAGTTTCATATATTGCCAAGCAACATACTCATCCAACTATTTACATGTATTTGAGTTTAGAATTAAGGAACAAGGTTTTCTCATAAAGATCAGCCTTCCCATTTGATATATTGACTTTGTAATGACTACGTTTATTTTAAATGTTCATGTGTGTAAAATTGACTTCATTATTTGACAGAAGAATGACGGTCTATTATGTTACACAAGTGTTAAAGCGATGCATTTACAACAACACGAGTTGTTCTAACTATACTATCGAATTAAGAAACACGAACTCGTAGTTGTTGCAAGTCCAGGCGCATGGACCAATCTTACATTCACACAACGTTCACATGTGAATTGTCTCACTTTTAAACATAAGCAAATATACATTAAACAAAAGACACGTTTAGCACTATACTAATATATGTAGTTGACCATTTTATTCCTAGATACCTATATCATAAAAACAGCATATATATTTGCTTTAACTGCAATGGAAAAAATGAAATATTTCGTGCGTATTGCATTAATAACAACGGATTTGTTTAAAGCGAGTTCACTCTAGCTGCTACAGTCTTGACAGTTTGGTGTGTTAAATGCTAATATTAAATGTCACAACCAAGGCGACGAAGGGTCAATGGACAGTTTTCTTCGGTCGCACCGGAAGTTAAAAGCGCCGCCCCATCAACGATCAGTGGTGTTGTCAGATTTCCGAACAGCTCAATAGCACTGATTCTTCTGTCTCCAGACAAGAGCAGCTCGACTGGCTCACTCATCAGTGTCACTGCCTTGAAGTAGGAGGCAAAGGTTCCACGTACGACCAACTGGTAACCCTGTACTGTCAACTGACCATTGAGAGTGGTGAAGGAGTCACGGTTGACCAGTTCTAACTCAATGTTGATAACGTCACTGTCACAATCAAAGCTTCCTTCCCAAGTACCAGAGAGCTGTTCAGCATCTGTGAAACGACAGGACTAAATAGTGTACAGTTATGAAATAAATTTGAGCAACTTTATAACGGATTAATGAAACTCGACACTTAACGGTCCGCTTTGCTAAGTATAAAAGGTTACCGAGACGTGTTGTCATTTACAATGTTAATCGATTTGCTTTAGATATTTGCTCGGTGTTGTGTTTGCTAGAGTTTCACCAAGGTGTAAAATGCGAGATATGTCAATCAAAGCGCATACACTGTGCATTTTTATAGCTTTTGCACGAGATCGTTTCCCATATATTGCGGACGTCTATGTTGTCACAAACTTTGCTTAAGATTGTTTGGTTGTGATTGCTAGAGTTAATACGGAGGATTTTAAAGGGGAATTGGTTGTATGATGTCTTCTATAGTAAAGTATATGCTTGTTTTCTTGATTGTAAACAGGCTTTCGATAGGGTATGGCATGACGGGCTATTTTATAAACTAAGTCACTATTTGAAAGCCCCTGTCTTAAGTTGTGTATTAGCTATGTACACAGACTCATGTAGCAAAATTCGTTATAACGAACGGTTTTCAGAACCCGTTTCTGTGTTACAGGCTACTCGTCAAGGGGGATAAGTAGCCCAATATTCTACCTTTTGTACATAAATGACATTATTTAAGAACTTGAAAACTCAGGTTATGGATTGTGTATCGCTGGTAAAAGTTGTAGTTGTATTTGCTATGAATATTCTTGTAGATTGAGATATACGTATGACCCTATAAAGTGTTCTGTTGTTATTTAACATGAACCTACGAGGTCTTATAACATTCAACATAGATACTGGAAACTAGGAAGTAATTCGATTTTAGAAACTGAAGAGTATACCCATCTTGGTATTAACTCTAATAAATACTCGAATCAGCTGAGTAGCATTGAGTCTTCATCTCGGAAGTTACGTAGTACCCTTATGAGTCTAGTAAACGTAGGCATATGTTACAATGGGCTTAACCCGGTCACAAGTAATATACAATCTATAAATGTAGTGTTATGCCTAGAGCATTATACGGTTGCGAAATCTGGCCAGTCTTAAATAATAAGTTGAAATCAATGCTAGAAAAATCACACGGGTTTTGTTTAAAATGTATTAAGTGCATACCTAAATATACGAGGACAGATATATGTGTGAGTCTCATAGGTAGCCGTATTATTTGCTTTGAAATTGAACAACGTAAACTGTTGTTTTTTCTGGGACAACTGTGTTGCCTGTCTTCTTTACATGTTTCAAGATCTATATTTCTTTATAGAATTGTTGTATTTTATCATGATAAACGTAATACAACGTGCTATGGATTTGTACCTGAAATGGTAAGACTTCGCAATTATTCACTTGAAATGTATTTTGTTGATTTTATGCAAACTTGTCTTTTCCCACATCAACATCCATGGAAAACGTTAGTCGGTAATGCCATTACTGGGAAAGCAGAGTCAGAATGGTACTCGAGTATGTTGGAAATATTTGTCTAAGATATTTTATTTCTATTAAATCGTTTTATAGTTATTATAATTCATGGGAACTCAGTAAAACCAATAGACATTTGAAAAACAACAACATTGTAATTGAATGTTGTTAATCAAAATGAAAATAAGAATATTGAACTTTTTTGTTAATCTGTAAGACTGTAATCTATATGTGAATTTATATTGGTATTTATGTTAATCTAATCGTACGCGTATGTGCACATCGTTGAGTTTGTTCATATATGGATATTGTCTTGCACATACTTCAATCGCAAATACGCACACAGACAATCACACACGCACACACACACACACACACACACGCACAAACACACATGCACAAACGTAAACATGTTCATACTCACAAACAAACGCTCATCCATATACATACAGACTTCCTTGCATGTTTTCTATATTGTAAAGATAGTAATCTTTATTGTACGCGTGTTGTACCTGTATTTGATTTATATGCATTTCTGTTTTCTTTGTTGAATACTTTTTGTACATGTGCTATACTTTTGTAGTTACATGTCTTTATGTATTTCTTTAAAAAATGCTTATCATTTTGTTGGAATAAATAAACATATATAATAACTATATGGTTATATAGTGTAGTCACAAATAAAAGTATACGTTGCTTGTCATAGTTTTAGAAAGTCAGTTTGTAAATTGCGAAAGCCGAACTTCATAGAACCCAATTGGCACACTTATGGAATCACATAAATAGGTGGCGTTCCAAAGTATGAAGTTGGGGTGCAAATCGTAAACCTACCTGGTTCACAGCAACACGTGAAACTACTATTGACCACGTTGTTTCTGTCACATATGCCTTGTTGATCACACCCTTCTTTGTGTACTGTTGAACAGAAATAGGTACATGTAGCGTGAATAGTTAACATTGGTAATCGTCTTTCAGAAAACAAACCGTTTAACTCTTTCTTGATACAATTCTTTGTCGGTAAAAACAGTACTGTAAGACTATTTTTACCCAAGCAAAGTAAAATAATGTTTTAACTTTGTTTCTGTTTAAAGACTTTGAAACAAGGAGTATTACTTATACACATCATTCTCGTTGGCACTGATGTACTATACTAGTAGTATAACTTCTATATAGATAATAGCTTCACGGGTATTTAGAAGGTCATGTTGTATAGTTTAAACATATGTTATTGGATGATAGCATTGTATTACATATAGTCATACGTTCAGATGCATCACAGTCCGCCTCTCTACCAGCTATCAAACTGTCACACTCTGCCCCTGTCCATCCTGACATACATATTTTGTACCCAGCAGGACTGCATGTGTAGTGGGCGCTGTGGTTGGTTACAGGGTCAGATATTAATACTGTTGTTGTTGGAAGTGTTGTTGTAGTTGTAGTAGTTGTAGTTGTTGTTGGGGTCGTTGTGGTGGTTGGAGTAGTTGTTGTAGTTGGCGTAGTGGTTGTTGTTGGAGTTGTTGTTGTTGTAGGGGCCGGCGTTGTTGTAGTAGTAGTAGTTGTTGTTGTAGATGTTGTTGGAGCTATCTCACATCTGTTGCCATGATATTCTATAAAAAAGTTTCATTGTTGTTTGAATATGAATAATGAAATTCAACATTGTAAGTTATCTTCTTTTTTTTTAATGATCAACATGTGTCTGAATCTTGACTATATTTGGTATATCTCATTTCAAGCATCAGAAATATTTATTTTCTGACTTTTTTAGAATAGAATAAATATCAGTTTATTAGTTTGATAAAATACATGAGATACATAGCAACCAACAATTTACATAGGCAGGATGGCCATACCAGTATGTATACAGTCATTATTTGCAGCTTCTATAGTTTTTTACATGAATAACTTTTGGACGTATGGACCATCTCCTGCATAAACATAGATAATTATGACCTTTCAAACATTGCTATCAAGACAGATCCAGTCAGTATGCAGCTTACTGACTGTATAAACTTCAATATTATAAAGAAAACTTTTCAAACACATCAATGTAATATTGTATTAACTCACCTGGTTCACAGCAGCATGTGACATCATCCTGGAGCTTGCTGTTTCTGTAGCAGACGCCATGTTGATTACACCAGTCTATTTGGACTATTTTAACAAAATCATAACAGTAACAGTTTTAAACATGAACTAAAATACATACACCACCAATATTTACCTTCTGCTTCTGACCTCCTGTGAAAGTTAAGAAACCTAGTAGCCAAAACTGCTAGCGGGCAAATCTATGTAAACAAGGGGAGATAAGAGAAAGTAGCTCCAATATCTCACATGCAAGGCTTTCGTAAGACTCTACAATACACCCAGTCTAGGTAACATTCTGTCCCTCTTGATCATGCATATTATATCAATGCAGGATTTAAGCTCCAATAAAAAATATAATCTAGGATAATGCAGGGTAGTGGAGGTCAAAGAATTGAAGCAAAGAACAAAAACAACATAAACATTCTGGACAAAGTTGTCTCTCTGTTGTACTAAACAAGCATCTTAAAACTGAAATTTCATTGTTACGTTGTACTTAAAAGATGTTCTATGGAAATCTCGCATTGTGTGCATTTAGAGTTTTGTAAAATTGCCTATGCTGTTTTGCAACATTCTATAACAAAAATGAGCAACACCAAACTTAGACAGCATGTGCATAAAGAGATCCACGGTTTTCCATTTTCGATATTTGTTATTGCCAAATTGTTATATAAGAAATTTTGAAATAAATATGATTATATAACAGTGTCAAATAATCGATTAAATGATTTTAAATTCAGCACCACAACTATTAAATACTGACACTATGGAAAACCAAATCTACATACAATCAAATATTTGCAGAGGTTCTCAAATACTTATAGACCTCTGCAATTCATGTTAAAATTGAAAATATCCAGAAATTATTTGTTGCTCTCATTAATTGAGTTATCAACCTCTCCAAAAAAGCTCTATACTTCTATTAGTGAGGTCAACAATTGAATCTAAGGGGAGAGTCGTAACTAAGTTATAGAACTTGGGGCTCAACCCTTTTACCTATTTAGTATTGTTGAATTGAATTTGAATTGAACTGTTTTATAATGTATTTGGGGTAATAAAATCATGTTAAAACTTAACTAACAATTGAATTGATGATAGCACCAAATAATTGCAGAGCTCTTCAATTCATAAGGAGAGGTTTCTGATTCAATTAATGAAAGCATCATCATTTGGAGAGGTTTATAATATTACAAAGATCTTTACAAAATATTAAATATTATGTAGATTTGCATTTCCATATGCCATGACCTTTGAATGTTATCTACTATCTATATTCTAGGCAAACCCATCTATGTTTTCTATAGAAGCAATTGATTGACTTAGCTGAGATATATTAGTGTACACTTAAAAGTCTATCATCAGAAACACTTTTTAATTAACCTATTAACAGTTGGTATAATATTTAAACTGTTCATAGCTTCCTTTAAAAAAGAACCCACCCATATCCACTCCTACAGTTTAACTTGTACTGGGCTTTTAAAGTAACCCTATCTGAAAGACATCACTGTCACAGATTATTTCAATATATTTAATAAAAAACATTTCAGCAATTTAACTTAACTGTGCAATGGATATAACATCATTTTCCAAAACCATAACAACATTTCCAATGGATTTAAAATAAATCGCCAGGGGACACCACATACTTCTTACCAATAATATAATTTTCAAGAAGCTCTAAGTTCAATCTTCAAGTAGCTTCTTCGCTTTTCTTTCATACTCCAGTAGTTTAATCTACACAGATCTGTGCTGAAAATATCTGAGCCAGGTCAGTTCAATTGCACTATACACCACATGAAAACATAACAAGTGAAGCAAACAGAGCATTCTGGACTAAAGGTAAAAGGGGTGTTCTCTGAATAGTCCAAATCCAGTCTCCAATGGACAGCATGCTTATAACATTGATTTACAGTAAGACTTTCACAAGCTTTTACATAAGGAATGTAACTTGCTATACTCTCTAGTTTTTTATCTGGGATTGTAATGTTGGTGTACAAAATGTTTGAGTATTATTTATAGTGATTCAACTGCTTTTGTTTAATTATCTTGTTCTTTGTTTTGTTTCTTTCTCAAACAAGTTCTGACAATACAGTTAAAACATTATGATTTATCTGAGTCACAAATCAAAGAGTAAAAAAGCGCAAATTCCAAATACTTTGTACAAGTCCTGCTGTTAATCAAACGTATGTAAAAATGAAAAATCTGTTTTCCATAGCAACCCAACATATCAAAAGCCACATAATGCACAGCCTCATATGAGCAAAAACCAATTAACAAAAGGAAAGACAAGGTAATACTTATACTAGGCTTACCCGCTATATCTGTAAAAAACAACAATAATTCATAGATCAGTTGATTGATCAATTACATAAACCATGCCTTCATATGTGCCATGCCTTTGAAATCAAATAAATTCAATGTTACCATTTTTCAATGAATTTTCTCAATTAATCTGGACTAAGAATTAAAATATCAACAAATAAAAGTTTCAAGTAATGTCTATGTGCACATTTTAGATTCCACACATTATTTTACTAAGTGACTTTTAGAAAAAACATAAACTTGTACCTGTATGCCTAGAATGTAATTAATTGTACAGATCTAGAACACATTTACACTACATCATATTTATATCCATCTTGACAATCAACTACAAGAGACATTAGTTGTGCTCGACAGGTTATTAGAATTTCACTTTGAACTTTTAAATGGTTATGAAATACACAATTTCTGGCAATATTCTTCTTATTAAAAGTATCCAGTTGTTTTAATAGTTTTGCTGGCTCGTGAGTAACAGACAAATACAAAACAATACAAAATAATGGAAGTGTACCATTTTAGAGCCACAGCTGAAGCATTGAGACTTGGGCTACTAAAGGAAGTGTTTCATTGATTTAATTAACACTTAACAAAGAGCACCTGCTAAATTGTGATCTGACAGGAGTGATATCTTTTTCCAAAATGCATCTTAAAACTGATATTCTCTACCTGTAAGTTACTTTGTTGATTTTAATTGATTTGTCAAATTCAAAGAAACCTTTTTTCAAGCGAAATGTAAATGTACACTTACCAAATTCTTTGTACAGGTCAATAGTGCATTGTATGGTATTGCTGCTTCCTTTGAATAACAAAAAACCTGTCATGTAAGCTGCGTTCACCAATCTAGTGTTCAGTTCTACCCTTGTGTACACGTTTGTGCCAATCTGTCTATGGAATGTTTCTGTCGAAGCTTTCGTTTCTAATGCGAGGATTTGCACAGCATTGGCGAAGGTGCCGTCCATGGAGACTGTGTTACCAACAAAGTAGAAGCTTGCTATGGTTTGTATTGTGTCTGACCGGGTGATGTTCATTTGTACGTCTATCAATGAACTATCATCTGAACAGGTATAGTTGCCCACCCATTCACTAGGAACAAGCACAGTCACTGGAGAACAATAGAAATAAAACATTAACTAGCTGTCATTTACTAACGAAATCCACAGTCTGGTTTAGAAGGAAGAGAAGGCAGATGGACTAGGTGAGAATCCACAGTCTGGTTTAGTAGGACGAGAAGGCAGATGGACTAGGTGA
>ENA-OREC01002134-OREC01002134.1-marine-metagenome-genome-assembly--contig:-NODE-2134-length-10689-cov-13.231813_pt1 | contig 10689 bp, 9 predicted proteins | sample MGYA00248626_ERZ508543 | MGnify/ENA primary metagenome ERZ508543 (study PRJEB26211, sample SAMN05518279) | marine metagenome | isolation source: Puget Sound, Washington, USA | host: Bankia setacea...
GGTAGGCGGTTCAAACATTAGACATATATCATGTAGGAATACATCAAATGAAGACATCTTTTTCATCGAATTTGTTTCATCAATATAGTATTGCCCTTCATTGCTATCACAGTAGGTTGTACTTGAATATTGCTCATATTGAGACATATATGTTAAGGTTGTGTCTATCTTAAGGGCTCGTATATGCTTAAGTTTTATCTATCTGAAGGGTCCGTTTGTGAGTACAAACGTCTGGTGTGCTTAAACAATAAATTGAATGCCGAATATTCTTTGAAGAAACACTCTTTTTACTGAAATAAATAGGACCATAACTAACTAAAAACATTTTACACGAGATTTGAATTCTGGTAGGATGTAAATTTGAATTTTGCATCAATATTGGTTTGTCCTTAGATCAAATGTTTAAGTAGTGTTAAGTTGATACAAATGTATTTAATTCATTATTAATTAACTACTGTGAAATGTTTCTCACCTTCACCCACTGCAACATGCATTTGTTTGTACATGGTGATAGCATATTTCCTTCAAACATGAAGAGGGTGCATGTTCAACTGAATATAAACATCGCTTTAAACTTTATCTAAATTGTGATTTTTCACCTTTATTTCCATCCTCCTCCTTCTTTTTAAAAAGTTTTGTTCCGTTTGTTTAAATGCTAGAATTGTCTGAACCATGTGCATTTTATTGTATATCAGTCAATATGACTATGTACATATACATCATATAAACTGTTTGTCTGTCTGTCTGTCATAACTGGTGCAAATGATAATTGCTCTAACATACTCAAAGCTGACTTACTTGTTCAAATTTAATGGTCAAGACAGAATTATCGGTGGCTTGTTTTTTTTAAAGTTTGTGATTGTATTTTGACGAGCTTGCACTGGTTAATGATTTGATAATATTTGGTAAATCTAGCATCATATTCAATAATACACAAGCGTATATTATAAAATGTATAAGACAATGGTATATTTCCATAGGTTACGTTCAATATGTTCATGCTATAAAAGTGTTTTCAAGTCTAGATTAATTGTAAAGAAATGTTTCAGAAAGATGGATGGACCGTAGCCCATTGTCATACGTGTCCATTTCCACCAATCAACACTTGATGATAACACGGACCTATTGGTGTATAGGTCCGTGATGATAACAAATACAAAGTACAGAAAAACACAAACAACAAAACTAGTTCTGTAAGTTTTATTTTGCACAATATTTGCATATCATATCTGCAAATTGTCAATTCTAGAAAAGAAATTCAACAATCAAATCATCAACCATGTTTTAAAACAGATTTCTAAGTGTAACAACATACAAGTTATCATCTAGTATTAATGACAACCATAGACTAAACATTTGAATAAGACATGAAACATATACAAACACATAGCATGGGACTGTAGTCTAAACATGGTCTAATTCAATCCTCAAATCAGTGTGTAACCATGACAACAAGGAGGTCAATAAATGCTGAATATTAAATGTTTTTTTTTCCCCAGAACATTATATTTAACCGTTTAAACATTTTAACACAGCACTTTTATATAATCAAGTTATCCCATTTTTGGGACCCCATGCTAGATTGTTGTAACTAGTATCACTGTGATTATTAGTTACAGCAGTTCCCCGGTGAGTTCACACATTTTAAACTAAATGTATCCAATAGCAACAGCAATATGAGGAATACCCAGTGTAACCATGGCAACGTATGATCAGACATGCAATAATTCAACAAAATGTCAAGTAATGTACATGTTTAATAAATAGCCTGACATTTCAATACTGTACAAAGGTGGCAATGTGCTTTGTAGAAGATCAATATGAACAAGTTTGAACATAAATCACTAAGAGTTTGTGTTCACAGTGTGACAAGATACAATAATACCATACCACAGAGTTTAACTAACACATTTGTGTTCTTTATGAGTGTAGAGACTGGTTTTCTTTAATATGATACGTTTATAATATTTAGTTTTGTCTCATCAATGCACATCAATAAAACTAATGGCATATGAAACTTAAATAAAGATTATCAACTAAACTATAGCATGAGAGAAATATATGAAATAGATAAATAATTTAAACTGGCCAATCCATTGCTGTCAATGCTAGGCTGTGTCTAATGATTGTTTAGATTAACAGGTCAAAGGTCAAGGTCATTTGAAGGTCATTGTTTATGTCAAGGTCATGCCAATATGAGTAGGGTAGGTGGCTTTTCAGTGTTATGTAGTTATGACTGATTTAAGTTATTTAAACTAGTTAAGTTATTAGAAGAGATTAGCATGATGAGTTTAATAAAAATTGATAATAACTGAATGCGTTCTTCATTACAGGTGAGTTATATAGCTGTGGATATATTATACAAGTTTTTGTGCATTGAGGTGAGAATAATGGTGATGCCAGCATCATTCGGTATGATGTGATTATATAGTATGTGTTTGTGTTAACATGTAGAATAATTTAAGTAAAAATGTATATCATAAAACTTCTGATAAAAAAAGTTGTTAATAAATAGTTTACTAATCATACATGTAAAATTGAATCATGATTTTGTGACATACTTTGAGCGTGTAAATAATATGTTACTGTCTGGAAAAATGAGGAAAAAATCTATAACCTTCATGTTTACAAATTATTACTTTTTAAATCTAGAATATGCTTTTATATTAATGTTTAAATTCATAAATCTTAAAATCATGGAGAAATCATTAAGATCATTAAAGTATAATTATGTTATGAATTTGAGATCACTAACATTTTAGTAAGTAAATTACTTAAAGGATTTTAGTATCGCCTAATTCCATTAATCGTGTAAACCTTGAAATCTTAAGTTTATTACACTTAAGTCAATTATTTAAAATCCAACAAAAAACTTTGAAATATCTTTTCATGAACTCTATTTTTTTGAAATTAACTTAAATTTAAATAAACTCAATATAATTGTATATGTATTTAAACAAACTTTAGATAAATTGCAACACATTGCTCCCCTAATCTGTAGAGGACTGTCACAACCAATGTTAAAGGTAATTAAATTCAGCCCTATACTTTATAGCGCCCTAGTAAAGCAATAGAAGTTTTTTTCATTATCAATACACAAACTTTAATATACAAAGCATTTATATTAACTTGGAATGTAACAATTTCTTATACTCTGATATAAACAACATGATAATCACCAGCATGGACATTTCAGAAAGTCAAGTTTTTTTCGTGGTTTGCCAGTTTTGAACAAATATAACAATTCTCAAGTCAAAATCATGAGTTAAGACAAGTAATACAAAGGTGTGGCAAATAGGCAACCTGTTAATTGAAGGATATTCACTTCTGCAAAATTTACTCCATATTTGATACCTCCGAATGTTTACAATCACCAATTGACTTCTGCTGAAAAAACGACATAAAATAATGCGTTTCAGTTTTTGTATTTACTTGGTAGGCCTTTCATGACCAATTCAGAGTTGCTTAAACGTTCCACTTGATTCACGACCTTTAACCTTTAATAAAAACTCACACAAATGAAGTACAATTTTCATGCCTGCCCCTTTTCTCCCTACCACTGATATGAACTGCAATACTCTTAAAAACCTGAAAATACTGGAATGCTCAATTGAAATGTATCTCTTGTAAAATTATAGGTTAATCAAAAAAATCAAAATGTAGGGATAATACAACAAATTATTCTAGCCAAAAGTTTTGACATTGTCTTTAATCTATTACAATTTACTCCGATTCAATTCTTGTCCCACCATCAACATCAGCGGGTCGTTCTAACTTCAGCAAATATAATCAAATTCTACATAAAACAATAAAATTATATTAAAGACCTTTAATCTATGTCACAGCCCCATGCTTAAAAAATCGATCAACAAAAAGAGACTATAATCAATAAAACAACATAATATTACTAAATTCTGTTTAATCTCCAAATATAAGTTAAGTCCAGCTAATAAGATCACTTGGAATTAAACCTGTCTTCTTTTACGAACCAACCAATAAAATCATATCCAATACTAAGACTATCCATTGTAGACCATAATAACTGTGTAAGTCTAAATGAGTCTTGCTGTTGCAACTAATTGACTATTAAGACTGTTTTCTGAATTTTCTCAATCATTGTTATTATAGATTTTAAGTGCTTTCCAAGTGACATATTGTTTAATGTAAGGTAGATGTTTCATTTGTAGCAAATTTGAAAAATATTTAACCTCAAAATTAGAATCACAATCTTTAAGTCTCATTAGCCGCACTTTACACCTGTAACTGTTGCTGTGCCACCATTGTAACAAGTTTAAACAATCTAACACAACCTATAACAACCCAAAACTCTAAACATAAAACAGAAGGACCCTGGTTGAAAACTCTAAAACATAGAACATCATTCATAGAACAAAGATATAACATAAAGACTATTCCAATTCAATACAAACAAAAACACAAAAAATGGAAAATACTTTGTTACAAACCTGGGGTTTTACAAACCAAATCAATCTAATGCAACTAAAATATTTGCCCGTACACAAAAGTGAAACTGTATGCCATCAACGTAAATGTTTTATCAAAGTTTTTTCTTTTCTTATTTTTTTTTTATAATTTCTACTGATTTGTTTATGTTCTTTTTTTATCATCATAATGCTTTTAGATGTTTGAAATAGTCAAGGACTAGGGAAATGTAAACTACGTACAATTTCCAGTTCAAGTTCCCAGTTCCTCCATGCAATCTGTACATATTTGATTAAATATAAACTTCTTTAGGTTTTTTGGCGTTAGAGAAAACTTTCAAACAAACATTTATATCAATAATGGCATAATGTGTGACTGTATCGAGTCAGTCAAAATGTTAGCATATCAGGAGATGAGTGTGAAAGGGTTCTATCTGCTTCTTTAATAAATAGCACTTAGAACCTTTTTGCTCCTCTAGCCCCTTTGATGTGTATCCACTTATCACAACACAAGATTAAATATCACTAATAAAATGGAAGAAAAATAGCACTGCAGCCAATTAGACAATCACAGTAAATTGAAGGAGCCATGCAATTAAACAAAAAATCTTGCGATTTTTTAATTTTTTTATCTAGAGTCGTAAACAAAAAACTGCTGTAACTTTTTATGAAATACGTACAAGAAAAGCTACAACAGTTTCCTGTTCAATTTGCAATTTCTCTATTATCAACAAAGACAAATCTCTTAATTTTACACACAAAAATAAAACAAATTTCAAAACAGCTGCCATTTCATCTAAAAAATGCAACAAACAAAATATATGCTGTGATACGATAGAAAGATCAGGAAGCAGAAACAAATATCATAGAATTAGTCGTAAATCAATCGGACATGGTTAAATTTGAAGCAGATGTAACCCAGAGTTCATGATGGTTCATAAACACAGTAATGCGAGACTCTCAAAAAAGAAGAGTAATTACAATGTAGATTATCATACGAGGAAAAGAACAAAGATTGCAAATTAAAAACTAAAAAGATTAAATCCCTGGGGGGAACATGTCACAATTCTTTCGGCTAGTTTGGATTAATACAAAAACTCGGATCAAATTAACCTCACGACATTTACATAAAAATGTTTATTATAAGCCTGCAGGTATTGATTTGAGTACATTATAATTGGGTTGCAGAAATTGTCCCCTTATAAGTAACTATTTGCTCAAAAGAGAATTGGCTATATAAAAGTTCCACTAGGAATGGGTGAAATTTGATAACCTGATGGAAGATCTAAGAAATTAGGCTAAGATCTCTAGAGAGATGGTGTATAAGTTGGAAGCTGTTCTCATGCAGTCCTAAGTATAATGGTTCATAAGTACAAGAGAAAAGAACAATCAACAAACAGTAATGAGATGGTTTTGTCTTTGTAGCATAACACAGCAATAATACAGAACTATACTTTCTATAAGCTACACAGGTGGTCTGGAGACATTATACTGATTGTAAACACAACAAAATAGTTTTATTTCCTAAGATTTTACTCATTTGGTCTAAACATGTCCCTGTGTTTTATGATTATACTCCTCAACTGTCTAAACAACAACACGCATCAAGCAAATCTACACCATTTCCGTTCCGTTACAACGTATATCGACCAAACTGCCATCTTTGTTGTGCATTAGATACTCAATAAAAAACAAAGTGTCTGAAAGATCTATTGATAGTTTCTTTTGCAACCTTTCATTTCCGCGAGTACTTCAATGCTGTAAAGTGCTGAAAAGTCTTTAAAACAATTGCTTTTATGATCCTTTCTGTTAGGTACACAAGGACATAAGCTTTACAAATTGTTTTGACTCTTGAACCCCTGATCTTCCATGATTTTTACGAGACAGTAATTCACCATCGCCCTCAACTTCAATGCTCATTTCTTTCCCTCTACAATACAATCCCTTTTCACCCTAATCTTTCATAGGATATTTGAATGTATAACCTGTAGTGGTCCTTCACTAAGTACTTCCACAAAACACCCTTTCATTTCCACTCACAAGGTCAATGCTGCCTTTGAACAAAAAATGGCGGCCATCTTTATTTCTACATTTCTTATTGGGGCCTCTATCATTCAATCGTCCATCAAATCCCTTTTGTAATGGCTACAAAGCAAGTCTGGTCACTTCATGTTATGTCTTATCAAGGGCCATAAAGCAACTGTGCTGCTGCAATTTGTCCACACTCTGTAGAACGACTTTGACCTTTGACACCATGAATAATCCAATGACCTTTGCCTGCCTTTTCCATTGACACTTCTTACCAATAACACTTGTAAATCTCTCTTGTCAAAAACTCCCTGTCAAATATTGTTTAAGTACAAGTTGTTATTTTCATAAGAAATCTGACATATTGGAAGATTAAGGTTGCATGTCTTTCACTGGAAGCATTTAGTTTGTATTGTGTTTCTATGGCAACCACTTTTTTGATGGCCTCCAATGTCCAGTATGTCCAGGTATTAATGCTAGCTATATCATGACCATAATTCCACTGTCAGTCTCACCACTTTCCTACCTCTTGCTGCTACCTTTTTATCGATAACATTTCAACCCTGCTGCTTTTGTCATGCTACATTTGTTACTGGTTCACTTTCTACCTTGACCTTTTTTCCTTCTAGGACATCCTCTGACATTTGAACCTTTCATTTTATGATCCATTACAAAAATTAAATAACATGTTTCATTCAATGACCTTTTCTCCTGGTCAGCTCACTTCACCATGTCGATGACCCTGACCTTTAACTATTTCTGAACATGACCTCAAATCACCATGGTAACAAATGTTTTACCATTCACGATTGTCCACAGATCGTTTTCTGTGTATCGCTGTATGAACAGTTATATCTGAACACTGGTCAGAGTCTGAACTGGTGTAGCCTGTATGGACCTGTAAAATTAACAATACCATGAAATTAGAAAAATCTGTAAAATTAACTATATCATAAAATTAGCAAAATCTGTAAAACTAACAGTATCATAAACTTAGCAATATTAGTACTTTCCAAATAAGATTGACAACATTTACTAGGAAGAAATCATTTGTATATAAGATATTGTTTCAGTCTTTCTTTACTTACATTAATTTAGACAAACAAGATGAAATATAATGTTTAAACTGGGCTTACTATGACAAACATATACTTGTTGTAACGTACTGTTTATAAATATGAAAAGTAATATCTTAACAAAGAATCCTCGACTTTTTATTAGTGTATGATTGACCATTTAAAAAAAACATTAATGAAAATAGTGACTTCATGTTGATTATAATCTATCTTACCTCAAAAGACCGTTGTGGGGAAGCACGTTGTTTGATTCGGTGGAATTTCATTTCATTATCGCTGCCCAGACCTTCCAGACGGCACTTTTCTAACTCCTGTTGAAGATTCTCTGAACTATTGGTGGACAATAACCCGTCTGGAATATTTGACATGGAGACTTCGCTAGTGTTTTCTTCCTCCGACAAAATACCCTCGGAACTATTCGTGGAGCAGTATGATTGTCGACTGCGATTGCGTCTGCCGTCATCTGAACTAACCTCCCCTTCTTCAGACCAAGAGTCCTCGGAATGCTGCAAAAAATACATAAGTAAAATTTTAGATTCAATTCACATTTTATTTGTTTGTTTTTAGGACCTTTTTACACTAATTAGTTTTTGTCTAATTAATTAAAGATTATGACGAAAGTAATTTTGATAATAAAATCACATTGAAGTCCTGTAACCTGTAACCGGAACTAAACATATAGGGTAAAGCAATTTTGTATATAGAAGCAGCAGGGCCCTTGATTGGATTCAAACACAGGTCTGACAGACTATCTATCGACCAAATACACATATGATGTACTAACCACTAAGACATAGAAATTAAAGACATTTTAAATTTATACAAGTTAGATCAAATTCGCTTATAACAAAGGGATATATGTTTTTTTTATGCTGTGATCTGTTGACACTTTGAATAAATCAATGACCTTGAGGGCGATAGCAATCACTCAGTTATAACAAAATCATTTTTGCTAAGACTTAATTATTTATATTGTACACATATTTGCACGGTCCCTGTGAAAAAAAGCTAACAATTTACCATTTTTATTAGTTTCTGACAGGTAACTAACTTAACATAAAGCCAAAAGAAAAGATTTAAAATACACGTTGATGGCCCCATGTTTCTTATTTAAGTTTAATAACTACAAAACATAATTTATTAAAGGTTGATACTCACTTTTTTGCGCCTGTAGCGAATGGAATGACCTGACTCCCCTACGAATGCATCTTCCTCCATTGAATCCAACCTTAATGGAGAGGGTGGATTAGAGGGAGAGAACTCTACATCTGATATATTCCTTTTCACTGAATAGTCCAAATTTGAATTATCTCCCTTACTAATTTCAATAATTGGAGCATCACTGTCTGTAATCACTAATGACGATGATTTCAAGTTCTCGTTGGAGTCCATTTCACTTAATGTTTGACTCTGAGTAAACTTAGAACTACACTCTGTTTGTGATTGAGAGTTTGACTTGGTATCATTACGATTGTTGCGGAACTCAACAATGTTTTCAATATGACCTGAAGGACTTGGAGTGGAATCGTAATGTGACGACTCGCACGTGACACTTTCAACACCCGTGACACTTTCCCGCGACGGCGTTGACTCTTTACTTGAGCACGTAACATCCGAACACTGACCCTCGCAGCCGAAGCACACATCATTCAAGTTTTTATCCGTATCACAGCCTTTTGAATTTGTGCTCAAATCTAAGTCTGCTATTGATTTGTGTATCTTCTCTGTCGGACTCCCTAACTCCCTAAGGGCTGTAGCGGGTCCTAAAAAATTAAATGTTGACGCCGACACTTTTGATCTGTCCACGTGACGTAAACAAATTTGATTGGATTGTAATTCATCATGAAGTTTGTCTTTTGTTGGACTCTTCACGGGACTACTATTGGAGGTAGAAATAGCACCCTTGCTGTTGCTACGGCGATGACGACTCTTCCTCATCCTCATTTTGGTTGGTGAGGGTTGTACGTGGGTGGGGCTGGGCTGCTTGGGTAAGTTCTGGATGTAGCTAGTGTCCCCTAGAACTTTCTCTGGGCTAAAAGTGAAATGAAATATTTTATAAAAGTGTTAACAATTTGAAATCCTAAATATGAATACTAGTTGACAACCAGCTATGCCATGAAAAGGTTGTTTTGTTAGAGAACAGATTTTAATTCTAGATAAGTCCTTATCTGTGATTTTGTTATACTTGGTAATATAAAAATTCACTAAATCAAACTTTCATATAACATTCTTTTTGTGTGTCATTTCTTTAATGTTCTAGTCATTCTACAAGTCATGTAGTCTAAGTAAAAGGCAATGGTACATAACTAGTATAAAATGAGTCTGTTCAGTAAAAATAGTTGAAATTTCACAAGAGGTAAAGAACAAAATATTTTTTCGGACCATTAACAGTTCACCGTCTTTCTCCATCTCTGCATCATGACATGAATTACAGCAAAATGTCCAAAGATTAAAGCATAATTCCCAGGCTATATGCTAAATTGGTTGTCTTTAGTTAATGTTTTACCTAGGTGGTTCAGAGCCTGATTTGTATGCTCGTTTTTTACTCAGTCTGTCAAGTCGGACTTCCTGTCGGATCACTGGGCGCAGAATACTTTTACGTTTCTTGGCGTACATGGCCAACTGCTGCTCACGTCTGTAAGAAAACAAAATTGATAATAAATACCTCAGTTAAAAGGCAAAAATGACCTTTAATCAACGACCATGTGTTAATTTATTTGAAAATCAACCAATTAACACATTTTTTTTGTCAAGAAAACCACAGAATTTCATACTAACATATGATTAAATAACGGTTCAACACTTTTGAATGCAGTATTTTATCCACAACCACAAATTCTATTCTTATTGTATATGCTTCAAACCACTTCTCGTGCATATAACTTCATTCAAGGGGGTTTAAACCAAATAATGCCATACCAAGTTTTTACAACAGTGGCTAACTTTTATGTACAGTATGTTCAATCATCAAATAAGTGCAACATGCAACATTTTATTTTAGTATGAGTAAAGATATTCTGACTAATTCAGTCTATAAACACTGTCTACAATCTGAACAAATTAACCTCTAAGGGAGACAACCGGTATCTGTACAACTACCATGTACTTACTTGATAAGCTCCCTTTCTCTCTTCTCTAGTTGC